>Ga0209208_10002656_pt1 | contig 25653 bp, 24 predicted proteins | sample S1TSphfallax_3_FD_187694 | JGI IMG/M metagenome (GOLD analysis project Ga0209208, IMG submission 187694) | Host-associated microbial communities from peat moss isolated from Minnesota, USA - S1T2_Fd - Sphagnum fallax MG (SPAdes) (version 2) | ecosystem: Host-associated > Plants > Peat moss >...
TCCCAACTCGACCCTCTACCCCTTTCTAGAGTTGGAAGCCGGGAGCGTGCTACCAAGTCCCAATTCCGCAACTTGACTTTGTGAGACCCTCACTTGGGTTTCACCCCCGTGACTTGGGAGCGCGTCATGTCCCAACACCAAAAGGGTGCAGAATGAACTTGTGTTGGTTTTGGATGTAGGACCGTGTAACAACATAATTGTCCCTCTTCCTAGTCTAATCTCGGGACTTCTAACACACCCTTCTTACCCCCTTTAGTTCTAGAAGTCAGAAGCGGCCCTCAAGTTCTAACTTTCCGCAATTCAACATACTTATACCCTCAAGTGGGTCTAATAAGGAACTTGGGGAGCGCGTCATCTAGACCCTTTAGTTTCAGTACCTTCCAATGGAGACATGAAGATGGAGTTTGTGCAAAAGGAAGGGTTCATTATGGCATGAATTATAGAAGCTTTTGATGGCAAGAAAAATAATAATATTGATGTGATAGTTGATGCAATGGTATTGCATTATAATATTTATATTTCCTTAAGGCAAAATTAACAAGGTATGCCATATGATGTCTTCAATTTTATATGCATTGGCCTTAAGGTTGGAATTCAGAACTTTTAACACAACATTTTGGAATAGTTAATGATCACATATAATTTAATTAATTGAGGATTTTGTATTCAAGGCCCAATAGAAAGTTTGCCAAAATCAAATGCGGCAACAAATGTAACACCCATTCACATGAAGAACCAACAAACTGAAACTTAGGTAAGACTTCAATTCTTAAATTACCTTTTTGCTTACTTGCTTAACTCAAAATGGTGCTACTTGATGAACTAGGTTTTTATTAATTTGCTATTGAACTATTTTTATGCAGGACCTTGTTATAATGAATTAAAAAAAAATAGTGGAGGCACTAGCTTTTGCATCAAATAATCGCAAGCTAAGACTTACAAATGTAATTAATCTCTTCAAGATCATGATCAATATCCATTCCTTTCATTTTGATGTTGTTATGTAGTTATGACACATTCTCTAATCCTTATGCATGGATTGAAGGCACTTGCATATGTCACCTCCACATATTGAAAAAACTAGGGGTGTTAATTCTTAAACCTAATTCATATGGGCAACCCATAGCCCGTGCTCCCTTAATAAACTATTGGTATAGTCCAATTGTAACAAAAAAAAAGAGGGTTCAAGACCAAACAACATACTGGCCGTCCATGCGAATCTAAGCAACCTTGTAACCTCTAATCTATTGCAGCAAGATACAACCTCTGATCTTTCCCGTTATACTTCCCCACTGACTTTTCCTGTACACATTCTATGATCAGACACAGACACTACTTCTTTTCATACGAATCAACAGCATAGAATGTGCAACAACTGACGCTCACACCTGACATTCACAACAGTCACTAGATAGTACAAGTTTCTTGACCCAACACGTTTCATCAAAGATCAGAGCATCACCGAGGTCCAGCCCTTCATGCATGTACCTACATTTGCTTGGCCAGGTTGCTGGCGTAGCGGAGAGTTCTAACAACTAGCCAAGTCCTTTAAAACAGAACTACTCATACCTACATTCACTAAAATACCAAGAGTGCAAGCTTCCTGCCTCCTGAACGTTCATCAAATATTCGAACACTACTCAGTCAAAATTGCCTTCTCCCCAAAAATCAGACGTCTAGATCTTTCTATCTGTGCCTCTCTCTCCTCATCTACCACATTTGGCTCCCCCACTTCCCTCACGACACTAAATTCAAAAACACAAAAAAAAGAAAAACTCCTTCTCTAGTTCTCCTCAACCTCTAGCTATCCTCCAAGCTTCTTTGCTTGCTCTCCATTCAATCTTCTTTTCTTCTTCTGTCTATATATCTATCTTTGTCATCCCCAGTGCTGATCTACCCATCTCTCCAAAAGCCAGCCACACTTCTAGACTTGAAGCTCCTCCTCTCAACAGCCCCTTTTCTTTCTTCGCTTCAATCACAAGCTTCCCTCCTCCCTTACTCAGTTGTCGTTGTTCCTTTTTGTACAACATCTCACACACACCCAGAGAGAGATCTCCCCATGCACTCCCATGCAACAGTAATGGAGAGATTGCCACAACAAAAGAAAAAAGACGGCTAATAAAGTAAACTTAAATCCCAAGATCAGGAAGTGTTCACACTGTTGTGGTGACCTAATTTCATGTTACATATGTAACCCCTCCATTTTTTAAAAAGTTGAGTCCCTCAGCCTCACTCAGTCTAGTGGAACGTGATAGATTTGGAGATCCCGACGAGACCTTTCCCACTGGTGTCCATCAGCATCTTGAATGATGCACACCCGACTACCGTCTTCAAAATCAAGGTCTCCTTTCCCATCGGCATGCCCAATGAACTGATATGGACCCTCTCTGCTTGCAGTTAAAGCTCTTTTTTTTTCTGGTTTCTTCATCTTCACCATTGTCGCCCCAACAACCAGACCCTCAAACAAATGCTTACCTTTCTGAGTGGCATAAGTCTTCCTTTGTTGCTTTTGTGCTTGCTCCACATTGAGCAAAACATTTTCGTGGATGTTTGCAATGAGCTCCATTTTTTGCAGAAATTATGCTGCAACAACTTCCACATCCACACCAGCATCAGTCTCAGCAGTCAGAGCATGCAGGTAATTGTCTGCCCTGAGACGTGGTGTGCGACCAGTCAGAATCATGAAGGGTGAAAACCTAGTACTAGCCTGGATCCCACATCGGTACCCAAACAGAATCTTAGCCAAATGCTCGTCCCAACAATCCAGATTGCCTGGTGTTGCAGCAAGAACAGTGATGCCATGTTTGATGGTCTTGATCATGCGCTCCGCCATCCCATTGCATTGAGGCCATTGAAGTGCAGTGCGCTGATGCTGGATTCCATAGTTCTTACACATCATCTCGAATTCTGCAGCCCATTCTCCACCATTGTCAGTGAGTACAAATTTGGGTACTCCATACTTGCAAATAATGTCGTCTTCCAAGAATCTGGATGCAGTCCTAGCACTATGATTAGCAACCGCCTTTGCCTCGCACCACTTAGAATAGTGGTCGATGGCCACCAAAATGTATTTGTTTCCTGACTTAGTTTCAGGCAATGGTCCTGTAGTGTCCAATGCAATTATATGGAATAAATCACAGATGGGAATGCTCTTCAATTGCTCATCCCCAGAGCGGATAATACCCGCGTTCCTCACTAGTTGGCATTGTTGGCACCTTCTAACTACCGTCTTAACATCTTCAGTTCGATTGTGCCAGAAGTACCTTCAACGGATCTCAGCCAACGTCCTCTGTTCCCCGAAATGCCCTAGATCTTCATGCATTTGACTCACCAGGGATATCCTTTCCTCCGGCTTGGGCACAAGTAACCCCTTGAAGTAAAGCCTCTGCTCCTTCTAGCAATAATTGCTCACCTTCTTTCTGGTCCTCTTGCTCTCCTCAAAGTCTATTGTATCGGGCAGTACACCTTTCAATAATCCTAAACAAACTGCATCTTTCCAGATGTCAATGCACCTCGCATCCATTTCTTGGTCTTCATCATCAGATTCGGTAGGACTCAACTCATGGTCCTTAAACTCAGCTAGTTCATGAGCCTCCAACACCAGGTCTAATTGCTGCCGCTTGTTAAAGTATTAGGGTCTCCTTCTCTTCACCACCATTCTCTCACCATCATCCTGCACAAGCTCACCCCCATTTGCAGCTTCTGCTTCACCTGAAACAACCTCCTTGGGCTGCTCTTTTCCTGATACAACATCAACTACACACAGCTGATGGTTGCCGTCATACCTACAGTGGTTAATCCCAAAACAACATGCACGGTGTTGTACCAACTCCCTATCCTTTCTCCTGACACCGAGCCATTCTGTTTCCTTGCCTGTCCGAACAAAGAGAAACTGCCTTTCTCCTCTAGGTGCATCAGTTTGAGTACTTGCAATGTCTTGTATCTCTTCACTGAAGTCATCGTCATTTGCAGCTGGTCTAAATGGATTCCTATTTAAAGCATCGACATTTGCATGCCTGAGTCCTGGTCGGTGTATTATCTTGAAGCAAAAATCCTATAACATGTCTACCCACCTTCCTCTCCTGCCATGCGCATCTGACATCGTAGCCAACCATTCAAGCGGCTTGTGATCTATGCGTAGAATAAAATGATTTCTATGCAAGTACTGCTTGAAATGCATGACGCCCCAGATTAGTGCGTAGCATTCCCCTTCCATGGGATGGAATTTCTTCTGTGCTTCTGTCAAGCTCTTGTTGGCATACGCTACCACCTTCTCAAACCTCCCTTCTTTCTGTGACAATATAGCTCCAACACCCTTGGCCGACCAGTCTACGTCCAGCCATAATGTTCTTTTGAAATATGGTCGTGTGAGCACATGTGCGTCCACCAGCGCTGCCTTTAACGCCTAGTATGCCTGTTGACAGCCCATATCCCACACAAATGCAACGTCCTTCCTTGTCAACTCAAATAAAGGACCTGCCAATCTAGAATAGCCTCGAATATACTTTCGGTAATAACCTGTCAGACCTAAGAACGACCTGATGCTTGTGACTGTCTTCGGTGTTGGGAAATGCAGAACTGCTTCGATTTTCCCAGGATTTGGTCTGGTGCCCTCCTTGCTTACCACATGGCCCAGAAATGTAATAGTCTTAGCAGCAAAACAACACTTGTTTGGGTTCAGTTTAAGATTCACTTCCTTGAGTTTGCAGAGAACTGCATCCAGATGTTGAAGATGCTCCCCCCAACTCTTGCTGTGCACATTGAGGTCATCAACGAATACCTTAAAAAATTTGCTACCCAAGTCCTTAAAGACCTCCGCCATAGTTCGGGTAAACATACTCGTTGCATTCTTCAGTCCGAATGGCATAATTGTCCAGTCATACAATCCAGTCTTAGTGATTAGAATGGTTTTCTTCATGTCTTTTGGAGCCATCCGAATTTGCCAAAAACCAGATTGCAAGTCTAAAGCAGTGAACCATAATGAGTTTCCCAGCTGATCAATCACATCCTCCACGAACGACATCGGAAATGAATCTCGACGCGTTTGTGCGTTAAATGGTCAATAGTCTCCACAGAAACGCCTGCTCCCATCTTTCTTTACTAGCAGAGTCACTCGACATGCATACTCAAAGTTACTGGGCCTCATCTTACCCAAATCTACCAGGACATTTATTTGCATTTTCACTTCAGCCTCCTCCTAGTAAGATAATCGACTAGGAGATGCTTTGCAAGGTGGGAATCCTTGCATATCTATACAATGCTCCCTAATGGTGCAATAGCCTAGTTCTCCCTTGTTCCAAGCAAAGATGTCTTGGTACCGCTCCAAAATTCCCCAGAGTTGCTGTTGTCCTTCATCATCCAAACTGGTGTCAATCCTGATTCGCTGGCGGATCTCCCTCCACCTAATGTCCATTTCATGATGGCTGGAAGATGCCAATTGCTCAGTGGGTTTGCAATCAGGGTTGCCATTTTTCATCTAGATAGTCTGCAACAGCACTGGAATTGAAGAGTTGTGGTCTGGGCTGGGTTGCTGTAGCAACAATGGGACAGGTATATCATGTGTGGATTCATACATGGCATGTCTGCTCTGCTTTGCATCAGACACCCATCTAATCTAGTCTGCGTAATCATCCGCATCTTTGACCTCTTCTGCCATGAACCCGTCAACCTGCTCCTGTAGCATCAGTTGCAGAATTTCTTGCGGCCTTTCAGAGCTCACCAATTCCTCTAACTCAACATCTCCAAACTCATCCTTGCAATCAATTTGCTTCAATTGATTAGACTCCGAATCATAATATTCACTGCTATCAGTACCAGCATCAGAATCCGAGGTGTATGCATCGTCTCCTTTGGTCACAATTGTTTAATCCTGATCTGGCATCTAGTCAGAATCTCCATTGGCGTGTGTGTTTTTCCAGGTGGTCGACGCCTCTTGCACCAGAGCTCCCAAACTCATCCTCTGCAACAAATTCACCACCGTCAATGGTAACACCTCCACATTGGTCCCAGGGCCATGTCTCACTTGTAGCAGACCTCATTCCACATCCACAACTGCTCCAATTTTCATCAGAAAGTCCAGTCCAAGAAGCACGTCGTAACTATCCGTGTCCACCACCATAAAGGTCATGGCACACTGTACGCCTCCTACCTTGACTAGTATCTCATCAATCCTTCCTAAGGCTTGAGTGACCACTCCCGATGTGGTTTTGTAAGTTTCAGTTCCTGTCACAAGATGCATCATGCCCAACTCTCTAACTATAGTAGCAGCCATAACAGACATGGAAGCTCCAGTATCCACCAGACCTTCAACAACATAGTTGCTGATCTCCACAAGCAAATGCAGAGTTTTACTTCGATGGGTCTTATTGATGCAAATCTTCCTCAATGACGGAATCGTAGAAACCACTGACACTTGATTCTCAGTCGCTTCTAAATCCCTCTTTCTCCTTGCTAGCTTTACCAAACTCTCAAAGTGCTCAAGTTCTCTAGGAATCATTAAAATAGTTTCCATAGGTGAGAGGGAAATCTTTCCCTTTATGAAGTGTTAAAGAATTTTGGACCTAACTGAAGTATCCCGGCTTGCACCAACTCCTTCTCCTACAGCTTTAGGGATCGGCACAACCCCTCCCAGTGCTACTTCGACAAGAGTTCTCCTTCTTGGCATCGGGTATAAGAAAAAAGGTTTTCATTACCACACAACTTATTAAGCTGTTGTTCGGTCATTGCTTCATCATTCAGCAACACCTCCAAGAAGTTTGCTGCTCCAGATTGCGATTTCCCATCCTTGGGCTTCTTCCAGCACCGGTCCTCAGAATGCCCCAACCCTGAGCAAAAGGAACATTTTATTCCACAATTTTCTGTCCTATGAGGCATTTTGCACTTGGCACATTTTGGCCGTGCTTCATTCAACCTTGGACAGGTGGTGGCCATATGGTCCCCTCCTTTACAGATTTGGCATCCTCCAAACACGGTGGAAGACGATGATGCTTTTGGATTAGGCACAACCCCCTTGAAGAAATTGATGAGGGTATTGTTTAGAGCAGTGACCTGTTTCTCCATGATGGTTTGAAAGGACTCCTCTTCTTGTTCCTCTTTCAGAGGTTCATACGGAGTCTCCCCAAGCTCGCTCAGAACTCTCTCCACTTCCATCGCAACACCAACTAATTCTTCAATGTCTGCAAACGTTTTCACCACACACAATTTTCGAATCTCTGGCCTTAATCTGGCCAGGAATCTTTTCTTCTGTTCGGCGTCTTATAGCCGGCCTTTCTGAAACAATTTGTCGAGACGTTCAAAATACTTTTGAACTCTCTCTTTGGGTTCTTCCTTGATGGCATCCAGCTTCATCCTGATGTCATCAACATCAACATCCCCATATTTCTGCACTATCAGCGTCCTCAGTTCAGCCCAATTAGCTGGTGCCGGCTGTAACCTCTTGAACCACTCCTTGGCTTGACCCCTTAGATTCAACTTGGCAATCTTGAAGAGCTTGTCTCCATTCAGGTCTCGCACTTCAATAGCCATGGTGAGTCGCTCCGCCCAATCATTAACATCCTCATGGTCTCGTCCCCATAACAGTTCATCCATTCCCTGGGGACTAGTCATTTTGCAAATACACAGCAACAAACAAAAATTGCAACACCGCCTATAACACACGGTCCTTAGACAACAATCAGGTGTCAACAGAATCAACCAGTTTCTCAGCCTCTGCAGTTTAGTTCAGATTCTTGAAAAAAATAAACGTCATCCGAACTACCCATCAAACTTAGACTGAACTCCCTCAGCCACTAGCCTCAAAGGTGAAAAGTTAGATGGAAAAATGGGAAAGTTCTGCTCATCTGTGGACTCCTGTTGGAACCGTTACCCTTCCTCTTGATTGCGCCATATCCGCCAGCTTATGATGCGGGAGCTCGATCCACTGTGTTCCACCCTGATAAGTCGATCTCCAACCTAAAACAGATCTTCCACACCGGGAATATACAATCTAACAAAATGGTTAGGCGAAGCAACAAGTTTGGGAACCCAAATGTCTCCCAGCCTAGGCACATTACGCTGCCTCTCAGCGAATATATGCGTTACTCTACGCAAGGTACGAGGTGTAGTAATACTGTGTCTGTAGTACTGATGTTGACGCCCACCCTCTGGCTCCATCACTTACCTTCAACCAGACTTCCGCGCGTGTATAAAAACCACTATGAACTACTTCTACTGCTACGTCTCCAACTCAAGCTTCTTCGGGGTCTATTCCCACAAGGGTTACTACACCAAAACCCAAGAAACGCAAGATTACTACTCCTCGTTGTGGTCCATCTTGCCCCCTTAGATAATCGAATCTAATGATAATTCGCTGTTCACGAATCTCCTATGTCACTTCTTCTACAGGAACCTCTTTGGCACTAGATGAAGACATGATCTTCAATCACCATTCTACCTAGGCATCCACAAGTTCTCCCAAAGCTACATGAACGGAACCAGCTCTGATACCAAAAGAGAGGGTTCAAGACCAAACAACATACTGGCCGTCCATGCAAATCTAATCAACCTTGTAACCTCTAATCTGTTCCAGCAAGATACAACCTCTGATCTTTCCCATTATACTTCCCCACTGACTCTTCCTGTACACATTCTATGATCAAACACAGACACTATTTCCTTTCATACGAATCAACAGCACAGAATGTGCAATAACCGACGCTCACACTTGGCATTCACAACAGTCACCAGATAGTACAAGTTTCTTGACCCAACACGTTTCATCAAAGATCAGAGCATCACTGAGGTCCAGCCCTTCATGCGTGTACCTACATCTGCTTGGCCAGGCTACTGGCGCAGCGAAGAGTTCTAACAACCAGCCAAGTCCTTTAAAACAGAACTACTCATACCTATATTCACAAAAATACCAAGAGTGCAAGCTTCCTACCTCCTAAACGTTCATCAAAGATCCGAACACTATTCAGTCAAAATTGCCTTCTCCCCAAAAATCAGACGTCTAGATCTTTCTATCTTTGCCTCTCTCTCCTCATCTACCACATTCGGCTCCCCCACTTCCCTCACGACACTAAACTCAAAAACACAAAAAAAAGAAAAGCTCCTTCTCTAGTTCTCCTCAACCTCTAGCTATCCTCCAAGCTTCTTTGCTTTCTCTCCATTCAATCTTCTTTTCTTCCTCTGTCTATATATCTATCTTTGTCATCCCCAGTGCTGATCTACCCATCTCTCCAAAAGCCAGCCACACTTCTAGACCTGAAGCTCCTCCTCTCAGCAGCCCCTTTTCTTTCTTCGCTTCAATCACAAGCTTCCTTCCTCCTTTATTCAGTCGTCGATGTTCCTTCCTGTACAACATCTCACACACACCCAGAGAGAGATCTCCCCATGCACTCCCATGCAACAATAATGGAGAGACTGCCGCAACAAAAGAAAAAAGACGGCTAATAAAGCAAACTTTTTGCAGGCCATGCGACCTTTGAAAAATGAAGAGCACAGGGCATAGCTACCATTTTCGAAAAAAACAGCCTGCGGGTCAACAAGTAAGTTTACCGCATTAATAATTTCCGAAACAACATTCGACCGAAGACTTGGGGATGCTATTATAGGCTCAATAAATTAAGGCAGCCAGTCAAAGGCTACTAGAACACCAGATACAGAGACTACCCGAGCTAATGATAAAGGCAAAAAGACTTTCCAGCCAAGTCTCATTAATTGGTCATAACGATATCGTGTAACAAGTGCGTAAGGTCCACTAGAACGCGCATGGATTTTATCATCAACAGTAAAAGCAAGACGTGTGGGTGGATCAATCCCTGGTTTGGAGAAAGAAAAATTATAATCCCAAGATCAGGAAGTGTTCACACTGGTGTGGCGACCTAATTTCGTGTTACACAATATTTGCATGAAGTACAAGATGTTTTATGTAATTTGACTAAACCATATTTATGTGTTGTAGGTTGTAACAATTTTTTTTTGCCAAAACTAACAAAGGTTCCAAGTACTACATCAACTCAAGGGAAACTAGCTACAAATCAAGTATGGTGATGCATCCAAAACCTTTAGTACTTATTGTCCTTAAACTTGTTCCAATGTTAGGTACTAATCCAACAAATTTCTTAGTAATGTAGATTCGCAACAACACAATGTTTACTTCATTGACCTTATATTTAAATAAAAGGTGACAACAAGAATCATAGTTGGGTTGAGTGGTGGCAAGATTGATGGTAAGGATGTAAATGTGGAACATGTGGTTGTGAAGGTGCGAGAAGTCTTTATGCATGTTGCCATGGAACCATTTTGCGAGGTAGTTAATCCTTGTCAAGTAGATCTCAAAGAGGTACTAGTAGGTGTTGTGGTTTTTTGGTCATCCGAGTTTTGAAGCTTGTTAAGCTTTTGTAACTACTATGTTATAGTAGTGAACAATGACATTGAATGTGTGTATACATAGAGTTGAATTTAAAGACATTGTTCATTGGCTACAAAAGTTATTGATTTAATTTGTATGCAAATTTTGTTTGAATGTTCAACTTGGCCTTGCTTATTTCCATTAGCTTTTGCGTATATTCCAATTATAGAATTTGAACTAGATTCTAACATATAGGTGTTGTTTGGTTGGTCCCCTTCCTAAGTTACAATGTAAGATTCACAATGAATCTCTTCATACCAAGTTAGTACACATCTTAATCTTAAGATTTAGGGTTATGTTACTGTAAATCCTACCTTTTAACCTTAATACCTCTAGCTTGAAATCCTAAAAATGAATACATAAACCTTAAAAATGAAACCCTAAAACATAAAAGAGCAAATCATTTCCTCATTGATTGTTGACCTAAAATCAACACTTGTGAATAATTGAATCCCAGATTATGACACATGGCATCATCCATTTTTATGAGTATTTTTATTTGTAATTTAATAATTGGAAAAAATATTTCACAAAAAAAACCATTTAAATAGTTTTATTTATATATTGCCACATGGCATTATGTGGTTCATTAATAATATTTGACTTAACATTACATGATTTGGTAAGTAAAATCACATTTTAATTTTAATTTTTCTATTACATAAATTGTTGCCACGTGGAACCATTTAATTTTTCTTTCATTTTCAATATTTGATCGTTTAATCATTAAAATTTTTATGGAGATGCAATGCATGGTGTTTTGCGGTCAATTTTAAATAAAAAACATGTCAATAGTTTATAGGTGAGATAATAATAAAAAAAATTGAAATATTTTCAAAATAAAAATAAAAATTGCAATGCATTATGTAATTCCCCAAAAAATTACCACATGTTCTAATCACATAGGTTTTTGATTTTTTTTAAAAAAAAAACCTATTCCTTCTTTGGATAGCCATGATTGAATTTATCATGTTAATGAATATGGCTATTGATTTTTACCATAGTAATAAAAATCTTATCAATTAATACTATAGTATTATAAAACATGGTCCACACCAACTATAGTCTTTGAAGACACTGCAACTACATGTGGAATGACATTTACGACTACGTGCACATATGCGACTATGTGGCCTTTGCGATGAATTTGTTTCCACTATAGTCATGGTAGTTGTAAATGTCTTTTACAATTGTAATTGTAGTCGTATATGTAGTAGTAAAAGCCACATATTGGTGTAGTGATAAAATTCAAAATGAAAACAAATGTATGCAAATTGTTAAACTACAATGAACAAAATAAAAAATAGAAGTGTTTCCTATCATGGATGCCAATGCCAAGAATTCCTTCATTTGAATGTTCATGCATGATTTGTAGTGAACTTATACTTAACTTGTAGTTTAATTTCAGTTCATTTTTAGTTAACTTTTAGTTAACTCTTAATTAAGTTGTAGTTCACCTCTAGTTCACTTTCAATTCGCTTTTCACTAACTTGTAACATTTCGAATTCACTTTTATTTAAATCTTAGTTCACTTTTAGTTAATTCACAAATCACAACATGGGCCGCACATGGGTGCACATAGGTTTAATTGAAAATGAAAAATGAAAAATAAAATCAAGTCCCCTTTTCACGTTATTCCTCCTACTTATATACAAATCATTTCAAAATTTAAACAATTTGACAAGACCTTTTAAACAATCACCAATTGTATCCACATTAAAAGTCCCCCCCCAAAAAAACTAACTACTTGTTACAAACTACCTATTTTGTTAACTACCTATTTTGTGGATTACTAATTGATTAACTACTTGTTGACCTATCACCTAACTTGTTGTAATGTCACCTGTTAGATTCTACAACTGGTTAAGTTGAATCACATGTTAGGTTTTGTCACCTATTGGGTTGAGTCACATGTTTCAAAAATATAGGTAACATTATCCCCCCTTATATTTCGTCTTTCAAATTATAGTTTTAATCAATTTGAATCATTTCAACATGTTGGTTTGTAGCACCATGAATTGGTGTAGGATTAGTTCCATCCGCACTTCTTATTGGTTAAGTACTTGTTTATACTACAAATTTTAGTTGAACATGTGTCTTTTCAAAGCTTGTTATAGGCATAACGAATACTTCCAATGCATGAGGTGTGTGAGAAATCAAAGTGATTTAGGTGAAAACATCCTTGGGTGGTACCACTACAAATGTCACACCTTGATTTTCTTGGACCGATCAAACTTTGAAAAACCATAGGAAACATTTAAATAAATATTTTCATTTTTTTAATGAGTACATTTAATAGGTTCCATAGATTTTGATATCTCAATAATATCAATAATATTTTGTATTTTGATGTTCCTAAACATTGCATTTAAAAAAAGTTTCAGGAACATAACATTGGTTTTTTCCCTTGAACTTTTTGGTCAAAAACACAAATTTGAAACAAGATTTGAAAATTTTCTAAGGAGTTTTTAAAAAGTTAATTTGGAATTTATTTATTTATTAGGTAATTAATTGAGTAAGTGTAATTTCGTTATGAATTGTCAAAGTTAAGGCTATTAATTTATGAAATGGTCATTTTAATTAGGAATATAAAAATATAAAAATATCTAATTTTCAAATTCAAAATAAACTTCAAGCCACATATTACTGCATGAAATTGATAAACATGAAATTATAATGTTGAAAACATTTAAAGTAAAAGGCCTAGGAAAATGATTTGGCCATTTTTGGTTCCATAACCATTTCTTGAGGTTGTTCTTAGTGGTACCACCCAAGGATGTTTTCGCCCATTTTTGGACCTACACCTATTTAAGGTGGGGTGAAAGGTACGGTGGTAGATATAAATTAATGTCATTCTACCTTGCTATTAACCACTATAAATGGAATATCAATAGGTCCAACAAAAATTTGAACATGTACTATATTAATCACAATAGGTAAAATAAGAGGTGTAATTTCTAAACACATGTTCCTCCTTTAATTGGACTGATTAGTTGGGTAGTTACATGTTACTTCCCTTGATCAGCTCCAAAGGTAGATGATGTTGCATTTGTTTCCAAACTAGTCCCAATTTCCACAAATACCAAGGAAGGTGGTTCATATTTGAAATCTGGAAAGGTGGTTTGTTAGGCTTGTAATTCTAGTTGGGAGATATGTTCATCTATTTAGGCTAACTCCATATTCTCCTAGATTTGCTCTTATGTGAATTCTTGCATTGTTTGCACCACCCTTTACACTTGGGATTCTTATCTCCCAACGCTTAGTTTTGGACCTTGAACAAAGTGTTGTTCAACAACAATTCCAATTGGTAGATTTGTTCATCTACTTGGGTTAACTCCATATTTTATTGGATTTGCTTCTATGTGTTCTTGCATCGTTTGCCACCACTTTTTACACTTGAGATTCTTATCCCCCAAAGCTTGGTTTTGGACCTTGAACCAAATGTTGTTCAACAACAATTCCCCAAATTCTTTCAACCTATTATGTATTCTAACATGCATAACTTGGGTTGGTTTGTTCAATTGTACCTTTGCCAATTCCAATTGCCCCTTCTAGTCTTGGATTTGAGGATGCAAGGTTTGGGTTTATTTTTCCAGGTCTATGTTAATAAGAACCATTTGCTCTTTTTGATCATCATACGTTTGTTCCAAATTGATTATGGTTTTTTCCTATTGCATATTGAATTGTTCCATCTTGTTGTAGTTTCGGCTCATATGTTCATGGTCATTCTAAAGTGTTTAAAAATCATTCCAAGTCTTCCAATTGACCTTATTAAGATAATTGTATTCACGTTACAAGGTTTTTGTTTTCATTGTAGTTTGCTCTCCTTGAATCATTTTAAAGGAGAGGTTCTGGTTTTCGATATGAGTCTTAGCCAATTACCCCTTAACATTAACCAATTCCTTTTCCCAATTTTTGAGGGTTAACATTTGTTGTACAATAGATAATTTTAGGCTACATGTCTATAATTGATTATTTGTTTTAAACATGTTTTGTTTGGTTTCATCACACTCCATATTAAGGTTGGTGGGTCTTTCCATAAATTTTGACTAAGTGTTAGCATTTTGGGTAGCTTGCTTAAAAAACATGTTTAGGGTTTAGGATTTTCTACCTTAGGTTCTTTGTGGGATTAATAAAGGACAAGGTTTTTTGAATAATAGAAAACTGTGGTTTTATAAATTGATAGGTTCAACTACATGTTGTATTAGTTGAGCTACTGTGACAAGTTTTAAAAACTTATGTAACTAAAATTAACGATTCAACATGTACATCAACTTGAATGTCCTCAATTACATGTTCAAGGTTGACCTCAAGTTCTTTCTTAGAATCAACTTGAGTTGCTTCTACTTGTGGCTTTTCATCATCTCAACAACCAACTTCATTTGAATGTGCCTTCTCTTCTTCATCCTTTAAGTGAACAATTTGAATTTTGGCATAGCTTTTAGCTTTTTTCTTGGATGGTGAAATAACAAGTTTAGGACTTAAACTATCTCTTGGTCTTGGTGGTTCTATGCACCTCTTCAATTTATGAAATTGTCATACAAGTAGAAATGATGTTGGTGTAGACCTTGGTGGTCTTCTCTCCTTCAAAAACTACTCTTTGGTAATAGGTTCACGTGAAGCTCCATGTTCTTCAACAACTTGTTGGGTTTGATTTGTTGGTGGTATAGGTTCATCTTAGGTTATTATACTTGGTGAAGGCACTCTAATAATAGAAACCATTTCCTAAGTAGGACATCTAAAACATGTCCTAAGTAACAAGTTGTAGCCTTGTTTCCAAATGCTAGGCTTGCTACAAATTTTTTCGGGCTTTCAATCCACTAGGTCAACTCTACTAGCATATGGGTAAAAACTATAGAGCATTAATTAATTGGTTAAGTTCTATTCACCCTATCAAATGTGATGGCTATATGGTTGTTGAAATAAACCAACCATTGCCTTTGGTAGGTAATTTGCAAAATGGTTGTAAATTGAGGATGAAACTCCTCTTTCATTCAAATCACACTCCATTGCTCATTTTCAACAAAGGCATTGAGGCATGCAATCCACTTAAAAACAAATTTTGCTTCTTGGATTGTAGCATTGGCAACATCAACAACCCCTTCAGAGGAAATACCAAGCTGTTCATGAATGAGTACCTGGTCGATGACAATCTTTTTTCAATTTTTTTTGAAATTTCAGAAAAAAAAGAAAAAAAAAAAGAACTTGATGCTGTTAAGAAAATCTTATAACTGCACAAGGCTGAAGAAAACCACGATGATGGTGAGCAAAAGGTGGTGGGGATGGATGGAGGTACACACAACTCACCTAAAGACTATCAGACCTTGTTGGCGATATGTAGCATGCAGAGCTCAATGCTTGACCAGCAACAACGTTAATTGATTAGGGTTTTTAGGGATGTTCAGATACATTGATTCAACACACTGAACAAAATACACAAGGTGTGTAAGTGCATTTGAAATCTTTTTATGCTTCTGCCACGTAAGTGTAAAAAAACTTGGCTGGAAATCAAGGTGCATGTTTTGCATGTTTTCTGTTGAGAAACAAAGAGAAAAGAAAGCTGCTGTATGACCATTGACAGAAAGAAAGATTGAGTTTGATCTAGTTGGGTTGTACTTTCATTAGGTGTGTAAAATGTGACTTCATATCTGGTCGTTTCAATTAAACATTTGTTTTTAGAGCTTATCCTGCTAATTTGCTAAACAGGGAGATCTGACACACAAAATGTTTAATTGATGAACATTGTGAATCTTATCTTATACTCCACAGACTCTAAGGAAACAAGACAAAGCAGTCAGAACATGAATTGCCAAAAAGCTCATGGGCTCCATAACACTTCCTTTGCAGGCCATGGATTCTGGAAGATTTGTTCGAATTTCCACTGAAAACAGTTCAGTTGTTCTCTTCACAATTCACATGTGAGAGCATAAGAAAACCTCTGGTGGATTTAGAGGGAAGAAAATGAACCATGTGTGTACTCCTGGGGCTGCCAAGTTTGTACCCGCATCCAGAAGTGTAAAACCTCAGAACCCAGATTTTGGTCGAGGGAGGAGAAATGAACCATGTACATAGTGTGTACTCCTGGGGATGCCACAAACGTTTGTACACGATTTGGATTATACATGTGCCTGACAGGAGCCAAAATTCAGCCTGGGAGCCAATACTAGGACCAGAGTGATATGAAAGTTTTTTTAAAAAAGTACCCAATTATGGGCCACTCTAGTCCACAATTTGTGGCTTTTCAGACAAGGGCCACGTTCAGCTGCTTCTTTTTTCCAGAGACTTTGTCTCCACGGCTGCTGCCTTCACAAAATTGTTGTATTTGCAAACACACTCTCATCTATAGCAACAGCATATCAGTTGTCTAGATAGGTAGGATAAGGTACCTGTGCTCTCATGCATGGGCAGGGGTATTGAGAAATTTTACTGAGTCAACAATGAGGTGGTGCAGCATGCGCCCAAGATGCTCAATTTTTCCTCTTTCTGGAGGGTTAGGGGGTCCTCAAATTTTTAGGGTTCTCAAACTGTTTCATATCATTCCTTTAAGTTTCCCAATGCATTCCCATCATGTTCCCAAAGAGTTTCCAACATGTTTCCCAAATTCTCAATGGGTTCTCCAAGATGTTTTCAACAGCACCTCACTTTTATCCCATATAAACCTTTGCCCAAAGTTATCCTTCCGGAATTTACTTAGATAGGCCAAAGAAGGGACTGCAATATTTCTACCCTGGGAGTGAAAACTTATATTTGGGAGCGTCTCCAAAGTTTCTTTCATTATTATTACTTTTCTTCCTTTTTGGTTATCAGCCAATCAAAGAGGCCCACTTTTTAAAAAAAAACAAAATCTGAACTTGGGAGGCACCCACAACTAAGTATTCACTCTCTTGTGTAAAGGGTATGTCTGCTCATCTCTCGGAGAAGTGATCATTGAAATACCAGATCCACCAAATTTGTAGACTAGATCAAAATTTCCCTTTTTGTGGCTAAACTTTGGGAGAATATATTTATCCACAAATTTTGCACTTAATAGAAAAATCCGTAAATTCGCCGTGTCTTCACCCTGTCTTTGGGGCCTCCTTTCACCCCCAAACTCCTCTTTCAGTGGTATCCGTAAAGTAAGGAAATTTTATTAAAACTCAGTATAAAATGCTGAAACTCCTCAATTAATGCATAAGGTTCGAGAGGAAAAAGGAAGATAGGGTGAAACTGAGTCCCCCCCCACCCCCTCTTGAATGTTAATATTTTTTTTGTGCAGGTTAAAAAAAAATCTCAGCCTGTTTATGACTAAACTCAGGGTACTGGTGCTGTCTTTTCCTGACTTATAAATCTAAGATTTAAAATTCTGATGCTTGCATGTACACCTTTTCTTTTGGGATGTTTCCAAAAAAAACATTTATTATGGATATAAGCTTAAAAATAGCAACAGATGTGCAACTTAGCACATAAAAACTATTTTGTTTCATTGCACTGAGGAATGATCTTAAAGTTTGAGCAAGTGTGTTCGTTCAACTAGTAACATTCTTGCCACACATGCTTCACATTTTTGGTCCTCATTTGTTAATTTTGTTCACATTTGAGTACATACTTAACTTCCAGTCTCCAAGCTTCTTAGCGGAATCCCATAAATGTATTATTGGCTCTGTCCTGCAGAGGCACGTGGGAACACCTTCTGAGCAGGTGTAGGGGGTCAGAGAATCAAAAGTTGGCTGAATGGATAAGGTTACATGTTTTTGTGTGTAAGTTTTTTTATTGGCCCAAGCTAATGGATGGGCACGTGTAGATTTTGGGTGCAGCCATCCCATTGATCGGTTGTTTTGAAATCTACCCATCTACTTGTTGGGTTTCTTCTCAAAATATGAATGTTGGGTAACTGATTTAACCATGTCTCTATATCATTTTATTTATTTTTGGGTTGTTACTTGCTTTTTTATATCACGAGGTTTCATATCGCTATGAAATGTAAAAAACAATTCATATGAGTAATTTTTTCAATAAAAATTGTTTCATAAACATAAAAATAGTTCGCTTCAATTCCTTTAAATCTTATTAACATGTGATTTGAGAAATTATGCAAGAATTGATTAAGATAAAACACATCAATTTTAAAATATTGTTTTGAGATATAAATATTTTAAATTAATTTGATGTTATTATAAAACCTTCAATAAGGCTTTGAGTAAGATTGATAACAAAAATCATCATGAAACTAATTGATTTTTTTTTGGTATTGATGTTGTTTTTTATGTAATAAAAAATTATTATTGCCTAAGATAGTCGATATGCATGTACGATTTTAGGTTTTAATAAACATGCATGAGGCAAACACAACTAGTTTATAAAATTTGGTGGGGGTATAGTGGGGTTTATAGGTGAAAATTTAAGGAGAGCAAAGGGGTTAAGATTTTTTTTTCCTTTCTCATGGGTTTGTTTTTTATTATGAGGTTTCAATAGGTATATGGAGTGGATAATTCAATTAGATTGAAAGAATTACAAGTTGGAAGTGAAGCTTTAAGAAAAGGGGATGAGGGGTTAGGATTTTTATTTTTTATTTTTTTCAAAATGGTTTTTTTTCGATGAGGAGAGGAGGATGAGGTAATTCCACCCCTTTCCAAAAGAGGTTTTATTTTAAGGGATTGGGATAGGTGAATTTTGTTTGGGATGGGGACAAACCCAAAGGGTTGTTTCTTAGGTGGCATGGGAGGGAAAATTTTGGTTGTTTTCCAAAGCAAAAAGGTGAGATTTTTTTAATTTTCCAAGGAATTATTATTTTGGCGATGTGAGATGGGGTGTTTGGAGAAAGTGGATGGGTATTTATTTTTTTGGTCTTTTTTTCTTTTGTGATATGGTGACTTAATGAAGATTTTTTTTCACTTTATATCTTTCTTTGGGGAATGGAAAAAAAATATTTTGTTTAAAATTGAACATTTAATACATTTAACCATATATATATGATTTTTTTGGGTGTGTAAATTTTTTTTTGTACATGATAAAAACATTTATGGACATAATTTTTTAAAAAGTTTAACAAATAATAATAATATATTTGAGTGAAATGAAAAGAATGGTTAAATAGTGGAGAAAAATTTGAGGTTTATGTATTAATATATTTCAAATTTAGGTTGAAATATTTAAAGTTCAAATGTAAGCATGAGGTGCATAATTCAAATGCATAAGATGCCAAGGGTATTGATCTTTTGTTCATTATTGGACCACAATTTAACTGCCAAACCATGATTCAGTAATATCCATGGTTAATGGTAAATATCTACCAGAATCAAAATTAATGAAAGTCAATAACTAAAATTTATTAGATGTCAAGGGTATTGATTTCTTGTTCATTATTAGACAATAATTTAGTCAAACCATGGACATGATCCTTTATTGTTAAGTTGAAATCAACCGTAGTCAAAATTATTTAAAATCAATATAAAGTAAAAAATGGTTTAGGGTTAAATTTAGAGTCAGGTTTAGGGTTTTAGTTAGGTCTTTTGTCCCATATAAAGATAACTATCTATGTTTGTTGTCTTTATTTTTTCATAGTAAGAACAATGTGTTTAGTTTAAGCTTTCACCATTTGTTGATTAATTTTTTGCCTCCTTTGCAAGTCTGTGTTTCTGCAAATATATGTTTTGCCATGTGCTTTTGTAACTTTTAGTTTTGCCAAATGCTACTTCATTTGTTTATTGTCAAATTCATTTTGGTAAGTTATTATTTCCTTTTTGTACACAATGGCTGCTATTCCAATGAAGGAAACTAAATTAGTTATTACGGTGGATGATTTGGATTTTAGAATTGAAGATGTTACATTTGAAGCAAAAGGTGTTCAATAGGTATGGCACATTTGATCGAATTGCAAATAAAAGCATGGAAGATCTAGGCTATGCATATTTGCATTGTGATTAGTTAGATAGGGCAACTTTGAGCGTGAAATCGCCTTATATAGAAATGCAAGAACAACATTTATAGAAAGGCATGGTTGTGAGGGTGGATTTTTTTTGCATTGAGTCAAAGTCTAAAAGAGGTTTTGAAAAAGGTGACATGCATGTTGTCATCACAATTTTCAGTCAACAATCATTGTGTCATTAATTCTTGCATTCCAACCTAAGATAATTTGCATGTTTTTTCACATGGATTCCATTAGAAAATTCAAAAGATCTATTCAAAATTAGAGGTTTGCTACCATTGTTGTCATTATCATTGGTGTAAGGGGAGTAGGGGATAACAAAAGTGAATAATACTTGTTGATTATAGATGGAGAAGGTGAAATTGACCAAGATGTTCTTGCTCTTTGTAATAATTTCAAAACATAATATGAACAATTTCTTGAGGCATATAATGGAGGCCATTATGCAATGCTTTTAATAAAAAATGTGACCACAACAACAAAAGGAGATCGATATTTGAAGGCATAACATTAAACCATTTTAACAAAGGTTGTTGATGAAGCTACTTGAGCTCACCTTTTGCAATTCCATAACAAATTATCAAGTGTTCAATTTACGTTCAAAGAGTTAAATTCTTTTCCTTTTCTTTGAATTTTTTATTTTTTATTTCAAATTTACACATAACACATCAAACAAAACCTAATGTTCATTTCATGATCAACTATATTAAAAAGGATAATGAAAAATAAAAAATAAATGTAATGAAAAATAAATTCAAACTATTCTTTTTTAATGTAAAAAAAAATTGGGTGTTCATTTAATTTTTTTTCTAAAATGGTCCATCAAGTGGTCCTTGGAAGTCCAGGATGGAAAATGTCTAGTGGCCATTAGGTGTTTCTTTATAGTCCCCTTTACATTCCAAGATCAAGACCACCTGGTCATTCGATGTTAAACTACGAAGGACAATTGGGTCATTTTATTTTTTCTTCTTTTTCTTAGTTGGAGACTTGGTGGCCACCAAGTCATCCCTTTCAGTTTAACATGGAACAATTTAATGGCCATTAGGTGTCCAAGCGGGAAAAAAAAAACCAACTTAGTGGCCACTAGGTCATCCTTCATAGTTTAATGTCAAACGATCTAGTGGCCACCATGTTTTTAAATGAAAAAAAATAATTAAATAATTTTTAAAAAATTGGCTTGGAGACCTCGTGGTCACCAAGTTTCCAAGGGAAAAAAAATCGAGTTGGTGGCCATTAAGTTGTCCCCTGAAGTTTAGTGTCAAGTAACTTGGTGGCCACTAGGTTTCTAAGTAAACAAAAAATTAATCTAGTGGCCACCAGGTTGTCCTTCATAGTTTAACATGGAACAACCTTGTGGCCATCAGGTTGCCAAGTGCAAAAAAAGAAAACGCAACCTATGTTCAAACATTTTTTTTCCCACTTAGGTAGTAAGGAGATTTAGGTGCTCAACTCAATCCTCCTCTTCCTAAGGAGAGAACCTGAATCTAATGTAAAAAAAAAAACCATTTGATTTTTTCCTCCTTGAGGAAGGGAGAACTGCGCAACCATATAATTTTCTTTACCAAAATGACTTATAGAAAATAAAATTACATTGAAATGACTTTTTCTTATTAGAATTCTCTACATAACAAAAGTTCATGTTCTATTGCATACTAGACATAGAGTACAATGTTGCTACTAAGAATGAAAAAGGTGTTTTTATATAGTCTAGTGGAATTCCTTTTTCATGAACGAATATGGGATAAAAAGTTTGGAGTGTGTTTGTACAAAGATAATATTCTAATTTTATTATGGTAAATAAACAAGTATGTGAAAACCTTTGCAAATAAAATTTTATACCTTTATTCACATTGGTCAATGGCCTTTGAACATTGAAAGGATTTTGTAGCCCCTTTCTGGGTGCATCTAATGTCACAAAAATCACTAGAATTGGTTTTTAAATGAGCATGATATGGCTTATGTAAATGAAAGAGGTTTCATTATATTTAAACTGCCACATTTGTTTAATATTGTTTTGCCAAGAGGGATTTAGCAGTAAATGGCACCTAGCTTAAGCAAGTCCTAGCTTCGAGTGCAGGTGTGCTCCCGTGTGTATAAATGAACACGCACTTCCCTGCATAATTCCTCACACTTCTCTTCACAATTTCTCACGCTCTCTCTCCGGCGCTCACACTCCCTCCGCTATTCCGGCGTTCTTTCGCTTGCAAAGCGTTCACAGGCGACTGCTTCTTGAAGGAGAACGATTTGGCGATCATGGCAATGAAAATCTTCAAGCTTCCGGCTGCGATGCTTCTTCTGCTAGTCGTTGCTTGCATCATGCTACTGGCGGTGCAGGTGACCGAGGCCGCTCGTGAGCTTGACGACGACGACATTGTTGGAGGTGCCCTACTGTCTAGTGATGAGCAGGTGCCATCCATCGTCGCAAACACTGCTTTCCAGGTAGCTGCCTGCAAGCTTTTGCGCCTGCCGTGTGTCTTCCAGTCGTCTGGCGATCAGCTGGGGTGCATACCGAAGAATGGCTTTTGTCTGGGCGACATAACTGGTTGCTGCAAACCAATGGGATGCCTGATTATACCTGGTATCTGTTTCTAAGTGTTGTCGTCCAATTCACTGTATACGTGATAAATAACGTCGTTAGTATGAGAGAATCTGAGAACGGCGGTTTGTGCATGAGTCAACTCGTAGTTGCTGCATTTTCCAATAATCTGCATGATGTGCCATCTCTCATGTGCCATTTGCCATCAAGTTGGTCGCAAAGGTTTGCTGTCTTAGCAAACCTTGTTGTGAGAGAGGCCAGTTGTTATCTTCAATGTGAGAATGATCTCCTTATGTAATGGACCCGTTGTATTTTTCTTTTTAAAATTACCGGTCCTACTGCAGACCGATATTTAAATGAATATTGACCAGTCCTATTGCAAACTGATGGGAAAGTCCTTTACGAAAACATGTTCCTTGTTCCTAGATATCACTTGTCTTTTTGTGCAATTTTTTTTTTTTCTATGCACGGTTCTGCGCGAAACCACACAGCACTGTTCTGAATGTTCTTGGTGTTCTTTGTGTTTGCTCTTATACATGTACATTTTATATTTCGCATGTTCTGGTGTCAAGCGCCAGTTTTGAAACTGGGACTTCTCCACCCAAGAAGGAGCATCTCAATTACTAACATAGTTTTCAAGAAAATTATTGAACAGGACAAGGGAAAGCAGGGACAAACAAGTGGCTGGGATTTCTTGTAGTAGCCACATTTAAGACCATGGAAAGATTTAATATTTGTCCAGGATCATGATGCAAATTAGAGTTTAAAACAAGCAGCTTATTACAAGTGACGCTGCCCAGTAGGGCAGAATCAAATTTCAGGCTTAGAACTTCTAATCTCGATGAATTTCTCACCTAGATGCTATGAAATATGCCCATCCATCATATGCACACATAGCATTCCAAATGTGGCTCACACATTGAGTTGAATTCAAGCCCAAAATTTTGTGCACAAATTTCTTTCCTATGGGAAGCGCCAACAAGAGGTTTCAAAATCTAGCTTCAAATACAAATGGACTAGAGGCCGAGTTTTTTCGCAGATGCAGTAAGCCGCCTCCTCAATGATATACACAACATCTTCTGTGATCTTTGACCACATCCAAGTTGGGCCTTGGATGGGCCAAGTCCGCTTGACCTTTTGGATTGTATTTTGTAGATCTTTCAGACATGTTGGTATAGTGTTTGAGACATGGGAGTTGGCAAAATATCGTAGTACCTGTGCAGCTTAGGCATAAATTAGATTTTTTTTATGTTGCTAAATATTTTTTAAGAATGAGGCCTTTTACATGAAAAATTAAAATATTTTATCAATATTTTATTCCAGAGACCAATCCTTAGGAAGGAAAATAAAGAATTTTTTAAGAGTATTTTATTTTTTGAAATTGAATATTTTAAATTAATTAATTGTTTGGGAGGCATGTGCCAAACCTGCCAAGGTATTACAATATATGAAATGTTTGGAATCTAAAATTTTGAAAACTGGATGTTTGAATTTTGATATGTGAATACTGAAAGCTGAAAACTAAAATTTGAAATTTGTATGTGAGATGTTTGAAATCTGAAATTTTGAGAACTAAAATGTCTGAATTGATATGTACGAATACTTAAAGCTGAAAATCAAAATGTTTGAATATAGAAAACTGAAATGTCTGAATATTGAAATGTCTAAATACTGAAAACTAAAATGTGCAAATACTGAAAATTGAAATTTAAAAACTCTATATGAAATGTCTGGAATTTCAAATCACATCTCACATTAGTGACAACACACCTCACATTAGTGACAAAAGAGCTTTAGTGCAAACCCTGCTCTTCAGAGAAACTCTCATCTCGTGTGGTAAGTTCATCAAACAATTCATGGACCCAAAGCTTCTCATTCTTGGATTCCCATAGCTTCCTCCCCCATATTAGGTTTGGGTTCCAAGACCATAATATGTCAACCTTGTTTGTCTTCTTCTTTAAAAAAGTAAATGGCAACCCAAATAAAAGTCCACCCACTACAAAAGAAGTAGAAGAAACATAGTGAGGAAAACAATATCAGGTGCTGCTGCATACCCCCTCAAACAAAATTTAAATCAGCTCACCCTAGAGCTTATGTATAGTTGCACTGGAATTTGGCAACAACCTGGGTACTAAGTGTTATCCTGAATACAACGTTCTTGCAAATACTATGATTACAAATATTCAAAAAACTACAATCCAGTGCATCTGCGTAGTGGATTCTAAAGCATCCTCTGCTAGTATTTGGAATTGACTACATTCATATGCATTTTTCTTAAAGACCCCTCTAGGGGCATTTGAAGGCTCTAAACCAACGACCCATAAAACTATCTGCCCATGATTGCCACAGCAACGGGTAGCTTGTTATAACTTACTAGTGTTTAGGTGGGCTAGACTAATGCTACTCCATCATACTTTAGCACCTGACATATGTGTCTGATTTTAATTCCAAGCTATATGGAACAATAGAAAGTCTTGGCACAACAGCAGTTACAACTTACTGGTGTTTAGGTGGGCTTTAGCACCTCATGCAGAAACTGGCCTGGCAAAGATATGTCTGTGGTTTTAAATCTAAACCATATGGAACCATCTCGAGAGGAAGCATGACAGAGAGGAATCGAAAATACATAGAGGACTTGAGACTGAGGAAACCACATGTATCACTAGGTAGAGGAAGACCATACCTGACACAACAAAAACCCCAAAAGGTTGACCAACACTTCCATCGTCTACAATTTGCAATTGGATTCAGGATAAAATACAAAAAGTAACATGCCTTCCCAATCCCAGTTTCCCAACCATGCCACATCAATCAATGGTA
>Ga0209208_10002657_pt1 | contig 25653 bp, 12 predicted proteins | sample S1TSphfallax_3_FD_187694 | JGI IMG/M metagenome (GOLD analysis project Ga0209208, IMG submission 187694) | Host-associated microbial communities from peat moss isolated from Minnesota, USA - S1T2_Fd - Sphagnum fallax MG (SPAdes) (version 2) | ecosystem: Host-associated > Plants > Peat moss >...
AAAATATATAAAACAATAATAAAAATAAAAAATACATAAAAATAAAAATAAAAAAGTTAAAAGTTTTTAAAACATGAACCAAGGTGGCCGAAGGTCACGGGCACCCACTAGTTAAGATTAAATCAATCACTTGCAAATAACAATATGGTTTTATATTACCCAAAAAATAACTTGCTCCTAGGGTTATTTTACACCAATTGGTTTCTATGTTTTACAACTTGGGGTTGAACCAGGTTTCCATATGGCCAATCTCAATCACTATGCCCAAAACCAAAAATTACAAAATAATTGAAAATATGTTCACAAAGGGTTTGCATGTCATGAACTATAATTTTCCACTGTTTCATTGAATTTATTAGAATTCACCCTTTGATTTTTAAACATTTTGAAAACTTGGTTACCATGTGGTTTGACACTTGACAACCTAAGAATATGCCATCAATAACAAACTATTTGTTCAACTATCACATGCCAATTTTTATTTAAAATAGTGATTCCAATGAAGTATAAGGTGGTTGTGAGGAGCAACTAGAATGCCAAGAAACTTTGGGAAAATAGAATGTTAGGTGGTCACACTACTTATACATGTATGTATGAAAATGCTGCTCACCCAGTATATTTATCAGATAATAGTTGTTGGGTGGGCGACATGGAAACTGACCCTTCGGCACTCAAATTTGGTGTCAGAAAATAACAAAGAAAAACCTTAAATAGAGCTTCCATCTTTCATGCTCATTCAGTTTGTACATTAAAAATTTGTGTTTAAGTGCTTAATATGATTTGAAAAGGTGATAATTAAAAACAATTCAAGCATTATTATTAACAATCTAATTGAAAATGGGTGCACAAGTTATTATTAATATATACAGCCACTTTTTCTTTCCTCTTTTTTTCATAAGAAAAAACACAAATCCATCACACAAATACACATTATTTCTAGAACCCCCAGGCTCCCCCAGCCCCGTGTCACTCGAGATGTGGAACACATGCAGTAGCAGCTATGGCGTGAGTCTTGAGGTCTGAGAAATACTCTCTCCTTTGTGATTGGAGAGAAAAACTTGACAACCTGCATTAACATCTATCTGTGGACATAACCACATTAATAAAAGATCAATTGACAAAAAATTAACAAAACATTGAAGGACTCCCCAAAATTATGGCTACAAATTAACCAACAAGCTGCTGCTACTGGAAAAAAACAACCCCCTTGAAAAACAAAAATAGAAACAACAACAACAATTTGTGCTTTCAATAAGCAATTAGCAAAGCAAATGCAAACAGGCAAATAAGTGAACAATAATATTAGAATAATAATGCCGGCATAACATACTAGACCTGTACTTATAATAAGTCCCCTCATGTGTGCATTCATCATCATGCACTATCCTAACTTCACACTAGATCTGCAACTTCAGAAAAACTAGCTGAGCAATAATCTGCAAACATGCAAGCTACACAATATAATCTTTAGTTACTTAAAACAGATAGAATTCCAGCCAGTTCAAGAACTGGGTTTGCACAGTAGCCAAGAACTATCTATATAAGGTTTCTAGCTAGCACACTTAAAAGTATTATAGTAGTGATTAATCTAGTACTGATCAGCTGTATTAAAAAAGACTAACGAATCTCACCAAAAACCCTCCAGCGTCGTATCAATAATTAGTACTAGATAATTAGCGCCTCAGCTGGATTACTGATTATCAGCCTTGAATTCATATAACTCGCAGTACATCCTGTAAAGGAATATATGTGATCATGCATGAATTCAAGGAACTAAGTACGAGCGCACTATATATTCTTGCGGACGGATTCGTACTACTAGTCGCACTAGGGGTATTAACCATGCATGAATTCGTACTAGAGTCGTCGTCGTCGTCGTCGTCGTCGTACTGGCGGAATCATGCAATGAATTGGTACTACTGGCGTGCTGTAAGAATTCATAGTACTTGCGAAGAATCCATGTAGCTCCGGCAGCTGCAGATGATGAGTGCTAGAGTCATACTAGCTAGCATGCAAAGGAGAAACTGCGACATTTTGTATGATGATCAGCACAGCTTATTGAAACTCATTACACTAGCAGCTAGTAGTACTAGCCTGATGATGATCAGCTGCTTAAGGCTCACAAGACGACATCAAAATTAACAGCTTGATCTGGCATCCGGCTAAAGATCTCATGTCTAGTAGCTGCTATTATAGTGTATATATATATATATCTATATAATAGTTATAATATTATTATGCTGAGAGGTGATCTTGGAGAATCACACTGCAAGATTTCAGTGATGATGAGTAAGTCTCAACAACTGGTTTTGATCCTACTACTGCAGTCGATTTTAAGAAGATTTAGAATCCAGGGGCTTGGATCGATGTCCCCTCCTGCTGCAAATCGATCCAAGTCTAAAGCTTTCATCTTCTTTTAGATTTACATACTACCCAATTGCAGCTAATTCGACGATAATCATGATCATGCAGCAGTTGGGTAGTTTGTAGAACTGGATTCAAGCGTCGTATCAAAAAGCAATGGTAGACTGAGAGTTGGAGTGACGGTCCCTGACGATTCCCTTCCATTTCTCTGCTGCAGCTGGTTGTATCGACGTTACGCTTATGTCGCCGGTGGTAGTGGTGCCATTGTAGAACTCCCATACTTGGCGCTGTAGGAATCGGACGTACTCTAGTGTCTGGCTCAGTGTGGAGACCGTGTCCAGACGCTCACCGTTCGGGACTAGAGTCTGAAGAATCCGGATACGGTCGCTGAATTTCTCGCGACGAGTTCGTGCGGCAATGCTTTGAGGATCGGTCGCTGTACCGTGACGACGGCGTTGTATCTTTGGCGGAATGCTGCTGCCGATCAGACTAGATGGGGAGTAATCAGCTAAAGCATATAAAGATGGATTGCTGTTTGTCTGCGAGCTTTGCTTCTCTTTGCTCCCTTGTTGTATCCCGTACAACAAAGCGCTCAATGCCGCCGGATCAAATTTGGCACTGTTTTCACGTGGCCGGGATGTAGCCGGGATCTCCTGCAGCATGTGCAGCCCATTCTGCACTGGTGGGCTGCTTGATCCGAATCTGGGCGATGGTTGTGGAAGTGGTCGACGGAACCCGGCAAGTCTACCAACTCCTCCTGCACTACCGGAATTTGCAGCGGAAGATTGCTGCATCACTTCAAATGAGCGTTTGTTGCGGGTAGAAGAGTTCGCTTCCACAGCAATCATGAGCTCTTTCAGGAAGGTGCAGTCTGTGTCGGCTCCGCCGGTCAGAGACCCGCGTGCATTGACCTCGCGCAGATGCGGCATGGAAGGCGCAAGATGCTGCAACTGTGGAGACACCTTATGAAAGTCCAATGGACTCGTTGGAGATCCCTCTGGAGAGAACGTCTGAGGTGTACTAGCCATGTGTGGTGAAACTCGAGGGATCAACTGTTTTATCCCTCCTTCGCACCTCGTCAGAGGCACCTGCATAGTCTCGTCCGTCCACGGCCGATCAGACCACCGCATGCGACACGGCTGAGAATCCGGAGCACTCATGACGACGACAGTACCAGCTCCGTCTGCTTTCGCGCCTAATCGACCAAGATGCTGCTCAGATGATTCGCCAAGTTTGGACTTATCGTTCATGCATGTCGTGGAATTTGCCATCTCGTCCCCACCGAGGAGAAGAGAGTGAATATAATCCGATGTCAGATGGGCCTCATTAGCAACTGTCGCTGCTGCAGTCGGCGCTCGAGCGTTTCTTACAATGCCAGGGAGTTTCCATTGCACAATGCCGTGTTCGAGACTCTCGTAAATCCCGGCAGAATAAGCCGGTCCTGAGGTGTTCGCGGTGTCGTCTAGACTTGCATCCTTCGGAACTAGAGACGCGGGCTCGACTGAGAACTGCGAGAGAAACCCCGCACTATGAGGAGGAAGCCTGAGTCCCACAGACTCCGTACAATCCTGCATCACCGTCTCTTCGTTATGCAACCAGAAATTGGGGTCCACGAAGTTGACGATGGAATCCCGGTCAGACTCTAAGCATTCGCCAAAGCTCATCAGGCTTTCAATGCTGGTAGAGTGATCAGATTCCACATTGCCCGAAGCTTCAGCTTCGACGTTGACCGTCATTGATCCCGCGTGGTGTCCTCGGCCGCTGATGTCGAATACCACATTCCCAGTAGGTAAGCTGGACTCCAACGTCCCAGCTGGGGGCACTGAGGAGAAGGAGGGTGGCGCTGGTGTGACCGTTGCCGGTGATCCAACGCATAAACTTGGAGTACTGCATGATCCGGTGCTGCCGGACTCAAACGACGACTTGCAGGTAGCTGCAGCTGCTGTGATCACATTGATCACAGCCCCTGGGGCCGAGGCGTTAGCCTCGGCGCACCCAGAGACGAAGCTCCCGGCTTGCAGGCAGCTGCTACTTTTTGTTCCTGCTGTAGATTGCACCTTGCAGCTGTTTACCAACGACGACAAATTCCAGCCATCGTCGTCTCGGAACTCGAGGTGTGCGGCTGCTGCTGCTTCCACAGCTTCCGAGTACATGCTGCGGGGTTCGACATTGACGGGCCCACCTTTGCAGCTCGCGCTACTCTTCTGGGCCCCGCTCTGAAAATTATCCGACTCCGTCCCGCCCAGTTTCTCGAAGGGTGATCCCTGGGGTGCCGCTGCTGCTGGAGGAGAATTGGGTGTGATCGTCGTCGTCTTCGTCGACCCATTTCCACCGCCATTGCTCAGTGGGAAATAGCTGCTGTAGTGAGCCCCAAGGATCCTGTTGCTGCTCTGGTCCGTGATGTGGCCAGCTAAATTCTCGATTTCGTTAGAGCTGTACGCCGGCCTGCCGCCGGTCGTATAACCGCCAGCTATATGAGACCACAACTCCACGCCTCTCGAGTTGCTGTAGGTGCCATGATCAGATCGTGCGGTTTCGATACTCGTTGCTGCTGCCGGAGGAGATTCATGCTTCTCGGTACTGTGGAAATGAGCCACTGTACTGAAGGAGGCGGGAGCAGAGCCAGGCATTCTACTCAAAGCTTCAACCATAATATGTGCACGCGTCCTTCCTTTTTCTTTGTCTCTATCACCAGTTGCTCCCTCGGCTTCTGGTCCTTCCACTCATAAGACGTAGCACTCGAGTTGAGAACATTCAAAGACTCCAATTAAGCCATCGTCCTCAAGCTATACTACTGACACCATCTTTTGTAAGGAGCTTCCTCTTCACTCTTCTGTCGTCAGCTGCAGTAGCGTCTACACAGAAGAAGGAAAAAAATTTGCTGTATATTTAGCTCGCAGACATGATCAAGACCATAGGCAATCCACTTCTACAACGGAATCCATGGCACTTGCGTATTTATTATTTGCGAAATGCTAGTGACTCGTGACCACAACAGCGCCGGCCAGCCTTTCGGTAAAACTAGTGGTTGAAACCTCTTGCAAAACTCTTGGGTTAAATACTCTTGATGTAATAAGAATATTAGAATCAGTGAAGCTGCTGATGCACTAGGGAAGATCTAGTGTCCAACTAGCTGATCCTAAGCTGGTGCAGATATAGTGTGCAACTAGCTGATCTTATTAAGCTTGTGCCAGTGAAGATCTAGTGTGCAAGTAGCTGATCTTAAGCTGGTGCCGGAAAGATCTAGTGTGCAACTAGCTGATCCTAAGCTGAATATCTAGAGCCCCATGAATGCAACAAACAGCTGCCGAAAGAAGAAGCTAAAAGAATCTACTAGCAGTCCTACTATCAACCGCTATGAACTAGTTCTCCTGGGTGATAGAAGTGTGCTCAGGAGGACTAGGGAAACTGATGAAGTAATCTCATGTTGGCGACAGAAAAAAGGGATTAAAAGGAGAGAAGAGAAGATCATGTGTGGTATAAAGTGAAATTCTGAGCCAGGGAAGAAACAGAGAGAAGCTGATCAAATTATATGTAAGGAGTGCACTCTACTATTATTAGAGCATCTCCACCCATGCTTAATATGTGGCCGAGCAACAAGATTGGTGAGACCCAATATAGTTCGCTGCTGTATTGCTGATGATGGACAGAGTGGAGACTCGATCTAGAGCCAAACCCAAAAATTTATAATACAAAAACAAAAAGCCTCAACCCCAACTCAACTCAACCCAACAAATAATTAGGTCATCAATACCAGATCTTAAGGTACCGTGTGAAATCAAAGTCCAGATCTACCCTCCATACCTTGTCTACACGCTTGAAGCTTTTGGGCTGCCAAGGTCATTTATTGCTTCCTCGCGTTTGTCCAGGGTCCTTACTTCCTTCGTCTCCCACATACACACACACTTGGTGTCGGATCAGATCGGTCGATCCATCTATCCAGCTAGCTAGCTCGCTAGGGTTCCTACTGCCTCGGGCAATCCACCATCCAGGCGTCGCTGTTGCATCAGATAAGTTTTCAAATTGGCCTTTCTTTTTAAATTGGCCCCAAAAAATCTTCTTCGAATATTCAGGTCAACGACCGACGCGGAATATATTTTTCGAATATAGTAAGTAGTTCCAACTTCCCTCGCGCAGAGTGTGGTTTTTTTTTTTTTAAATTTCCAATTTTGTGAGGTAGGTGGACTGGCGACCATCAACAAGAGGATTGAGCTGAAGAGCTGAATTTGGCTACAGGTCAGAGAGAGGAATGTAGAATTCTCTTAGAATCCTTACTTTGTTGGTCTTGCCTACCAAGGCAAGGATATTGTGTTTAGATTCAATCTAGAGTATAAGAGCTGAAGGGATTTTGGCCCCTAGATAGTAGGTCTATTTTTTATATGAGGATTTATGAAAGATGATATTTTGGCTAGTGTTTAAACTTGAGATTAGTTATAGAATTATAATATCTTGAAGGATTTTGGTTTCTTTTAGAGGACTTTTTGAAAATTATATTTTTGCATGGTGAAATATTTGAGTTTCCATAATTCTTCTTTTGCCGTAAAATACTTTTTAATGTGCATGGCAAGGCCACAGTGTGACACACCCCTTGTTTTGTTTTGGTGACCTCCAGGAGCCTATTGTCTAAATATGGCATCTTCAAACTCCATTTCCTCATAATATATGGCAACTTTGGATGATTTTTTTTTAAAGATTTAATTTACCCTTTACACTGGAGGTTTTTTTTGTCGCCACCTTGTTAAATTTGGACAAAGAAAAAACCGTGGTTCCAAGGCAAGTTCAACATTTCACTCTTAGAATCATTTATATTCTATTGTGAAGATTGCATGCCAAAAAATGGAATATTCCAGAAGATTCTTTATTTTCCTTCACAAAATTTCGTTCTTTGAAAGAAATTTTTTTTTTTGGAAAATTTCAGCATTTCTAAAAATCATATTATTTGGGGGTGGGAGCTCCATCCATGCCAAGGTAGTATGAAATTTGAACAGGTCTTATTCCAACTTCTCACATCACCTTGGGCAAAAAGGTACAAAAATTACAATCATTCGAATAAAAATCTGGCAGTTGGTAGAATTGTTTTTCAAGATTTTTTTTCCTCTTTTTTGGACCAAAAATTGGGGAATTTTTCACCGTTCTTTTTATGTCACAAAAATTTAAGAAATTAATAATAATTAATTTTTAAACCATCCTGGAACAGGGATTCTTTTACTGGCGAATTTTTGCCAAATCCCTACCTGAAAAATATGATTTCGACCTCAGGAAGGATTTTCCATGAAAAAAATGGCCCAAATTCACCAGACTTTAGAAAAAAAAAATCTACCCACCAGCCGCCCGCCAGATTTTTATTACTAGTTCCAGTAGGTAGCCAAAAATACAGAAAGATTTTTATTTTTTCCTACTTCCATATTAGTACATGTGGCTAAATTTGGCTAAATCACTTTCCAGATGATAGCCACCTCGGCTACATCACAAAATTGGAAAAAGAAAACCCTGCGGGCCTGGAACTTACAACATCATGAAGGAAAGATGATTCGTTCCATCGACGAGAGAGAGCTTCTTCTGCACTATAATAAATGATTTTAACTTGATCCGGATCATCATCAGCCGGATCCTGGAGGGAGCAACTGATGATTGCGCTTCCTTTGTATCAATAAATGCAAGGTTTTCCTTCAATCTACATTTATCACAACCATGAATAACTCCAGTGCGAATTTAGGCAGCTGCCTCTTCATTGATCATCGACTCAACCACGCTCACAGTCGAGGAGCTTTGATTGTAGCACACAGCTAGCTAGCTACACTTGATGATGATGCTCTCCCGGCAACTCCTTCCCCAACTCCCTTACTCCTCTCTTATGATTGATTACTGGTTGTGTGTGTGTGTGTGTGTGTCTCTCTCTCTCTATTCTCTAGTTCCAGTGTGATTTTTTAAAGAATTTTTTGTTTGTATCCAAAGAGGCTATCATCCATAGGAAGCTTTAGAAAAAGTGGCGATCATCTCTGAAAAGATTTAGCCAAATCTGGTTATAAACCAAATATGAAGTACAAATCTTTATTCATCCTTCTATATTTTTGCTACCCATTACAAAATCAAGTAAAAATCTGAAAAAAAATTATCGATTTTTTCTTCTCACTCGTGGCAATTGAAAACTCCAACATCACTTGATTTTTTTAATATTCAGTTTTTTCTTTTGGCGAAATTTTGCCGAAGAAAAAACAGGGGGGGTGGGCTGTGAATCTCAACCCACCAACATCTGGCTTGGTGATATTTTTCACAAAATATTGAACTTAAATTGTTTATGTAAAGGGACATTCTGTTGCAAATTTGATAATTTTTTGGGGGGGAAAAGTTCATCAATTTTTCAAGAATAATTCGGGGGTAATTTCATCATATTTGAATGCAATTTATGTACTAGCAAGTTTTTCTATTGTTTCAACTTTCAACGGCTATTTATTTTACAACCTTTTCACCAATTGATATGGCATCTTGTTTGGCATGACCACCAAAAATATTAGAAAACTGAAAAAACAACACACACACACATTGACTGGGACCATCCAGACCTTCTGCTACTTTTTGGCAAATTTTTGAATTAAAAAAAGAAGAAATGGAATACACTCTTACAAGTTCCATGTTTCTTGGGGACTAAACTTGACCAATTTTTGAGAAAAATGATTGTTTAGGGGAGAGTTTGGCCATCTTTTGCTACAACTTAAAATTTTGGGACTGTTCTTTGTTGGCCAGTTTTTCTACAGTTCTCATGGATTTTTTACAAGCTTTTCACTCTGGCTTACTTTAGATGAGAGTCCAAGGTCCAGGGTCCAATAAAATAGAGCAATCCTATCGGATGAGAGCCATAAATCGGACCCACAACCTTTCTATGAAGGTACAAGATCAAAAAGTGACAAATCATGGCCAAATCCACATGACACCATTTTGGAGCGAAAGTCAATTGATTTGAACTCCCCCCAAAAAAATAAGAGCTAAAAAGGGCAGCTCATGATTTGAAGAACCAAGATGCAAGCTAGGGTCCATGGCCTGCAACTCAAGGATTCAATTTGCTTCAAATGAGTCCAAATTGATTCCTAGGAATTTGGACCCGAACCCTCATCTAAAGTGTAGGGTAAAACCATGGGGTGGGGGCATTCTCAAAATAAGGGGCCCAGGATAATGTGATAGTTGAGTCCAGCCTCGCATTTTGAGAATATCCCCCACCCATGGGATTTACCTATCATAAAGCATGAAGCAAAATTTATCATAAACCAAACCTATGTATAACACCATGCATATGAATGGGAGGGTTCTTATGCCTACTCCTCAATAAGGGGACGGTTCTTACGCCTACAAGTAGGCATAATTTCCCTCCCATCCTTGAGGAATAGGCATAATATCCCTCCCGATTTATAGATGGATATAAGGTGCCCTCCACAAATGCTTCAAATTTTGTCTGCGTGCTTGACATGGGCCTAAATTATGTTTAGGGTGACTGCCAACAATGCTATATCAGCAAACCGATGTGTATATAACTGACTGAGATTAAGAGAAGCAGCTTCTTGAACCTGTTCCCAACTCTAATACACTTTTTTCTTCAAACCCTATGAAAATCTGCAATTTAAATCCGCTCCCAAAACTTATTCACTACTACTAAGTGATTATTAAGTGTTTAGTCACATCAAAAGCACAATGCAGAAATAAGCAGAAAAAAATTGTCATGCATGTTTTCCCAAAGCAGCTAACAAGAATATAGAAGTATGCATATTTTGCTATACCGTTAAATACCTGTTTATTTATTTGTATAGTTCATTGTGTGTTTAGCCTAGTGGAGTGTATCCCTTGCCCAGTTTTAGTTTGTTGGGTCTCCACTCTCCATGTAAGGGAGGACTATGCAATGATGTAGGTCTCATTTGGTCCAACATTTTGATGAGCATTTACCAAGTGTTAGTTCATGTTTTGGGAATTGCAAGGATTTGCTTTCTATTTTAACAAATGTTGCTTTATTTGAAGCTTGAACCAATGTTGAAACCAATGTTGAAAGGTGTTCGATTTTCAGTCAAGTCCAAATTCAAGTTCGGGGTTTGGTTTTAAGAACCAAGCCTAAAAGGTCTACAGGGAATAATGCCCATCTCAAGACTTGCCTCGAGTCAAGTAGGTGTCCCAAGATTTGAACTCAATGATAAAGGCATGGTCAACAAGTCGTCCCAGTGGGTCAAGTAAGGGCTTCCTACAAGGTTTTAATCTTAAGGCCTTGAAGAAGAGTCTTGAAAGGCAAAATCCTTTTGCTTGAGACGAAGTTGAATATCTTTCGGAAAATTCATTGTACAAGGAGACTGCTGATATGCTTTGATATATAGGTAGATTCTTTTCATCTACCTATATATAGGAAAAAAAGAGTAGTGGAAGTGAGGGCAAAACCCAAACATCCCCACCCCAATTACTTTATCCCATATCATTTTGCCCCAGGCCCATCCAATCAACAGCTTTTAATTTTTTAGAATATAATTAAACTCGTAATTGGAAGGTCTTTTTTTTATCAAAAAAACCTCAAACCGGGATAGTTCTAGTAGGTAGCCAAGAAAATAGAAGGATCCTATTTTTTAATACTTTCCTATCTAGTTCCTAATCAAATTTGGCTAAGTTATTTTCTGGATGATTATCACTTTGGTTACATCACAAAAACTTATGAGGCTAAGTTGGAAGTCATTAGAAACAAATCAGGTCCATTTTATGATAGTTGTGAGTGAAAAGGTTCTTATGACATCATCATTTGATGGACCACGAACTTTGACCCCTGGGTTCTTGTTGTGAGAATTAATGTTGAAAAATATATTCCTCATCCTGGAACATTCATATATCATCTCACTTCCCAAGTTGCCAAAACATACAAAGCCATGTACATATTTACAAACAACCTTGTTTTTCTTTATTTTTTTCACAATTACAAGAACTCCCCTTTCATCACATCACCACTACCCACAAATATATTCTACATGTTACCTTCTCCAATATACAACAACGCAACGATCAAATCCATCTTTTCAAAATAACATCTCACACATGTATTATAGGGAATAACATGATTGACCATCTATTCAAATTTGGATGTCTACAACCACACCTACAAACTAATGATAATCTCATACCTGTATATCACCCTTTCATGTATTGCTTACAAAATGACAAATTTCGTCAAGATCTTATCCAAAATCTACAAACACACCATCATCTCATTCATATTGACGAAATTATCCATGAGTTTTCTCACAACATTCTCCACTTCACAATCAACTAAACAACTTAACCTTGATCAAACATTATCCAATCACCTTAGATGTCGCAACCCTAACCTTGGGCTCGCAACCAAGGCAAGGGGGTTGTAAGGTTGCGAGCCAAGAGGAAGCCTGGGAGTCACACTACCTACTCCCGGGAATGTAGGAAGGTGTGAGGGAATGAACCCTCACATTCCCAAAGCAACTTCCACTTGGGAGATGGGGTCCCGGTGGACTCCTGTATTTTTAGAGGGCGATTGCAGGGGTCAAAACTCAATGGCTTGAAACGTTCCTTATATCATTAGAAAACTCTTGGAACGTAGATGTCTAAACTGGGCTCACATTGCTCATTTGCACATATAAAACACAAGTTATAGCCAAAAAAAGGGTCGAGAGTCAAATTGGCAATTTGACTTCCGACCACTGAAAGTCAAGAATCGACCCGAATCTCTTGCCTACAGATGGCGTGTGACATACCGTTGGAAAACTTTCGACGAGGGCTACAACTTCGCTATAGACCTCATCTCCATTAGAAGTTTGTTCACAAAGCTATGGCACCCCAACTTTGGCAATTTCAAAACTCCCACTTGGGAGTCCCGAAACAAAAAGCCATTTGGATGTGGGCCTTGTAGAGAGGTGTAGAGTATACTATAAAGGGGAAGGTGGTGGCTTCCCCCAAGTCCGGGCCGTGGTAAGTCTTGTGTGTCCGAGTTGCCCGTGGTTCATCCTAGCACCGAAAGTGTTCCAACTACGCACTAACCACCTTGTGTTGGTTTTGTGTAGGCCCGTGTGAGTAAGTGAAGCTTTTCAATTCTTCCTAGTCCCCCCCGGAGCTCCAGCACACCCCTCTACCCCTCCAAAGTGCTCTGAACCAAGGAACGTGCCCCGACTCCTCACTCTTCCATTGTTTTTTATTTGGGACCGACATTTGAATCCCTCAAGGAGTTGGGAGTGCAACATTCGAACCCATCCTTCAATAGTAGTGCAAATAACACAAGTGTTTTGTTTACAAAATGCCCAAAACAGGGGCAAATATCAAAATCATTTATTTAAGCCTAAAAAGTTACTACAATATGTGGACCCCTTCAAACTCATGGCCACACCTCTTATCCTCCTACCAACATCTAGTACTCCATGGTTTATACATAGATTGCCACAATTCAAAAATTCCTCTTTAACCACGATTCTATATAAATGGAAATGTTTTATTAATGATTTTTTTTTACCAATTTCATAACAAAACCCATTGTGCCCCTCAACTATTTCCTAAGTCCTATCCCCACTTGAAAAGTTCTTGCATGCCCAATTATGCACAAATATCCTCTACTAATGGTTTTCCCACACATTCCCCTCTCCCTACCAACCCCACCCTTTAAATTGAATCCACATATTGCACAAATGATTCTTGGAAGCTATTATCACTTGAAAACTTCACAAATAAAACCGTATCTTAAGTACCATTTGTTAATGCAAATGGTTAATTAACACCCTTTTAGTCTTCAAGGTGGATGCACACTAAGGGTGAGCCACTTTGTTCAAACAAATGTTCAAAAAAGGTGATGTATAACAAGTATTATAATACACAGTAAACTAGAATTTTGATGGCATCATTTGGCTAACTTAAACATAAGCAAAAAACTTTAGAATTTGCACAACAACATTTTGGAACTCAAAGTTGAACTTTGAATCAAAATTAATTTTGATCCAAAGGTTAAATGAAGAGGATTGAATAAAATCAATGTACATAGAGTATATAACTTATAGTTTTTCAATAGCCATAGGGCCTCATGTTTGTGATTCATGAAACATTACCAAATGGAAGAAAATTGAAAACATATTGCAATGCCCATCTATAAAATCTCCTCCTCTTCGATATGGTAGTGTTTTTTTTCTAAAAGGAAAATATTATTATGCATTCATTACTAAAAATGCAAACAAACACATTTTTTGAATCGAATTTCATCCAAGAATTTTAAATTTATAGTTTTTTTAGGTTTAATTAATGTACATCAATATCATGCACCAACAAAAAATTCACCCAAAAATTCCATCGTCAACCTTATTTTTTAAATACATATTCAAATTGTGAAACTTTGTGACAGGTATTATTTGGTCACAAATATACTCCATACATTCAAATTCTTCAATGTTTTTTATGATTGTCAAAAATCAAAAGAAATGATTTCAATGTAGAACCATGTTTTTCAAAATTTTAAGAATTGGTCAAAAAACTCCTTCTAACCTATTGATTCTTTGAAGGTGTTTGAAAAGATTGGAAATAAAAAACTTTATTCCAAAAAAATTCAAAAAACTAAAACCAAATATTCATTGATATGTAGAAATTGAAATTTTGAAATCAAAGATTTTTAAAAAAAATCAAATTACCAAATAACATTGGATAGGCTAATTATGTTTAATACCCTTAAATAGAGTTGGTGTATGAAAATTAATTAACACGCCCAAAAATATTATGCATATAGTAATGAAGAGTATGGATAAATTTATATTTATTTTGAAAAAGCAATTGATTTGCCTAGTGGTATCCCTTTTTGCAAGATTTTTTATTTCCCATAAAAGAAATTAAGAAATAACAACTATATAAAAAAAAAATTATAATTTCAACATCAAATTAATCCAATGAATAAAAAAGTAACAAAAACACTCATTAAACATTATAAAGCCTGCTTTGAAATAGTAAAACAACTTGTAAATGGATTTTTTTGAAAATGGCATTTTTTGACAAATTTTGAACATGAACCTTAATAAAATAGTATGAAAAAAAAATTAGAATTTTTTCAAAGATTTTTTGAAAACTTTTTCAAAAATATTCCAAGAATATTCTTAAAATATTTCCCCAAAAGCAATAAAAAAAAACAAGTGGGTGTGGCTCATGTTATCTCATTTGCACCCTAATATTAGTTATTACCTAATCATGTAAGGGGTATTTAACCTTTTATGAAATTGGTAAAGGTCCAAGTTAATTGGAGTTTTTCCAACCAACTAGATACTACATGTGTTAATATGTTTATTTGCAATTGTTAATACCTTAAGGTTGTAGTTACTAAAGAACATTGGCATGTTCAAGGTATAAGTTAAGTTTAGGTTCAAGTTTTAGGTTAGGTTTTGCAATATCTTAACCAAAAGTTTCAAATTTTGTTGAAACTAAATGTGGATCTAGATTGTGAAATCACCTTTTTTCTAAACTAAATCCCAAACATGGACCTTATTTACAATTGTGCATTCAAGGGCCAAACTATGGTAAGCAAAGTTTCAATTTGACCTTTTCCTTATGATCATACATAATAATCTCGTTTTTGGATGGGCTTTATGTATATTGGTAGTGTTAATACACTATGAGGTAATCCATGGTAAAATTAGTTTTAATCAATACATTGATTATTAGTTTTGTAAATTTATTCTAGTAAGGACGTAGAATGGTGATAAACCTAATAAGTTAGGTTTTCGTATTAGAACTATAGACTTTGCAAAACTTTTGATCGATTCATTAACGAATATTATGAATATATTGGCAATTTGAACTGAAGCATGGAATGAACAATCTTGTCATATACATAATTTCATTATCAATCAACTTTATTAGGATAATTTTTCCAATGCAACCCAAATTGACCCATTTTTAAAGCTTCTTCAAACTATAATCTAATGTTGTAACCACCCCTTCATAAACTCCATGCAATTTCAATTTTGTAGGAGGCAATTTCATAGCTTTGCAATTTGTTAAAAAACATTATTTCAATTCAAAACTATTCTTGGAACATAAAATCACCCATGGTTTTCTTTTGGATAGGCATATGGCCTCTATGCACAACAAAATGCCATACCCAATATGGAGCAAATGTAAAAAATTATTATGGTGACATGAATTAAAATATGCCCACTAATAACCCCCATTTGAGCCTCTTTAATTTTTCCTCTATCCCCATTTATAAACTTGAAAAAGTGGATGAATAAGATAATGGATTGTCTAAATCCTACCACTTATTATGGTTGGCTAATTGATAACATTCATTTCCTTGTACTAGTGTTATTACATAGATTACTAAGACCATCTCCACCAAAGAGCTTTATATCAAACCTTATATCTTCAAATTGTAAACCCAATTGTCAACCTTGTAGTGCATTTAGTGCAGGGTGGGTTTCAAGCACCAATAATAGACTATCATGGCACACAATATATGAAGATTCAATGTCCATCATTTTCATGAAGATGCAAAAAACAAAAATGCATTTGCACATACAAACCATTGTGCTTGCACACACAAATATTTGTGCACATGTTTTTTTTTCTTTTGCTTTCAATGTTTTTAAAATCATGTTTGTGCATTTTTCATGATTTCTCTTTTGGAAAAAAGATGCAAACCCAAATAGCACTATTATGGAAGCAATGACTACGAATATGATTACAAGACTATATCAAGGATCATGATGGTGAAATTTTAGTTAATTATTGGAGTTTTACAATAGTTTGAGTTTAATGTAAAAGAAAGTCAAAAAAAACATACATGTTCCACACTTGGTTGATCATTAAATTTGCCACACAATTAGCAACAAGGTTGTGATAGGATTTCCAAGGGTGCAGTCACAATCCAATGAACCAAAAAAAATCAAATCATAGACATAACCAATTAATTTAGATAAATATATACCTTTTGTCATTTGAAACCATGGTAATCATCACAAGTTGTTTATAACATGTATTGAGTAAATTTTATACTAAAATGTTAATTTTGAACTTTTCTAACTTGGTGATTAAAATCAAGTTTCTTATTGAACTTGAGGCAAAAACATTGGAAACATCCATTTGTTGGATCATCTACTTTGGCAAAACATTATTAATATCTATTGTTAGATCATATGGTGGTCCCCAACTCAAAGTTTCTCTTCAAATTTCTAATCACCAAATGGTCATTTGTTAATTTTGGACTTTTCAAAAGTCTAAAATTAACTAAATACATGATTTTTTTTCATTCATGTGGATGTTAAGAAACTTAAACTAAGAATTTAAATTGATCAAATTTTAGGTTTAGATTTTAGTTTGAAACATTTGAAAGTGAACAGTGATTATGTCAAAAGAACGCAATTTACAAAGGAGTATGAAAAAAAATCATATAATATTTAAAAATTAATGGAAAAAAATTTAAATGATCTAAGAACCTTTTAGGATGAAAACATGGTCAAAGGAGCCAAGGGTGCCAAAGTAAAAGTCCTTTTCTAAGGAGTGCACATGACACGTGTCATTTGTGTGTTGGTTTATAACTTTAAATTTTTAAAAAAAATACCCCTTTCAATATTGTATTTTAAATATAAATATATTTTGACTAAAAATTTATTTTATATCATGTATATTATACATTCATGCCATCTATCACATGAATATGAACAACATTTTTTTAAAGCACATTTTCAAAATCCATAATTTTCAAGGTCAAAAGCATTTTTGAGCCAAATGTGTTCAATTCAATTATAAAGAAAAAATTTATCAATTCAAGTCCTTTTTTCGTTCTAATTATCAATTTAAACATCATTTTCAATTTTCAAAATGAATGCTACACATTTGGTATAAAAAAAAGACATTTGAAAAAAAACAAAAACTATCCATTTTCAAGGTTTGAGTGCTTTGAACATGCAATTTTCTTAAAAATTTGTGTCAAGCTTTGAATATGTAAACTTTGCAATTAATAAAAAATATTCCAAAAAAAATTATGACAATCCAAGTTATTATGCTTCACTTGTGATCTTTCAAACATACTAAAATGTAGTTTTAAGGAATGTCCACTCATTTGGGTGGCTCCTTTGACTCTATGTTACCCATTAACCGTAGTCAAAAATTACAAACAATTTTTGAAATGTGGAATCTTAATAAAATTTAATCCAAATAATTTTTAAAAATTTCAATAATCTTTTACCAAATATAAATTGGGTATAATGTACATGTTGCATTAAAAAATGTTGTAGCTTATAATACAAAAATAATAATAATAATAATAATTAAATTGCAAAAAATGAATTTTTGGTTATGATTTGAATTTGTGATCATTTTCCAAAATGAAACACTAAATATGCAAGGAACCTACACACTTTTAAAAATTCATATTTATTCAATAATGATTAACACACAAAAATGTGATGTATTTAGGCAACTATAAACTTTTTTTTCTAAACAAGATGCAAAAGATTTCATCCAAAAATTCACATGTATGAAAAAATTATTTTAGGGCAAAAGGACATGTAATCCTTGTTTATACTAACACCATTGGCTCAATATATCTTGTTTGAAATCTCAAGGATTATTTTGCATTTGGTAAAGGATTATTAAAGAGGCATTACAAGATGATCCATACTCTCTTCTTGTGAATCTTGAATAGAGTTTTTGAATATTATGGTTTTTTTTATGCAACACCCAAATTGTGTAGTCAATCTTGGATTATCTTCAATCTGGAAATGCATAGTTGCCCTCGAATAACTTACACATGGAACAAGGGTATCTCAAGTAAATGAATATTGTAAACTTGGTGAAAACATCATTATGAAATGCCTCAAATGATTTGTGCATGCACTAATGGTTGTGACTTTTCAACCCACATATTTTTGAAAATTTACAAGAGCAAACATTGAAAAACAACTCCAAATCAATGCAAGTAGGGATACCCAAGAATGTTTGCAAGCCTAGATGACATCCATCATTAGTGGAAGAACTACCCCATCAATTAGCAAGGTCAATCCCATAATAAAAATGGAAAGAAGTCTATCATATTGGAAGTGATTATGGACCAATCTCTTTCAATTTGGCACACATTTTTTAGGTTTCCTTGGAGAGAACAATGACATTAATGTTTTAGATCAAACACCCATGATTTACAATCTCTTGAATGGAATGGGGAGAGAATTCGACTTTGTGATGAATCGGACAACCTAACCTTGGTATTATCTCATGAAGATGACATCTACCCTCAATGGTCTTGCTTTGTGCAAACCATACACAAACCTCAAGATGCAAAAATGCAACATTTTGCAAAGATGCAAGAGGGACCAAGGAAGGATATGGAGAGTTGTTTGAGTTCTTACAAGCTCATTTTGCCATCACATACCAACTATGGCAAATGGATACAAATTTACAAAGTTATGTTTGCATGTGTGCTTCTCCACATCATGGTAATTGAATATGAAGAGGATAGCAATCTTGAATCCATAAAGAAGTCATAGTTTGTATATTTTAGGATATATTTATAATGTAAAAAGGTTCTTCCTAGTCTACTATGAAGTAATGGCATATTTTGAATATATTAGATATATTTTGAGTATATTCTCATATTGAATTATAAGCACCTTATTTACCTTCAAGTAAATAAAAAATTCAATAAGTTTCACCTTATATTTTATTACATGTCATTTGGAATAAAATGGAAGTGATCTTCCCAAGCCGCCATTGTTTGATTCAAGAAAATGTAAGACAATTTAAGGGAACTTTTCAAACATAAATGGAAGGCATCAAAAAGCTTGAAATTTTTCCTTGGGGAAGGAGGGGACTATTTTGTGTTTTAAAATGTGTAAATAAAAATATAAGATCCCATATATTGGTTGTTGAGGAGAAATTAGTTCTATGATAAAGCTATGTTTATTCTCAAAATCCAAATAAATCTTATATAGGATATGCATTAAAAATAGATATTTAGAAAAAATCTTAAAGTGCAACATGTGTACAATATATTTATAATAGGTATTAGTTGTTATAAATAGGTCCATTAGTATAATGGAAAGGGTGTAATTTATTTATAATGAGGTTTAAAATAAATGAAATTATATTAATGAAATTATATTTACTTGGTTAAAACAAGGAGTTGACGAAAACATGGATGTAGCAACTTGATGATTCATTTAATTGGGTTGCAATGCACCCGCTTGTATGTTTTGATTCTAAAGCTTAGAAACAAGTTTTTTTCCCTTTGTATATTTTTCCTTTGAAAACAAACCAAATGTTTATTATTTATAACAATTTTATGAATTCCATACATGGTCTTCATCATTTAAAATGTGATTTGGTATAGGAATGTTTATTGATGTGTTTTGAAAACTCAATTGAGGCATTGCATGCAGATGACATTTTTTAAGTTGTATGCAATCACTTTACTACCTTCATCATTCCTCACACCTTCAATTAAAATTTAAAATTCAAACAACTATTAGGTGCCAAAATTTAATGCAAATATAGATCTTAAATTAAGTTTAGGATGATTAAATATATGCATATATTGAAGTAGATAATAATTAATTGAAAAAAATTTAAACTCCTTCACATAATACCCCCAAAACATACCCCCTTTAGCACATGCATGCAATTGAAAAAAGAACACATAATGACCCCTAGGGAATCCTCAAACACATTTCAATTAACAAAATAACTTGGTGGAGCATTTGTGGGTCACAAAGCGTCTCAACTAGCTTGATTGGAATAAAATCTCGGTTCTTCTTTTCCTTTAATTTCTTTCATTTGCACTCTACTTGAATTTACTTCAAATTTGCATGTACAAGGTCTATTTTTCTTGAATTTGTTGCAAATGTGCATTTTGTAGGGTCTATTCAAGCACTCCAAGGTTCTACAAAGCCCAACGCTGTATCCCCCTTGAAACATTTGAAAATTTGCAGCCCCCACCCTCTTGCATGAAAATTTGTGCATCCCTTCTCTTGCTGCAAGCTTGGGTCATGTGTTGTGACGGTTGCAAGCTTAAAAAAACACTTAGAACAGTGGAGGAGGCTGTGTATGGAGTCATCTATGGAGCTCAGGATCCTCTACCAAATTGCAGAGCCTGTGTGAAGGGCAGGCAACAATGGGGTGTGCTCTTTTTGCTGTTTACATAGGCTTGAGCTTCTTTGCCCTTGCAGGCCCTTTTGCAACCTCCGATTGGAGATGCTCTAACATGGACACATTCACCAGCCCTAAGGAGTTATATACGTATGGTATATAATAGGGTAAATACATACCCTACGCCACTTGTAAATTTTATTTATTTAGTATTTTATTACATTACCCGGCGAGTAATCGTTTTAGACTTATCCTGTCTTTACTCTACCCTGTAATATATATTGCATATTTAACCTTACTTGGTGGGAGGGTAATTGTTTTGAAGTGGGTAAAAAGAGGACATACTTCGAAATCATTTGAAAGCATACATGCATTTCAATATATTTCACAATGCATGCGGTTATGATTTGTTCAAATTATGGCGACTAACTTTTGTTTATATTTTCTTTTGGCATTTTATTTCATTCATTATACTAATTATCTTGAACAAATTTTTTTTACAATACACTCATATAATCCATTTAGCTTTTATTGCATTTGTCATCACAAGAATGCTTTGATTGTAGTCTTAAGGCTATTGATTAGTTTAATTCTATTTTTGTAAATAGCATGTTTTGAAATTTCACAAGTTCATGTTCACAATGCTAATTGCACAAGTAGTTGTTCTTTTTCCCTTGAAATGTGCTATAATTGTGTAAATACTTTTATTTACCCTACATTCACTCACTTTAACTATCATGGCAAGTATAGGGCAAATGGTGGAAGATTTACCCCTAACCTTACCCTGTGAAAAAGGTAAACGTCCTCATTTACCTTCACCCTTAATACTTACCTGGAACGACAATTTTGCAATGCCTATATACCGTTGGGTTGATCACATAGTTTGGATTATTTTTCAACCTTGTACGACTTTACCTGGCTTATATATTTTTTGAAAATTTAATGTTTTTCCTTTACCTCACTGACATATTAAACTGGCTAATACCTCTTCTTAAAGAGCATGGGTACTCATTGGGTACTTCATACGATGGATGGAACTTCTTGGTACACGATTGTTTGGAATTTATTTTTATTAAACCATTCAACAACTTCTAGGTATCAGGATTCAGGAATGTGCAAAGTTGCTTCCAAATGAGCAATTGGACGTGGGTAAGTTATATCATATTCCCATATAAAACTAAGACCTGCACAGACTGTTGGCATAAGGACTCCACTGAGATACTACGGTATTATGCACATAACAAACTTGTGTTTTCATTACCCAGCATGGGCCCACTACACAGTCAAATGGTTTCAACTTGTTTGTTTCAAAAAAAAAAGCTAGCAATTGTAAATACTGGCAAGCCATGTTCTCATTTTATCCAGTCAATCTAAACACAATATTCCACATGCTTTGCGTTGGTATACTATACTAACAAAGGGTGTGTCACACTGTGGCCTTGCCATTTACATTAAAAAGTATCTTAAGGCAAAAGAAGAATTATGGAAACTCAAGTATTTCATCATGCAAAAATATAATCTTCAAAAAATTCCTCTAAAAGAAATCAAAATCCTTCAAGATATTATTATAACTCTATAATAACTAATCCCAAGTTTCAACACAAGCCAGAATATCATCTTTCAAAAATCCTCATATAAAAATAGACCTATTATTATTACCTAGGGGCCAAAATCCCTTGAGCTACTATACTCTATGTTGAATCTAAACACAATATCCTTGCCTATGAAGGCAAGGCCAACAAATAAACAAATGTTTTCTCCCAAATCACCAAGCAATGCTCTCAAGTGTAGTAGTAGGGTTGCCTTGAATTTGCGTGCTTTTCTCACCAAATTATTCACACCCACTCAGAAAATCACATATTCTCAATTCGCATAAGGAATGGCAGGGTGTGATTCGGCCTCATGTTGAGGAGGGTAGAATTTTTGTTGAGAGGCAGCTGCCAGAGAGGAGAGAGATGTAGATGATGGAAATGCAAATTGGGTGGGGGTGTTTCTGGCTGGCTGATTTGTGTGTACAGTCGATTGGAAGACTTTGTTGGTGCTGGGAGTAATTGAAGAAGTTCAACTAATTTTACTTCAAATCCTCAATAGGAATCACTTCTGGCTAATGGGTGTTTTTTTTTATCATGCACAGATCACCCTTCTGACGCCTGACCTAGTTTGATGTAAATAGAACGATACGAATTTGAGTCATGGTGTAAGTATGGTGCTATTACTTACACCGTATAGAGTTGTTCACCTAAATATGTTTACTTGCCCTTTTCTTTTCAGTAATTTTTTTTCAATACTACTTATATGATTCCTCTAACCTACCTACCTACCGATCCATCCATCCACCCAAAACATCCAAATCGTCATCATCATAAATGGACTGACACTGCAAATGCAACCACAATAGCTCTCATTTATCTTCTTGGTACAAACTACAAACCCAAAACCAAAATATCCTCATTGCATATGCAACTTCTTGAATGATGGGCAATTAACAATACTACGTGCAAACACCCCCGGAATCAATCCTTCCCAACCCCCAACCCCCCCCCAAGTTCAAACTGCAGGTGTCCAAAATTTGAATTCATGAATTAGTTTGGACATCTATCTACTCATATTTCTTCAATGTTTTCCTTCTTTTTTTTCTGTGAAAGTTCTTATTGTTGTCTTAATGTGTAAACTTGATGATGATGATGAAGAATTGATGTGCAATTAATAATCCAATTTGAATAAAGAGTCACTGCGTGAAGATGACAAGTTTTGGAAGTTGATAAAAATTTCTTGGAGAAGACAATGTTTGCCAACCTTTATAATACCTTACCTTACTCAGTTTTGTTGTTAGACGATCCCCTTGAGTAAAGAAATGAAATTTTGTGAAAATATGAAGCTAAGCTGTTGGAAACAGTTAATACTTAACATAGGCCACAATATGAATAATTTCACTACTCATATGACAATATGGTACTAGATTATTATAGATACTTAAAAATTAATCATTTCAAAATGTTGAAAATTAATTGAATTTTTGAAAAGTATTTTTTTGTTCATTTTGTCAATGTGGAAGCTTGCCCTAGGCTAAAGTGGTTGTATAGTTTGGTAGCATTGATATTTTGGGGGGGGAGGCAGAAATTTTTTTAAGAAAAAAATTCTTCTTCTAGTAAAAATTCAACATTTTTCTAATTTTTTAAAGGAAAAATTCGCCTTTTTTTTTGCATAGTTTGTTCAATAAAAAAATTCCCTATGAATTCGAAGCCCATGAAATGTGCAAAATGGTAAAAACCAATTCAACTCATTATTTTACCAAGTTTCTTGACTAGTTTTGAAGCCCATAAAAACTTGCAAAATGGTAGAACCCAATTGAATGCATTATTAGATTTTATTGGTAAAGTACGCCAAACTGGGGATCATTTTGGGGCTACTCGGCCCCAGTTTCAGAGAAATTGAGGACGAAATGAGAAGCCAGGATGAAGAAGGTACAGAAGGGAAAAAAACAAGGAACCAAACTAGATTCCTCATATAAATTTGTCCTCAGGGAAGTTTCAACTGCAGTTTTCGATTTGCATTACCTGCGCCTATTGTTCGTTAAAAATTAAGCCTTCATCAGAATAAGATCCTACAAATAATCTTCGAACTGATACCCAGTTTCACAAAGTGGTACCCAATTTTGCTCAGTTTTAAGGGTAGGCTCAAATTGGGGATGAAACAGGGATTAGAGGGTCAAACTAGGTCCCAAACACAGGGTGACTTTAAGGATAACTGTCTCATACTAAGTTCCTTGTCTACTTTTGAAAGGCTTCACATTGTGCAAAATGGGAAAACCCAATTGAAAAATATATCAAGTTTCTTATCTGAGTTTTGCTGCAGATTGTGTGACTTGTGTGAAGTGGCTCTCATTTTCTTCTTTTTGAGACAAGAGCTTCTCTGCCCCCTGCCAGGCGCAACATCTAGTAAATGGCAGAGGAGCCAACTCCTCTGTATTTTTTTCCCACACTCGAAACCAACCACACTTGAAGCATTCCAACACCAGATGCAACAGCAGCCAGCAGGCTGATCACCTAATAGGTCAGTGACATTCTTACACTACTACTAAAACTACTACTCTAGTTTCATCCTTCTGAATCTGGCACTAGAAAAGAGAGAAAAGCTTATGCTGCTGATGCCGGTAGACATGCAGTACAGCTTAGCAACAAAACTGTTGGTTTTGCAACCAGGCTAAGACCAGAGCCCCCCTGTTCAACAACACCACCACCACCACTAACCTGCTGGAATAATAATAATAACATCAAACATGCATTCAGTTAGTAGTCGGAAAATTCAATGAAGAGAGATTTGTTCTCTGTACTACAATAAAATTGAAGATATTGAAGTAAATGCTTTGATTTCCAATTTCTTTCCAGCCCCCAATAAAGAGTACGTGTTGAGACCTCTGATGCTTTCCTAAAACCAAATATGTGACAGCTGCTGCTGTATACAGACAGAGATCAATGTCTCACATGACACAATGACTTACTACCTTTTCCCTAGATCTCACAAGGGCAAGAGCTGTGCTAAACTAGAATCTAATTGTGCGCTAACAAAAAGAAGCGCCATGATCAGCAAAATGTGGTTGGCGAAAAGCCAGCTGTACAGGAGCTGCTGCTTGGGAAAGCTATAGCATGTAAAATTGTGAGTACAGTAACTCTCGTAGCCTATAGTAGTCCTCTGACAGAGGGCCCTCAATCACCAACTGCTGGCTTCCCCCACTCTGTAGTACATGAACACAACTGAGTCAGATTCACTTGCAGCAGCAAGAATATGCATATGCATGGCTGCCAAGACTTTAGCTTCCTTCAATCCCCCTTATATCTTACTGTAGCAAGATCAATTTAGAAAATCTACCCAAAGGGTTGCACACACATTTGCAGCGACAACAAATGCTCTGAAACAAAGACTATAACATTGTCATGTATTTGTCACCTCACTTTTCATAAACTAAAGTCTACCTGGCACCCTGCAGGGCCTCTTCCATTTTTCAAGGGTTCTTTAAAAAATCACAGATTACCAGCAGAGGTTCTCACCTTGCGCACTGTGAATGCATCCGCACAACGTAACACCCCACCAGCAAACTCAGCCTGTTGACAATCAAATCAATGTACAGCTTTACATGGGATGACATCCACTTCCCACCACATGTTTGTGGGTAGCAATTGACAAGGAATGATGTAGGATAGA
>Ga0209208_10002658_pt1 | contig 25648 bp, 13 predicted proteins | sample S1TSphfallax_3_FD_187694 | JGI IMG/M metagenome (GOLD analysis project Ga0209208, IMG submission 187694) | Host-associated microbial communities from peat moss isolated from Minnesota, USA - S1T2_Fd - Sphagnum fallax MG (SPAdes) (version 2) | ecosystem: Host-associated > Plants > Peat moss >...
GGATTTTTTCATAAATTGACTTTGGGCAAGCCTTCCAATTGGCTAAATAATCATTTTTCAATAAATGAAATCAATAAATTATCCATAAAACACCTCCAAAAACACTTTACAAAATTCAAAACTTTTGATATAATGGTTTGAATGATATAATGGTTTAGAGAAAAGATAAACAAGTTGAATAACCATTTGTTAAACATTGAAAAAAAATTACCCAATTTTTGAATTATTGCATCTGCATCTATATTATCTACAATGCATATCTATATTATTTGCAATAGATTTTTGTATGATAGAATATAATTCTGATATATTAATTTATCTATTTTTGCCATATATGATTTACAATATGTTGCACCTCCATATGGGTTTAAGATAAATTGAATATCTATATTTGGAAACCATAAATGAACATCATGTGTACTAAATACATTAGTTTTTATGTTTATAGGAATTTATTTTAAGAAAATGTGCAACTTTGTTAATTTGTTATTCAAATTTAATATATATGTATTTTTATCAAGGTTCAAAGAATTTAAAATTTCTAGACATGATATATCTTCTTTTAAATCTTTCAAAAATTGAAATATATTTTTTGCTTGTGTATGGAGGTACTATTATGAAAATGGATAATTCCCATCTATTTGAAGTGGTTTTAAATTTTTTGTTTCATGCATGGAAAGTAATGGATAATGAAATCCACAAAGAACATGGTTTTTTTCTTATATGTATGCTTGTGTTGATGTTGTGCATTTTGCAATGGATTTTTTAACATGATACATCATATAAATATACACGTTTACAATTTGTTCATTTTTTTCATTTGTGTGCATTCTATACATAGGTGCATATTTAATCCATAAAAGTCCATGGTCAAACTAGTTCCCATAATTTTGGAATTCAACAACAAAATAAAAACTGAAAATATGCCCAAAAAGATAATGAGTTTTTGTCATAAACATATATATATATATATATATATATATATATATATATATATATTATCAACTCTGTTATATGAACAAATTGTAGATATTTTATTTGGGAGATTTAATCTTGAAGCATGCAATTTTTAATGAAAGGATCCCATAATCTTTCAACAAATGTAAAAGTGACAAAGAATGTTGGATGACAAAGTTGCTTGATCATTAGAAATAATTCTTTTAGTAAATCTCAAAATAATCAAGTGAATTACATAAGTTGTCTACACCACAATAACCTAAGTATGATTTGAAATTAATATCTAAGTATGGTTTATCTCATACTTGAAAAGTTTTTAAGGTTTAACCACATAATTTTCCTTTTTTGTATTTAAACCCAACTTGAACCTATGATTTTCTATATGGAAACTATAATAACTTTTTAAAAAGGTTAGAAATATTGATTGAAAAATCCTTGGATTTATGAAGCAATTCCCATTGAAGTATTGGTTGATACGAAAGACCTTTTGAAAATTGTTGAGGTTGCTTATCGAACAATGTTGGAAAATTTTGTTCCTTTGAATGTTTATTTTTAAATAAATTTAAAGGGTGGAAGATTTTATTTGGGGCAATAAAATATATAATAGTATCATAATCCATTATTTTTTAAGCCTTTCAATAATTATGTAGCATCAAGTTTGTTGGTGTACAATGTATTTCTTCATCATCAAAATCAAAATTATTAGATGATGCACCAATATAATTAAAAATTTGTGATTCTGAATCCATATGCAAAGTAAACAAACTTGCCCATTGATGATGGATGGTAACATTCAAATTTTTTTATAATGGTGTTTTAATTAAATATTGTGAAATAATAATTAATATATTTGGATAAACATTTTTTGATATATAAGGTGATTTGTATTTAAGATGCTTCAAAAACACATCTATTGATGCATCATCATTTGGTAGACATGGTAATATTGATTGAATTTGATTCACATTTGCAAGGACATTAATAACACTACCATGAATCTTATATTGACCATACCCATATAATTTATAAATTTGAACAAAAAACAAAAGTGGTGAAATAAGATTTTTTCAAATTGTCTAATCGAATGATTTTATTTTTAGAAACTCTATTATGCACTTGATATAAAAGAGGTTTATTTTCATCGATATTATGTAAATAACTTGTACATATGTATAATGTTCATGAACTTGGTTCTATTTGAATTTGAAAGAATGAAGAAAGTTGTCTTCATAATTTTTTTGAAAAACATTTAAGGTACTTTTTAAAATTAAGTAAAACATGAAATTATGGGAACATCTTGGATTTGTTTTTTATGAATGTCAATGTATATTGATTTTTTTCATTTTCCTTCATATTAACATTATGTCCTACTTTATTTGATTAAACATCATGTTCCACAAAAATTCATTGTTTAGGAATTGGTTGTTTAATTTATTTTAGAACGCATTCAATCTATGATGATTGAACTTTGTCATTTATGGAAAATTCATGTGTTTTTCTACTATATATATTTCATGTGATTCACGGTTTGCAATCTTGTTTTTCTAAATATTTGGAAACATGTTAATGAGTTTCAATGTCTTTTTAGAATATAAGTAAGATTTTGGACAAACATCTAACAATTCAAAAATATTGTTGTCATAAAGCGCCCAATTAAAATATTCAAATTTTTTTAATGTGTTATATTAATATCAACAATTAAATTTTGGGAATCTTCCATTTGAACTTTAAGAATTTTTTGAACTTTGTTTTTTAGACATTAAAGTGAATTGATAGGAAAATTTGTATTATTATTTGGGTAAATATTGAATATGATATTTTTTTAATGATATTTTTATTGTAACAAGTGTTAAGCAATGAAACAAACATATTATAATTGTGAATCCCAATTATTTTTCAAAATGTCCATTAATGTAAAGTCAAAATTTTCATTATAATAGAAATGCATAGTTGGTTGTGAAAATTGACTAAAAGGCTTTTGCATCATTAAATTTAACAAAGATGAAAAAAAATCCAAATCTATGTGAACTTTGGGATGATTTGCTTCAAAAGTAAACAAAGACCTAAATAAACCATTAACATATTCAATTGGTTCAAAATGTTAAGAGCTATAAACTATATGTAAAGGGATAGATTAAAAATCCATTCCACATTGAGACATAATGTGTTTTGATATTTTATTCCAAATGTAAATTGGCCTTTGTAAATATTCAATTATCCAAAATATACAATGAAATCTCCTCACAAACCTCCCATAGTAGTAGTGGCATTTAATGCCATTTTTGTCACATTCAATAATAAACATTGATTTAAATGTGTAATGTTATTTTGCCTCAATTGAAGAGATGACAAATGATTATCTAATAATAAGATATAAAATCAAAAATATACTTTCCTATTTCATATTTGTACTTTGAAACCAAACAAAGATCATATGAATGCAATACATGTTCAAATGATGAAGCAACAAGATTTCATTATGCTGCTCATGGTTAGATGGTTATTTTGCTCATGGTCAGTTTGGGTTAGTATCATTTTGCTTGCCTCCTGGTTTTTCTGTGCATATTGCATACTCTGAAAATCTTAAGGTCAAATTCAACCAAGTTCCATATATGTGTACTGCATAGATGGAATATTTTTCATGGTTACCTAGCCCTGTGGGTTGACAACTTCTTTTCAGTTTGAGTCATATATTGGCTATTTTGGATTAAGCCCAAAATGCAAAGAGATCTTATGGATTTTAGAGCTGCAGAGATTGCATCAGATTCTAGACCATCCACCTTTTAATTCACACAGAAAAATCCCAAAATGCCCTTTTTGCAAAGGTTGGTGCAATATGTTCTCGGATGCATTTTGGCATCAAATTATGATTGTGTTTTGCAGAGTGATGTGATAGTATACTTCATCAGGCATCAGGCCTGATTGGATTGAAATTGGGCCTCCGATTTGCAGCTGTAGAAATGAGGGGATTCCTAACAATGAGTCACTTGTGAATCTAGTTAGTGGTGGCATTGTTGGCACAGTGGTGGCTGATGCTGTCATCATAAGCACTATGATCCACTGTGCTGTCAATCAGGCCTGGCCTCAGATTTCCCTCCGCAGTCTGATTGAGCACAAGATTTAGACATCATGCAACAACCAACTGAGAATAAGATGTTTCAGAAACACAAAGTGATAATCTTTTGCTTTTCTTGGGTTGCAGACATGGGAGAATATCCTGGGAGTTGAAAATGCGGAATTTTTTTCAAAAGGTGACATCATCTATACTCAATCTAGCCCTGGCTACTCTGATATGCACTTTGAAAAGGAAATTCATGAGTGGTGAATAGATGGTACCTTGTGAGTTTCTACCAGGTTGAAAGGGCATATCAGGATCAGTTGGGAATACATATCTTACCCCGACATCTATCTTTCATACTGTTAATGCTTGATCACTTAAAAACATGATAGTTGTACCTGAGGATGAAATAGGCTATGCTTAAGAATGTCATGACATGTTCTGTACAGGTATTGGATGCAACTGGCAGGCGGGGTCAAGCAGGCATGTAGTTCAATAGGTAGAGAGTAGGACCAAGGATCTAGCCGAGCATAGATGAGCATTTTGAGGTCAGTATTAGCGCACCATTAGGAGCAGCCACAGCAAGTGGCAGTTGTGGGTTGGGCACTTTTTCCCCGCATGTTTAGATTGGAATGGCCAACCCAGCTTGTTTTCTACTTTTTGACCATCCCTGAACTGCAGTAAAAGTGCTCCATTTATCTGAAAACTATTTGTGAAACTAGTGATAATTGTTATGATGCTTAGATTATTGGTGTTCACTGCTACTGGATTGCATGATAATAGGCAGCTCTGTCATGTGCAGGTATGCAATTGCAAGGTAGGTATAGCAGGCATCAAGTAGTAATGAGGTCTGGCATCAATGATTGTTCAAAAGGTGCAAAAACAACACCTAGTACCCCTCTAGGGAATGTCTCCCAGTGAAGAGCTTCACCTAAATGGATGGACATTGCTTCATTTTACATTCTCATTTCTTGCTAGGAAAAATATTACTATGACCAACACTAAAAAGAATTAGTGACGTTCATGGTAATCATACAAGATAAAATGTTGATGTGAGTAATGAAGTTAATCACATTTAGGGTTAATCTTACTCATGAAGATTATTATTTGACGTTGATTACTACATGAGTATTGTGGAATCAATCGATTCAACCTTCTATAATGGAAGGTGAATTCCCTTTGTAATTTTTTTAAGGAATGTTTGCCTTCAATGTGCTATATCATCATATTGAATTGAATTACAATGTTTTAAATTATTAAGGAAATTTATGTTGGAATAGCTGAATTAAAGTCTAAAATTATGACCATTTGGTAGTGAAACTCCTGTCATATATTATCATTTGGAACACTTGGAGAAAAATGAGAACTTGGTGGCCATCAAGTAGAGTGTCGCCTTTTCTCTAAGATATATAAATATTTTAGTATGACAAGAAATTTGAACTACAATGCATTTGATTATATATCATTGTGATATGTATTATATTAAGTATTTCAAATTTTCAAAATGAGAACCCATTAATGGCCACTAGGTCACTATCGTCATTTTAGAAGCAACAAAGCAAATGTTGTTGAATTTACAGTGATTTTTTTCTTTTGAAATTAATTTAGTTATGTTTCAATAGAACAATTCTTTAAAGTTGAGCTCATTAGTTCAACCACAACAATATTGGGTTGGGTGACCTTACAAGAGGTTTAACATACTTGAGCCAAGAGAATAGGGGCCTAGTAGTGATGGTGAAGGATCAAGACCCATGAGTTGTTAACAATACAATTTTTTTAAATAATTTTTAAATAATTGTTGTTTCACATGAAATCCAATTTTGGCATCCAACCTTGAACTTTGGTTGATCTTCGCAATGTGTTCAACATTTTAAAAAATCAAAGACAAGTTGAACTTAAACATTTGTCTATTGTTATGGATGATGTCCAAAAATCAATCCCAACATAAATCATGGAATATATATTACAATTTTTTTTAGGTTTCATTATAGGAACAAGATATTTCATACGATAGTTCATGTACTTAGATTCAACTTTCATGGATTAACTTTATCAATCATCATCCATATTTCATCCATAATATATATATTTAGAAAGATGTTCAATAAGGGTTCCTTGGAGGTGCACCTTATGAAAATGTCCCCCCAAATAATTTGTTAGATTGGTATGTAATATAAGTAAACGTAGTCTCCCCTTATATGACCTTTATTTTATTCAACATTAACTTGCATAATATAGCCTTATTCACCTTTTGTCATGTTCCAATTAATCTTTTCATGTTATGAATCAAATTTCCATTGGGTACATCTTTACATAATGTGTGTCTACAGGCATTTTTCATGTTTGTATATGTAGTAGAAATCATGTAGCATGTGTATGGCATTAACCAATTGTTCAATTGCCAACCATAATGATCAAGATCTTGCTCACATCCTAAACTTTATAAGTAGGTTGTAAATTATGATTTGTAAAGAAAAGTTAAATTGCAAAATATGTTGATGAATGCATTACATTGTTGTATGCAAATTTTATCATAGGCAAACAATTTGACCATTCAATGGATTGTGAATATTGATATAAGACTTGATAAATCCATTATATTTTCCATTTATTTATGTATGAATAATTGAAAATAATTTGACCTTCATACCAATTAATCCAAATATTTTCTCTAGAATGTGGATGTAAATTGGGGTCCATGATAAGAATAATGCCCTTCAAGAAGCCATGATAATAAGAATATGAAAAGGAAGTAACTTAATTATTCTTGTGAAAGTTATTACTTTGATGCAAGGAACAAAATAAGTCATTTTCACTAATCATAAATTTATGAGTTTCATTGGTTTGTTCAAAATTTGCATAAGATTTGTTATTTCATGAGTTTGTGTTTTTTGCAAACAAATGTCATGGGTCTAAAACATATATGATACACATATAAGTAAGATGAAAATATTTAAGTGGTTGAAAATATTTCATCCTATTTATATGTGCATCATAAGTGTTTTAAACGTATGACATTTGTGTGCAAAAAACATGAGCTCATGAAGTAACAATTTTTGCATGATTTCCATCATCAAATCATGGGATGGAAAGTTTGCGATAGGCTATTAATTGCTTTTCTTGGTCATGAACATCAAAACAAGTTGCTTACTAAAATATAACCTTGCATGTGTATTATGAACATTTTATATTTCAAATCTTTGTAATGAAATTTCATTAACTTGTAGTTTGATTGCATTATTGATACTAAACATCATGACATAACAACAAAAAAAATTGGAACTATAAAATGGTATATTACTTTTTTAAATACATGGATTCCACTAGGCTAATTCCTTGATTAGAAAATTTTAACTATTGTCATAGGAAACAAAACTTGACATCAAATCAAAGTTTGAATGTTGAATCTTTTGACTCTAGAATAGTTATGTTGATTTTCAAACATTACCAATTGGATTCCAAGGAAATCAAGTGCCTTTTTCAATGGTGGGCAAAAATGAAACCATGTTTCCTATTGTTGATTTTTTGGCCCACCAAATCCTAGGGATTATCGGGTCACAAATTGAAATTGAAAAAGTTTTTCTTTAGTAGGGATATTTACAAACTTAAGGAGATGTTGGTCATAATCAAAAAAAAATTAAGAGATTGATATTTATTAGCAAAAATTGATTGAACGATCCTAAATTTGATTGTAAACCACCTTCCAATTTTATGGAGATGATTAAAAAGGATTTAGATTTTGAGGAGTAAAGGAGTTTGTAGGTTCTTTTGAATGGGATGAATTGGACATATAAAATGTTCGCAAAATTTATTTAATTTTCATGTTTTAAAATTATTTTTTAATAATTTAAAAAAATTAGAATTAAAAATTCAATTCTCAAAATAATAGAACTTTTGATACCCATTGTGTAAGAGCTGCCTTTGAAAATTGACTGGTATAAACTGTCTGAAAATCGACGATTTGAAACCTAAAGGATTTTTTTTTACATTCAATTTTTTTGAAACCCTCCCCAGGTCTATTGTAAAATAATAATAATAATAATAAAAGAACTGAGTCGGGTATCAGAAAAGCTTCTGAAACCCAGACCTGGTGGGTCTCTAAAAAAGATACTGAGACCCGCCCAACACTGTTGAAGCTTTGCTCTTGTGGACGCTCATTCATCTGCTCCCAGTGCAAATACAGCAAGTTGAAGTTTTGGGATAGGCACACAAAACTCAGGACCAAACTCAGATGACCCTGAGTTTTTGGTGGAAAACTAGTTTGGTGCTGTGTTTTTTTTACACACCCAAAAAAAAAACACATTTTTGTACCTATTTGGCTATGAGAATCACCCTTGTGGAACAGAAGGTCATCTCCTTCTGGACATATACTTGACCAAATCAAGAAGGTGGGGGGCATGGTCTAATTGTTGTTGGGATGATGACATTGAAGTATAGCAACCGTATGTGGCCAGGAACCTCTCAGAGTTGGAAAGAAAAAGCAGATGTTTAACATCATCAGTTGCATACGAGTGACTCAGAGCTGAAAAGGAAGTGTTTTTCACTTCAATACAAAACAATGATGAGCCAAGAAGAAGTACTACTGATTCATGACTCCATTCGTTGGAAAGAAGCTGGGTACATACAAGCCTCAACCAAACTTGGCAGAAATCTGCAAGAGTGTCACTTTCAGTGACTGGAAGTGTTGCCAGTAAAACTGTCCTAAAACAATGCCTCCTCTCCAAAAATTCATCTTCACATTTTGTATACATTTCTCTACAAAAAATTATCATCTTATCTTGTATACATTTCATTCCAGCTGTTGCCATCCTATTTGCATTTGAATTTTCAAAATAGATGGGTTGTTCAGTATTAGGACATCACATGTTTTTAACATAACTGCCTGATCGTGAAGACTTTGCTTCTTCCAAATTTTTCTTGCCCTCGTTGAGCTGAAATGTATGGGTCCACTAGAACACTCAAGTACTAGGGTAGACAAGCCAGTGGTCTAGCAATGAGTGTATCAAAAAGCTTTATATTTTGGAACATTCCTTCGTTGCCTTTGAAGTTGAAAGAGGTATTCTAGACCTCCACTTGATGCACCCGTAGCCTTGGAAGATCGCTGAAAAAGGACAAGAAATGAGAAAGATATGAGGTCTTGAAGTAAGGGGGGGTTAGTGTTTTGGAGCTTAAAATTCTTGGACATTGCTCCGTTTTCTTTTTGGAGTTCAAAGAAATTTTGTAAAGATTCAGTTGACTCACCATTAGCTTTTCAGAATGCTCGAATTTGACAACAAAGTATGATATGGGTTGATGTCTGATTATAGGTATATATGATTAGATGTATGATGTTTGATGATGTGTGGTTCTACCCTACACTTCTGGTTTAAATATTTGATTTGCTTTCTGTTTTCAAATATTTCAAGAATAATGTCTCAGCGACCAGGCATCTGAGCCATGAATTTACAAACAGACCTTCACTAATGGATACATTTATATTGTGTGCAGAGAACTTAGCCATGAGTCTGTACTCTGGAACATATGAATTCACATTCTTAAAGCAATCATATGTACTGGCCATGATCGACTAATCAGGAAATTCAGGGCTGGTGTGGTCGAGGTTGGTTGAATTCCAATAGTGGTATGGCCTAGGCTACCCAAAGGAAGAAAATTGGAACACACAGGGAATGCAACTTCTATAGTGCAAAATCTTGTTAATGCCTACACTTAATGCATGAAGTGTTTGTGTTCTGTTGTAGGCGATTCCTCTGCCACCACCCATGGGTCTCCAAATTCCATAGTGAACAAGGTCTGCTTCTGTACATGTAGAGTACTTAATCACTAATCATGTAGAGTCTAAAACCCATCTTCAATCTTGTCAGTTTTGTGCACAGTAAGGCCCTAATACTACAGGGAAATACAAGCCCAATCCTATGAACTCTTCAACTTATTCTGTAATGAAACTTATAGAACTTCGATACAATGAATTTGTAATGGGAAATGTGAACTACAAGTGAACAATTAGTGAATCAGGATCAGTGCTATTGTGCAATTGGGTGTACTGTACAGTGTTCACATTTGAATGTTATTATTTTATAACAATATTTTTACAAAAAAGGGATTGTATTCATAACATGTTTGTGACAATTTCTTTATACTTTTTGATCTCATGGAGGTCAATTCAATGTCTTTGGCATCAAACCAGACAGCCACTTCATGCTAAAGGTGCATCAACACTTCTTTTATTACGTCTGCTTTAAAATTGTTTGGAAATTCAAACTTTGACATGGCTTTGACATGACTACTATTATTCATGTCAAATTTAAGAAAATATTTTTAAAACTTAAGTATATTAAATCAATTTTTTTTTAATATTATATATATATTCATTCTTGCTTGAATTAATATACAATTTTTTAAAGGTCCTTGAATTCAATTTCTTAAAAGCTTATTTTCAATGTTGTGTGAGTACCCAACTGAGTTTATTAGCAAAAGGTAGCTCTGATTTTGGGCATTGAGAACGTAAGTGGAACCAGCTTGAGGTTCTAGAACTAGTTTAGAACTTGAATTGCGGTTAAGGTAGGGTTTGAGAACCAAGTGGGAGAATTGGTCCCCCAATTTTACTATGTGAAAGAATGGGGTGACTAGACCCAAGCCCACTTCCTAAGTGGACCTAATATCAAAATTGGAACATTTCGTTGAAAAAACTAGTTTCCATTCCATGGTTCAAAGTTTAAGTTTATGCTTGCTACCATCACCTCCCTCTTCATGTTCTTCTTGTGGTTCACGCCTACTACCATCACCCTCCTTTTTGTGTTTTTTCCTTGGTTCACAATTGCTACCATCACCTTTCTTTTCATGTTTTTCCTTTGGTTTGTGGTTGAAGCCATCACACTCCTTGTCATGTTCTTGTTTTGGTTTGTGCCCATTGTCATCACCTTCCTATTTTTGTTTTTTTCTTAGTTTGCAATTATCTTTTTCTTAAGGCAAGCTACTGCATGGGCTTAGAGCTTAAGCCTAAAGTTTAGAGTTGGAACTTGGGATAGTAAAATGTCTTTTCCCCTACACACATGTAAGTAAAACCCCAAAAACTTAACCACAAAATGAATGTTGAACAAATAAACCTAAAAACAAACATGGGGATGAATGTAAACATTCATTTTCATTATGGATGAATATTTTTTCATTCATCTAATGTATGAATGAAAAAATTAATTGCATAAATTTACATGTTTTTAATAAATAGAACTTTCATTAGAATTATGAATGAATGTTTCATTTTCTCATTCATTTTTTATGAATACTTTTTTATCCATAACTTTAATTAACTAGAGCTTCATGAAACACAAACTAATTCCTATATTATGTATCATTTGTTGAATGATATAATGTAAATTCCATTATAGATGTATTTCATGGTTATGGTTTCAAATGTCATTATTTTCAAAACAAATTAACTATATTATTATTATTATGTTAACATCCACCTCATGGTCATTGTTATTTTTGAGAAAAAATTAAAAAAAAATTTGTTTTTCTTTTTTTGGGTCAAATTGACCCAATGTCATCAATTACACTAGGTTTTTTCCTCCCCCTCCTCTAAAGGTGCCACAACTTCTTTCAACCCTATTTATAAGTGTCATTGCTAACAATGAGGGTTTTGCTTTTCATTTTTTGTCAAAGGTGCCATGGCTTTCTTCAAATTTAACCAATTTTGCTAACAACAATGGGTTTTGAATGTTTTAAAATCTTTAAATTATGTAATGTCATTGGTGATAGTGGGTTTTTGAAATAAATTAAAATTCAATTTTAAGCACCTTAATTAACTTTCTTCAAAGAACTTGTTATCATATATGACAATGAGATTTTTTTAATAATTATTTATTTTCAAGGCATCCCAATTTTCAACGAATTAATAATATAATGTTGTTAACAACAATTGGGCAGTGTGGGGGGGGGACCGGGGGGTGGGGGGGTGACACTCATTCCTTGACAATATTTAAATTGCTTAACATTGTTCATGAAAATGATTTCTTAAACAAAATTTTAAAAATTATTCTGGTCCCATCATCATATTTTCTCGTACTATCACAATTTCATTATTTATCATTATTAAATGGCATTCAAGTTTGAGATATTAATATTTGGACAACAAATGGATATAAATGATTTTGAATATATTCCAATCATGGATGAATTTCATCCAATGATTTATTTATTTAATCCAAATCATAAATGAAATTCATCCATGCAAAAATGACATTCATCCATATGAAATCATTCATTGATGGACATATTCATCTATGCAGGTGGATTATAATCACATTAATTTTTAAGTTCCAAGCTTAGGGTTTACGCTCATGCATAAACCATCTTCCCTTTTCTTGATTTGTGGCTGTTGCCATTGCCCTACTTTTCATGTTATTTTCCTAGTTTGCACCTATTGCCATTGCCCTCCTTTTTGTGTTTTTTAGGGTTTAAGGTTTGATGCAATTGAAGGTTGTTCCTAAAAAACTATTTTATCCCATTGAACCTTTGTTGATCAAGGTTGATTGTTGCAATTTTCCATTAATTTTTATTGTAATTACAAGCACAATAATGGTGACAAATTTTACAACCACAAATGTTATACAACAATGGGTTTAGGAATTCATGTCATTGTCTTTATTGAGGCTCTATTTTTTGGGAGGTGAATTTTGAAATAATATCTTCATGATATTTCCATCCATGCCAACCATGGTCAATAAGATCTTGTCTAGGATAACAAAGAAGACCAAGGAAAAATAGAAAACCCTTAAGTCTTGTAATTTTTGCACCATGAGTTTTGACTTGTGGATGCTTAAAGCAAGAGTGCACACATTTGTTTTCATTGTGCATTTTTTGAATGACAATTGGGAGCCTTGTGATATAACCATTGACTTCTTTGAAACAACAATTTTTTTGTGCCATGGTTTTATAAGTTAATGAAATACTTGCAAAACATTGGTTCAATGCTCAGGTTATTACTTATGTCAAAGATGAAAGAGGTAGTTTTCAACCATGACTATTGCATTGACTTTTTTTTTTTCATGTAAAGTGCTGGGGTTGGCAATATCATTTTTAGGGACATGTTGGGGACATGTTATCTTTAAGTGTTGCCAACATGCCATACATGATTATAAAGTTTGTCATTACGTAAATTTCATTTCCATTAGGGAAACACAATCCATTTTGTAAAAAACTATCACATGGACCAAAAGAAGTGGGAAGGTTCAACAAAAGTGGCACAATGGCGCAAGGCATGAATGGCTGATGTAGTGTGCACCCATGGAAGTTCAAAGCTTTAATCAAAAATTAGTTTTGTTCCCAAATCATTTTGTTCTAATTTTTTTGGAATTTAATCATATTATTGTCTTTTGTTATGAGAATCAACATTCATTGACATTTCAAGGTCATGTGCCAAGTCCACAAGTTTGGGCTATAACCCAAATTGTTGCAAATATTTTGAGTCCCATGGTTTAGCAATGTGTGTTGAACCAAAGCCGAGGTTATTGGCTTCTTTCTCATGCTTGTATTGTGCCCATATCATTTGTATGTCAAATATAAGTGTCGGATTCCTTGACACCTAATTCCAATGATACCCATGACTCTGATGGTGAGCTTCAAGTCTTAAAACAACACATGCAAAAATAGGTGGTACAGGTTATGAATCCTTTCCTTTCATTTATGTTTTTTTCCAAAACTTACAAAACTCAGAATATGTTGGCAATGATGTTAGATTCCATTACAAGGGTTTGGGATTGGTCATTCAATATGTTGGCAAGGATAAGGCTATTTGAGTTGTAGATGAATATGATAGACAAGTATTGTTCTTGCTCCTTGTTTGTGCATATAAGTTTTTGAATTCAATTACAATAAGTGAAAAAGCCTTAGCTCTACATCCCAAACTATTGAATCCACAAGTATGTTATGATCTCATGGAGATTAATGAGGACATGGCCTTGTCAATTGTGAAAGAAAAATTGACCCATTTTAGGATACAAAAAGTCATTGAAAAGGAATGCCAAGATCCATTGGCATGGTGCAAACCCCATGAACAAAAAAATTCTTATGTTGGATTTGTAATTTGATAGGTGTTCAGGATTTTTGACTCTTAGATTGAAGCAAAAATAATTTTCAACATTGTAGGTATTTGCACAAATCTAAAAAACTATCAATTGGGCATGGACAATCTTGAAATGGTTCTAAACATCTACAAAAATTGACCTAATGATGCTTGTGTTGGGGTTTTCCATTCATGGATAAATATGAACATGTTGGTGGTTTGTCATCTATGGATAAATTCATGGAGGTGGAAGATATTATAATGGACATAAAAATTTGACATAATAATAAATAGTATTGATCCATTAAAAACTAGTAGTGTAATTTAAAGTTTAGAGTTTAGTAGGTTCGTTTGATTCTCATAGGCCTTTTGAAAGCTTTGTAAAAACTTGGATTTTGTTTTGGAATAAAAGCTTGCCTTGTTTCAACATTTCTAATGATGTTTTGGGTTTTGGAACTTAATTGGGAGGTTATCCAAAGCTTACCTTAACCTACCCTTGGAATTGGAAATTGACATACTTTGAGACTAAAAAAATAAGTGGAATCAAATCGCCACCTTAAATAAAAATTTAAAATTAAAACAAGCTAGTCCTAATTTTGGAAAAAAATACTGAAACAAAACCAAAAACAATTTGTTAAATAAATTTAAGAACTGAAACTAAAGGTTCTTTTTAAAACCTAGGAACTACATAGCAATGGTTATTTTGGTTATTTAATCTATCTATGGTAGGTGTAGATTCTATTTGGAATTATTTTTTGCCTACTAACAAAATAATACAAATTATATTTTTGAAAATACTTACAACATTCACAATCTATGGTTATACTCATTCTAATTCTTTTGTAGATAGTATTCACACCTTTTTTTTTATTAAAATTATTGTTTCTTATTTTTAAAATTTTCTATTATCCTTAATAATTAAGATCTATCATCAAAATTCATAATTCAATTAGAAAAACACAACAATTTTAGAGTAGTTTCATTTTTTTCATTAATATTATTCAAATTTGAATATATCCAACTTCTATAGTATAAATTGTAGAAATCCAAAATGAAAAACAAGAAAATCTATGGTTCAAAACCCAACAAAACTTTAAAGTACTCATTGTGTCTTTATTTTATTTTTTAGAAATTCTTTAAGTTTTCTCTATGTGTGAAAAATAATCTCCCAATAATCATCAACTTCTAGAACTACATCCAAAGGCTTTTCATTCCAAAAGTAAATTTGAATTTTCAAATTACTGAAATGTCTTCATCCTATCCAATTAACTAGCCATCTTATCCTACCTTATTGAATTTCAACCATTTTCCTAATCACATTTTCCTTATTTAATCTCTACCATTCACCAGGTAATAGTCTAATAATCATAATTTGTGATAAATAAATAATATAAAATTTCACATTTTAACCATTTGTTATAATTAATAATTGTTGGACCCCAATTAATCTCATCCAATTTTGGTTAAGAGTATGTAAGTTAGCTAAAAAAATTTCAAAGTTAACATGAGGTTCATGGGATAGGGTAATATGTTTGATCTTATATCAAATGGATTACCAAGTGTTAGGTGGCTTGGATAGGACAATGTGGGTGGTAGGATAATTGGATTAAATTAAAGGCAAGATTACCTTGTCCTTAGCTAGATTGGCTAAGTTTGAACATGGCGGAGGTGGCTTTTAAGAAGGAGCTAGGAATTAAGTTTAGGTCAAGACATCAATAGTAGCTTCTTCCTAAAATTGAAAGGGGAAAAAGACATTATTGATTATTCCTTCCACTTCAACAATGATGAGTATTGTGTGAAGAGGTGGGAGAGAGTGGGGGATGATGATAAGGATGTGAGATCTTGACTGATAGGGGGTTGGACATATCATGAGGGGTCAAGGTAAGGTGAGAGGGTTGTTGCATTATGAAGAGGTGAACTTTCAAGGTACACCTAACTAACCAACATAGTTGGGTCAATGGAGGTAGAGGCATCACAAGTAGGTGATGGCGGCTATTCAAGGGAGGGCTCTAAGAATAATTCCACTCCAAGGCAAATGGATGAAGAGGTACAAAAAATTGGTGCTAGACCTAGTAAGGTAGGAGTAGAAAAGGAGGGTGGGCAGAGAAAGAGGGGGCAATTTGACCTAGGAGTGAAGAAGAAGATCCACCCTCTTGTGTTAAAACAAACGGAAATGGAAAGAATAGGAGTTTTTTAAAGAGTTTGAGTAGGTATGGGTTGTTATTAGTAGAAAGTAAAATGAGCAGAGAAGGGGGGAAGGTAAGACTGTTCATAGAAAAAGGAATGGGTTTGGCAAGGCATGGGTAAAAGCTTGGTTGAAGTAGGAGATTGGTAGCTAGGAACTAAACACTCTAATGTAACTACCTTCCTTTTTTTTTAATGTGTGAAAGATAAATTTGAAAAAAGATTTGTTTCATTTAATGAATGTTGTATGTGTGTGTTTTTTGTGATTTACTTGTTTAGTGTTAAGGTTGGTTGTAATATAAGTAAGGCAAAAATGTTTGTGAATAAAGAAAAAGGCTGTTGTTTAGATTAGGCAACAGAAAGGTAAAACATACATTACAAGGGGAGAAAAGAAATTATGCTCAACAAAAAACCAAACCATTATTTTATGTAGATAATAAAGGAAAAGATGACTTGGATGATTTGACTACAACTTCTCTTTGTATGTTTTGTTACAATGGTATTATTGTATTAAACAAGGGGATTTTGAGAGTAAATGGTTTGTTGGGGGTAGTGAGATGAATATTTAACCCGAAGTGAATATTTGCAATGTGTAGAGGGATGATTACCTAATTGTGACCTCTTGTATGTTCTTGAAGGGACAAGGGGAAATGACTCAAGATAAGATGTTAAGGATATGCTAATTTTGTGCTTAACAATAATGAAATATAATGAATAAGAAATAGGTGGTTTGTACCAGTGCTCATTAGTTCTTTGTGTTTATAGGAACTTGTGGTCTCAATTTTGACACTTCAAAGTTTTGGTAGATTCTTCTAGTGCAAGTTTGAGCCCAATTCTCCAAACATTTAAACCTTATGATTCAGATTGTGGCTTTTTCAAATTCAAGAACCTTTGAGCTTGATGAAAAAATTGAGTCTAGTTTCCATATATATGTGTGTATGTTATACACTTTTCAAGATTGCAAATTGTAAAGGTATGATGTTCTAAAACAAATTAGAGATTGGAGATTGTATAGATACAAAGTTTTACAAGTAGTTAAATATAATCACTTATAAAACTTTAGCCTACTCATGAACATTTTTAAAAAGTTCAATTTCCTTATTTAAAGAACTTCAAGGACTATTAAATTATTGTTTTTTGCAATTTGGATTTCGATTCCCATTCCAACAAAAGGCTAATTTCATGGTCTACTTTTTGTGCTGGCTTGGACCAAAACAGTGCTCATTTGGATCCAAGTCACAAGAACCTGAACCCAAAGCCTGGCACTGAGCTAACGACCATGGTAAGCTAGGGAACTGGAACCTGATGCAGTTGAACTGAGGTGGAGACTGGATACCAGATCTCCTTAAGAAGTCCGTAAAGCTGTGAGCACATTTTGGGGCTGGGAAAGAATTTGGTGAAAACCCAAGAAGCCCTGGTGGTGTGACTCCCCAGTGCCACCTCTTAAAGCAGACAATGCTTGTCAGTGTATGGAAGACATTCTTCCTCATTCCATCTTCTGCTAGCCTAGTGCACAAACTAACTCAGTTCTTAATTATCGAATTAAGTCCATAAATACTGGCAGAAGCAGGCAGTGTCACAATGTCATTTATGATCAGTTCAGTCAGTTTCTTAGATTTTTTGGGTCTAGTGATCTAGAAGGGGACATCATAGGATTTGCAGTGTCCCAAAAGGATAGGTGTAGTTGATTGATGGTGGGTGTGTGGGTGAATTCAAAGTTCAAACATGCCTCATATAAAATTTGCTGGTTAAGTACTAGTAGTTAATTAACTTGCTTGGTAACGTTTAGAAATATATTTTGCTAATCTGAGGTGTAATAAGTGAGGATTGGGATTAGTGAATTGGGGCTGATCTTTGATTATTTTCTAATTGCTTCTGGTTCTGGTTTTTTGAAATCAAAAAAAAATTGAAAGAATTACCTCCAGTTTCAGTTTTCCTGTGAACTTTCAAGGAAAAATAATTTCAGTTCTGGGTTTTCAAAAGAAAATTCAAAGAACTGGAGGGTCTCATGAAGAATCAGTAAAGAATCGATGGTTCTGGATATGTTCTTTGACTCGTTCATCGATGTTTTGGTGATTTAATTCATTTTCCATTGACAAAAAAATACTCAAAATTAAATATCTCCTGGACCTTAGGTCTAAAAAGTTCCAACTCACCTTCATTAAATTTTACTCAACCACGGTTTTCCAACAATATCAAGAGCACACCCAAATTTGCCTGTAATTTTTGTTTTAGTTTAAATGAATTTTCAGTGAAAAAATTGTTCAATAGTTCATAACTTCTCCGCTGTACTCAGAAACAATATGAAACCAACTTGATCCACCTCTACTCATTGATGGCTGTACTACAACACCAAGAGTGGCAAGATGCACCATGGTTTGGGAGATCTTAATGTGACATAGAAAACAAACAAACAACCTTCCTTTAGATGTTTTCATAGATGTTTTATGGAATAAGACAATCATTTAAATCCTCAAGACATAATTATTTCCAGTGTTTGATGCTTCCAATTTTTCAATACCACCAATATGTGCCTAGGTAGAAGATTTCTTATTGTTCCCCTGGTTCTCAATATGTGGTTGAATTATTTTTTCCATGGTTGTTGGTATCTTGGATACCTATTGGTTTTTTCTGTTTATTAGCCAATTTGATTAATTGCCTATCAATGGGTATAAACTATAAACCCAGGTATCATCATGATCATCAAAACTTACATCCAACAATGTTATACCCACCCTTGTCTTTCTTTGATGTTATGAGGGGCCTAGTGGGTAGTGCCAGCTACATTGGAATTTAGGGCCAATTTCAAGTTTCAACCAGTTACCTAGGGGTGCATGCCAATGCCCTCTGGTGAAGACTTTTGTGTAGCATATTAAATAGAGGTACCCTTAGCATTATTTTGCAGTGTGGAGCAAGATAAATTTATATTGCTGGTACATTCAGTTCCTTTATTCCCCAAGGACATTACACCACCTATCAATGCTTACATTATAAAAAAAAATTAAGCCATGAAACAACAAAATTCAACAATCATGCCTAAGTGCTTCCCAAGTGTGGTTCCCTAGTTAATTGGGATTAGAGTACAAAAGGAGATCCAAGACATTCCAAGGAGTCTGTATATAATTAAACTAAGTGCAAAATAAACAACCTAGTTATAACCACAACCGTCAAGTGGGTTTTATAGTCACATATTGAAAGCTCATGATACCATATGCATATTTATTTGTCTTCTACTTAGATTTACACACACACACACAATGTAGCACCCGACCTTCTCAAGCTAAATTAGTTTTGCATGACATAAATAATTAACCTAAGGTTTGAAGGGCAAGACCCACAAACCTATGGGGCCCAATAACAACACACTTTAGGAAAGCTTCCATAAATGATCTTTGTGCTATGATGGACTCCATACACCAGTTCTCAATTGGTTTCAATTGAGGGTTTCACCTTTGATGCCACTTGCTGGCTGGCTGGCTGGTATGTATAGAGCAGTGTTGGCCAGTTCTTGATTTTTCCATACTCACCAGGTAGGTTTTTTTTATCAAAAATTGAGTGCCAGTTAGGTTATCAATATTTTTCAGGAACAACCATCGGTTATGCAGAAGGGTGGGTTTTCAAATATTCAGTTTATAACCACCAATTAACCTGCTGGTTATACTGTTATAAGATTTTTATTAAAATTAAAACTAAAATTTTTAATTCTTTTCTTTTTAATCAAAAAATGTGTTTAGTGTTTTAGGATTGCTAACCTTCCTGAATGATAACCAATTAATCCAGGCAGGTTATTAGGTTTTGCAAATTCTATACCACATAGTTAGGTTATTATCTGATTATTAGAAAACTGAGTGATAACTTATTAATAACCTGGCTGATAACTGGGTTGATAACAGAGTCAAAACTCAACAACCAACCAACACTGGTATGGAGCTCGGAATTTCCAGGGTGTGGTCATCAGTCAGTTTTTGTTCTCTAAATTAGATTTCTGGAGAGAGATAATCCTGCAAAAATGGGGGAACCAAATCTAACATATGAGAGAGACAAAGAGTATGTGTGTGCAATGCTTTTGTACAGATGAGGTTTGATGACATTTCACAAAAAAAATTCCATGTTGAACACTCATGCCACCACTTCATTTTGTCAAGGCCCTGTTGACCATATTTGCAGCTTTAGATGAGCTGCATGCTTTCTAACTTTACTTCCAAAAACATTGTTGTAAAAAGCTGCTAAATAGTTTTGTGTTAAGGCTGCATTACTTTTCAGAGCTTAGAACGAATCGTAAAGTTATTTGGCTGTTGAATAGTTGTGCGTTAAGGCTGCGTTACTTTTCAGAGCTTACAACGAATTGTAAAGCTGTTTGGTTTAATGAGTGAAAAGACATTATGAGAAAATCATGTCTATTATAATTTGTTTATTTAATTGTAATTAGTTTTATTAATCAAATTTTAATTGTATTTTAGTTATATTGAACATTTTTTAGTTGCATCAAACAAGTTGCAATAAACACAATTTTCTCATAATAAAAATAAAAATGTGAAAACGTGAAAACCTCCAAAATTTTAAGTAGTGTAAATGGAGGTGTCTTACTTGACATAATCAGATGTGAAACATCCATATAAGCAGAGTGATTCACTTTTCAAAATGCCCATGCTACTTTTTTGAATTTTTTTTTATCATGCCCGTGTGATACCCACCAAGTATGATGGTAAAAAAGTAAACAAGATAAAAATCTGGTTGACTTTATTATATGCAATGCCCTCGGGCCAGGCATTACATTACACATAAAAGGCATATTACAACAAGACATGGGTGTTCTATTTCACTAAATTATCATACCAGTGAAAACAATGGGATGGTATTTCACATGATAAATGTGACGGTGCAACCAGATCAGTAACATAACAAGACCAAGACACTTGCGCATGGAGGACAAGCCTACCACAGTATTGCCTTTGACGACTGCTATGTAGTATAGTGGTTTATGAGATGAGTGTCATTCTCTCTCACTAAAAGATGGACCCAAATTTGTTTGTCTCTGAAAATCTGTTGCATTTATCTCACTTAAGATGGATCCAATTCCATGTGTGTCTTGAAATCTCACTTGCATTTGTCTCACTTAAGATGGATCCAATTCCATGTGAACTTAAATAACTTGCATAATTGGTCACACTCGAGAGGGACGAGAGTCTTCAACAGTGAAAACATTTTCACAAGTAATGTACTGCACTTTTGGTAGCAAGCTAAGCTTTTGTCCTTTGACTTTTTAACAGATTTTATATGCACTAGTACATTGCTATTGAAGTCACACTAAAGTCCTGGTTCATCTATTGGGTTTTTTCTTTCTAAATTGCAACATAATAATAACAACACATTCCAAAACCCCAAAAAAAAAGAAACAAAAAAAAACCTTTCTTCCTGCACTAATAAGTTCTTTTAAAAAACCACACATTTGCAAGTTTGCACTTGGGATTCCATTCAATGCTCCTCTTTTCTGTGGCTGCTGCATTCATTTAATGTTTGGACAGTGAAGTTTCCATTGAAAGACCAACAACAGAGAACCAATGATTTGGAGGAGGAGGAAGGGGGGGGTTGTGTCTCCACTTTTTTTTTCCTCTCTTTTGCAGGCTCCTCCTTTTGCATCCCCAACTACAGTTATTGCCAACTTCTCAAATTATTACAAACTCCTCAAAACTCTGGACAACATTGTTATCAATATGGCTCTAGTCTTCTGTACCCAATCCAGTGTTTGTTTAGGAGTTTTAAATTTGTTTTAAAAAGGAAATCAATCCTCAGGCTAATTAATGACAGAGAAGATCTGACTGCCCATAAATATTGAAGCTGCAGGAACCAAGGGTGGCAGACCCTGGTTTTTTGCAATCGGGTTTTTTAAGGTTTTAATATAAAACCCGATTGTCTGAGATCGCATAAAATCGGGTTTTATTTTGAAAATCAGGTTTTAATAGGGTGCGGACTGCGAAATGTTTACTGGGTTTTAATAGGGTGCGGTACGGCCTCAATTAATGTTACCCGGAATAAAACCATGGTTTTAAATTTAAACCTTAAACCGGGTTTAAGGAAAAAATCGGGTTTTTACCACCCTTGGCAGGAACTGAAATGAAATGAAATAAAATAAATTAGGCGACCTAGAGGAGTGAGAAGAGGAATAATAAGGCGACAGGGAAAACCAATGCAACCACTTTCTGGCTCCTTCAAATCACCAGTTGAAATTTAGGAGAAAATTTTGAGAATTCCTTTTAACAAAAAAAAGAAATAACTACAATTAATAATAGTGCTTTCTGGCTATATTTTTCGCCAGTTTGGAAAAAAAGGCTGCTCCAAACTCTCTGCTGATTAAGTTATGATGGAGCTGCTCTCTATTTTCTAAAACTATTTCTTCAGTGGCATCTTCTCATCCATAATTTGCTCTTATTATTCAAGACTTTATAGTACTCTGATGTTCACCAACTCAAATTATAAACTCTCCTTGAAGTTACATACTAGGCTATAGCTATAGGTAAATGATCTCAGGTAGCTAATAACTCTTATAAGCTTGTAGGATGCATTGCAGCTGCAAACCCATTTCAAATATTTAGGTCATGGTTATTAATTATTAAGCTTTTTGTTTTCACAATGAATTGTGTGTCTGGATGGGGATTCATATGTGACCTAGCACCCACCGGTACACCTCCAGGAATAACAGGAAACCTGTTATGACCCATTTGGATGAACTGTAACAGAACCACAACTGAGTTATCAAAGTTCCACCTTGATAATCTATCCAGCAAACCTGTGACTAGTTTAGTACCTGTGTGAGTGGGTAAGTATCATAGGTAAGTAGCAGTACTTCTTTTTTTCCTATGAATTTTCGCATCTTGGTGACAAAATAAGGTGAAGGTGTCAATGATATGAAGTCCTTTTTTTTTTGGTGGAAAATATCGGCACAATTCTCCACATTATGAGGAAAAAAAAATCTGAAATCGTCATATTTAGACCATAGGTTCTAACTTGTGGTAAAAATATTTGAGGAATCCTAAATTTTTTTCAACATGTAGCCTAATTTTTGCTAAGTTCTCTTGTGGATGATCAGCAACCCACCTACCTCAACAAATTTGAAAAAAACAACAATGAAGTATGTAAGTCACTTGGTGACTACCATGTACGCAAGGATAAGTAGGTAAGGCACTTGGTGACTACTAGGTAGGTAGATGCGTGTGGATGGTTAGTGAATATATATATATATCTATGGCTGACTGACAGAATTAGCAACCAGACAAGAATACAATGAAAAAGTGTTTCCCTGTCCACACACCATCCATCATGCATGATGGATGCACTGGTGGGATGCTGATTCAATAGCTTGATGGGATTAATTGCCATTTTAAGGTGTGTTATTTCAAAGATGGGTTCCGTAATAGACAACAGTAGTCGTGAGTTTCTTAAGAGTTTATTTTTACAGCAGCAGCATTAAAAGCAGTTGCTGGCAAAAATCCTATAATTAAATTGGGACAACAAATTGATCCAGAAGATGATCGAGAAATTATACTACAACCAACATTATTGAGTCCATTTTCAAAACAGCAATTTAAAGCACCGGAATTGAACATTGATCAATTCTCCATAATGTATTTAAGATCAATCCCATGAGCAGTCCAGTTTTCTTTTTCAAGAATTTTTTTCTGCATACTTCTATATTTTTGGCCACCTACTTCAACATGATATTGAAAAGTCTGGCAATTAATTCTCTCAATTTTTTTCCCCAATAGATGGAGGCAATAGAAAACCCCCAAAATCCACTTATTTGACCCCCATAAAAGATTTTCTTAGATTTAGAATAGACAAAGATTGTCTTAGGCAGTGTCTAGTGCAGAAACTGTAGTATTTTTTGACATGCTAATTTGCTTCCACTACAGTAGTTGACATGATGTGCTGCTGCTGTGCTGGTACTTAACTCACTAGGCAAATTCCATGATCAAAATTCAGTCCAGTTTATGGTTTATAAATAGCTGATTTATGTGCAGTACTGACTCTCTATTTACTACAGATTCACTAAGTCAGTCTCAAAAAAGAGTTGGGGAATTGACATGCTATTACTACTCATTGGGTGTTCTGGAAGGAAGAGTAAGCCATGAACTGACATGCAAATTCATGCACAATGATTTAAACAAGCTTTAGGGTTGAAGCAAAATCATATCTGGCATCATGGGTGACAACACATGCTTCATGGCTATGATGATGATAGTGATGAAAATGATGATGGTGCCTTGTCTAGTTTTTCATCCATGAGCAGCTGATTGGGATCTATTGATGATACAATCAGGTCTAGACTCATCCAGTGATCGACATCATGGGCAAGTTTCTTTGACTACAAAATTCTCTGTAGGTCTTAAGTCGTCTTCAAGTGATTGATTCTCTGTGCAGAAGATGAAGATCTCATGCAGCATGCTGCATGACACTCAGACTACACCACCTCTCCATATTGTGTTTATCTGTAACGATATTTATATTATATGTAATAATTTTGTGAAGTCAAAGACAGTGATGCTGCTGATATCAATGTGCACTACAGCGCATGCATGCATGGGCAGGGCGAGGGCTTTATAATTGTCGGATGATGTTCGTGTCTGCTGCCGTACTCATGGAGATACTTTTCAACGACAGATTTGCAACAAGATATTATCGATATTGAGGAAATAGCAGCTAGTGGAGATGTCGTGAAGAAGCTGGTAAAATGATCAAGAACAAAGTTGAGCTGATGATGATGGGTCTAGCTGTTGCGTATGTACCCACTTGAGCTGATCTCTAAGTTTAGAAGATTGCCAGCCCAAGAGATGATTCTAGAAGTAGATCTGCAGTTCCCCAATCTAATTTTCTAGAACAGCTGCTGATCTCTAGAAGCTTGCGATGAAGAAGCTACAGCAGCAGCTCATGGGTGTGCAAGATGTTAACTGATTCGACTTATAGCTGCTAACTAAGCAGGAGGGAAGGTTTTCAGTTTCTTGCAAGAATTGCACAGGAGCATTTGGATTTGCACCGCGGGACCCGATCGACTCTCGACAGTAGTACCAGCAGCTTGATCATGAGTTGACACGGGTGATCGGCCATAATTATAGAGCACCGATTCGTGACTCATTCTCTCGTTCTGCAAACAGAAAATCAATCTTATAGGAACCGACATCATGCATGTGTTATGGGGTGTACGCAAAAGAATCACTTGCAAAAACAAGCAGTTTGAGATCTTGGAGTACCTGGGTGATGGTTCTCGAAAATCAGATCTTGCCAACGCTGTCGCAGGACGTCGCAGTCGGAGTCAGTGGCCTTGGCTTTGCCGCGAGCTCGGCGGTTCTGGAACCAGATATCCACTTGCCTGGGTTGAACTCCCAGCTCCC
>Ga0209208_10002659_pt1 | contig 25646 bp, 18 predicted proteins | sample S1TSphfallax_3_FD_187694 | JGI IMG/M metagenome (GOLD analysis project Ga0209208, IMG submission 187694) | Host-associated microbial communities from peat moss isolated from Minnesota, USA - S1T2_Fd - Sphagnum fallax MG (SPAdes) (version 2) | ecosystem: Host-associated > Plants > Peat moss >...
TTACAAACTGTCCATGTGTGTGCATTCGACACACAACCTTGTAATTCTTGAATTTCTTGCCTTCCATAAGATAGATTGACGACATTGTAATGTTCTAGGGTTTTTTGAAACATAATCACCTTACTAACAAACCTGATTTTCATCGGTGTTCTAATTTTCAATGGGAGAGCTTAGTATCAAGCCATGCCTTATGCCATTCATTGCACCTTTGCTACACTTCTTAGTCAATGTAATTATTTTTTGTAATGTAGATTGAGTGGCTTTCAAACTAATCTCCCTAAAACTAACATAAACTTTAGTATCATTACAAGCATATTGGCATGGTTTACTGAAAATGTTACCAAAACATGACCCCTACCAAGGAATTGCAAGTCCTAAAGGACCATAATTGATAATTGAAGTAAGAACTTATGTAAGGGTGGACAAAATTGCCACCTTCATCCTCCACATAGGCAATTAGTTTGTCCAATAAATTATGCAATGACAAGAGAGCTTTGACCTATGTTACCATTGCAATTGTAAACATATTAGTGGCTTAAGAAAATCCCATTGTCACATGGCAAGGCACCCACAATGAATTCATAAAATTAATCACAAAAACAAATGTGTCGTGTCTAAATATGGACATTCATAAATAAAAAAAGGTTGTTGTTGTAACACATGAATCCAAAGCAAGAATTACATATTGTTCCATGGTTTTAGCCACCAATGAAGGGATGGCATGTTGAACCATTTGCCTGCAGTTCAGAAACACAACTCAAGGATTTTGAAACATGTTGTAACACTTCAACCACTAATTTTCTACAATAGAAATAGGCATGTAGGCTTTGGCAACAAACAACAGTAGGTCCTCCATAAATTTTGTTGTTGTGCATCGTCCTTCTTATAAGGATTACCATGCCCAAAATGATTTGTGATGGCCCCATAACCAATGATACAACCTTTTTGGAACTTTTCATGGTGCAACTATTTTGAATCAAAAGTTAGGTTAATATTTTTCCACTTGTGCCAAGTGGTTGGATGCTCACCCAAGATATGTTTATTCATTGAAGTAGTCCCATGTTGCTAGTTGTAAAAAAAATACCTTTCCTCTTTTTGGTGGTACTACCAACATTGTAACTTTGGCAAATAGAATGGCAAATCACATAATGCATAGTTTGAAGCAAAATATGATTTAACTTACTACCATCATTCACCAAAAAAAGATGTCAAGGGAGAAAGAACATGTGGTGAGGGACCCATGTTTTTTTATTCAAGATGAATTGAGCCTTCAAAACCTCCCATGCAATTTTTGTTTCATCATCCAAGTCATTAAACATTGCAATGCTTTCATATGCAGATTGTCCAATTTGGCGTCAAAATTGAACCAACTACTAGCCTAGAATCTTTAGTCAAGTCCCCCATTTCCAAGTGAGCACCATGACAATCAAAATCTTCATGCATATGCACATTCAAACCAAATGTTTAAGTCTAATTTACCATTTGGATTCTGATTTATAATGCGAAAAACAAAAAAGTCTAGAATTAAGTTTAAAAATTGACACTAATGAATTATAAAAAGTTTTCCTTTGATGAATTTAAGAATTCAAAACTTGAAATTGGAACCCTAAAACAATTCATGTTAGTTTGTTTTTATAGCACAACTTCAACATTACACATCTAGTCCCATACACCTAAAAGACGATGCCAAACAAAACAAGAACAAAAATATCAACAACAAGAAACACAAGTGAAACACAACAGAAAGGGGAAAAAAACCTACTTATTTATGGGTGCATCAATTCAATTCTTGTGAGTTGAAAGAAAATTATCATAGACCCCTAATGATGCCTCTATATTCATCCTCAACATTTGCAATAGTATTCAAGGATCTTACAATAACCATTACAGTTGTTAGGATGGATTGTTGTGTTTGGTGACTATTGTAGCCAAACACAACAATTCATCCCAACAAGTAGAAAAACATTGTTGAATGCAAAGTTGAGAGCAGCACATGAGAGAGGGACTTGTGATTTAAAGTTTTGGGTATATGGAAAAAGTGAAACCCTAAATGGATGAAGGTGCTTGGATGAAAAAATTACATGAAAAAAACCGATCAAGGTAAGAAAGACATGTCTAATCAGGGTCTCAATAGGGTACTGATTTTTAAAAAATTAATACCTTGCCAATGGGGTATTTACAAGATATCTAAAATCCTAATACCAGGCCGGGTAGGTTATTGGTCAGGTATTTCTTGGAAATGGAACCGGCAGGTAGGTTATATGATACCCGGACCTGGACCCTGGTGATAGATATGTGAAGGCTGTTTTAACTACCTACCTACTAACAACTTGCTTGTGACCATAGTTAGCTAGGGAACTGAAAGCCAACAGAAAATTGTTTCCTTACCACTTATCATTGATCCTTCATGGTGCACTGGTGGGTACTGGTTCACTGTGGCCCGGACAGAGCTCATTATTGGGTATATAACATCTGCCCATTTTGTTACACATTTCAGTCAGTCTTGATGCAAAGGGGTTCATAAAACCACCAAGTAGAAGGAGTTTCAAACTGCACAGTTTATGTACTAGTTGTTGGCTGGCTTCAGCAGGACAGTTTTTTTTCTTTTGGCTTTGATCTAGTGTTCCCAAAATCTAGTGAATGGAATAGTGGCCATATCATCAGAAACCTAAATTTGTGAAACACCCTGCACTTTGTGGGGTTGTAATTTACTGGAATTTCATAGGATTGTAACCAGACAATAAATCGGTTTTTTGTGTTGCAATACATTTGGATGAATATATATCTCCTCTAATTGGTGGATATTGACGGTTGGGCATCAATTCTAAGGTTTGAATTTTGAAGTAGTAAGACTTGAACCAGTAAAGTGCTTATTTAAATGACTTTTGTGTGAATGTGAAATCCAAAATGTGGCCCACAAACTTTCAAATCTGATGTGCACCAATTGTTGTGGCGACTTACCAAACAAATCAATGGCCGTGATGCTAGATAATCCAATGAGATATCTCAATGCTAGATAAGCCAATGAGCCATCTACTAGAAGTTAAGAATCACAAAATTCAGATTTTGATTTGATGCTTGCACTGCATTACTATTGTTGAGGGTCACACTCTTTCATTTGCACATCACCTCACCCCAAGCTTTTCCTATGATGCTTTTTAATGGCCATACTAGATCTCTACAATATGGATAGCCCTATGTATTTTTGAGATATTCTTAATTGTCTTCAAATAGGTGCATAGTGCCCAACTTTTGTAAAAGTGGTGGAAAAGACGCTTTGTGGACTCTTTGGAGAAAATGTTTAAAAACTCCTTTTTCAATCATGGGAATGTCATTGTGCTATACACAAAGGTTATTTGCCTAGCTCTTGTGCCCCCCCCAAAGCCGTAAACCTCTACACCCTCCAACCAAAAAGCATCTCATTCTGATATAAACATTGGAATGTGGAAGTATGGAGTGTAATAAAGCCTATGTTTTATACTAGCCTACTAAGCCATAGGATCACCGTCCTTCTTGCACCCAAATATCTGAACACAAAGTTGAAATAGTTATGTGATGTTTCAACTTGCAGAGTTGCTGCCCATAATCTTATACTCTTTGCCTCTCCCATTGGCAAATGAGAGAAAGATATGATTGGCCAAAGAGGGAGAGAGAGAGAGAGAGAGAGCAAGTGAGATGGCCAGCATGCAAGAAGGCTAACAGCCAAACAGAGTGGCTTTGAACTAGGGAAGGCTTTGAGAATTTCAGATCTACAAATTGCATACAAAACAAGCTATACTTCAAGTAAAGCTAGTCAGAGAAGCCACAGTGTAGGATGTCTCTTGGTTGGTCTTTTTGGGCAGCATGTACTTTTTTAGTTAAGTACAACTGAGATATGTACTTACTATTACTGGAGAAGTTTTTAAAAAAAATGCGTAGCTGATGATATTCTTTCATATTCTCTCTTTGTTGGGTTTTTCCTTTTTTGGGTTGTTGACTCCAAAATGCGGTCATCATCATGTCCGAGAGATAAGATATCAATGGAAGCTCTAGAACTACTAGTATGCTCCCAACAACTTCTATATTGGAAGGTGCATAATTGAGAAATGACTTGAAAGATCAGGTACAGCCATATCCTATTGGGTGTTTGGAGTTTGGACCTCTATTAGTATTTGTTACATCCAACAAACAAAGAGGGTTAACTCTTCCTCCCACCTGGCCTATGAAATTTTAAAGAGTACAAAGATGAGAGAGACTACTACTATTTGAATGCCATCACTTGGACCAATCATTATGACTCGCTGATGGGAAGTAGTTCTTTCTTTGATGCACAATGCAAAACTTTATTTATAAACACACCATAGATTTGGAAAATGTAAAAAAGTAATAAGATGTCTTTCTTTTCTTTCACTGAGCCTTACGGAGATGAGATGACTGTACTATATCTTGTGGAAATTTGCAGGTTCGCGTGTCCAACTCCAAACCCAATTTCATGCTGTTTGAAGCATGGACACTAAAGTTCAGTGTCCACGTGATGAGGCTTTGATCATTGGAGGAGGATAATCCAAACCCAATTTCATGCTGTTTGAAGCATGTACATTAAAGTTCAGTGTCCACGTGACGAGGCTTTGATCATTGGAGGAGGCATAGAGGAGGAGGTGGTGGAGATGGTGGTGGTGTGGAGGGACCCAATTGCACAATTCAAGATCCTTTGCCACGTTAGCCATATCTTGTTACAAATCCCACTGTGTAAGAGACATAGAGAAGAACATTGGATCCTAACCTTGGGTTGCTTGTGTGGGTCCTTTGCTTCTTTATTTGTCAGTTGCTACTTGTGAAACCTTTCATCGTGTGTGCAGAGACAAAACCCAACAAGTCCTCGAGCATACCCCCCACAACAAGGCTATCTACATAAAGTTTAAGAGAATTTACCTTAGACAAAGGAAAGGAAAGGATTGCAATACTTTTCAATGAAAAGGAGACCCATGTGCAAAATCTCTAAGCCCTCCAATGAGGTTCCCCGGTACCCCTGAAATGTTTTTGAATGAAAGAGGGTCCACGTGCAAAATCTCTAATCCCTCCAATGAGGTTCCCCGGTACCCCTGAAATGTTTTTGAATGAAAAAGGGTCCACGTGCAAAATCTCTAATCCCTCCAATAAGGTTTCCTTGTACCCCACCAATGCAGCATCCATTGGAATGACATGGTTAAGGATGTATTAGGGTTGAGAGTTCCTACTTTGAACCTCACACTAGCTATGTAACTAGCTATGTAACTGGGTATGTATCACAGGGAATTAGGTAGGGAATATGTAAGTGATTCCTATGTAGGTAGGTCACCAGGCACATATCATGTAAAACTCTCCTACTTTCACCTCACATTACATAGGCAACTGGGTATGTATTATAGGGAACTAGGTAGAGAATATGTAAGTGGTTCCTATGTAGGTAGTAGGTAAGGCATTTGCTGACTGTTAGGAAGGTAGATAGTAGATACATGTGGATGGTTAGTACATAGTTATCCACCATGGTTAGCAAAGTAGTTATGGCATTGGATGACTACTACCTAGGTAGATGTAGATACCGCTGTTGTTTGGTGGATATCATACTTTTATGATATTCTGCAAGTTTGATTTTCAAAAAAAGGTTTTAAGAACTAGGTCAGATCTCTTATTCTTTTTTTAAAAATGTCATTTACAATATCCAACAAGGATACGATTTATTTTTTAAAAATTGAAGGCTGGACCTTAGTTTTTCAAATGTTTGGAAAAATAATATCCTTTGGATATTCAAGGTGGTTATCATAGCTCAGATGAAAAATATAATAATTTTATTACAAAAATATATTTATAAGGGGATGAAATTACAAATTACATGTTCACAAGCTCATCTTGTTCAAACTCATTTTCATATTTTTTTTCTTTTTTCTCCTCAAGAAACATTAACTTATCAAGTTAAAAGATAAAATGCAACCCACCATAAGATCATTGAACAATATTTCACTTATAAATATTAACTTACTTAAATTATTTGATTATAATCAACATCTCCTTGAATTCATAAATATGCCATCCAAGGAAAAAACACTTCTCAACTTTCATTTGGGATCCCAAAATGTCAAGATTTTAAGCAAGGAAAATAATAGTTGGAAACAAGGATTGATGTTTTTCCCACCATTCAACTTGGGTACAATTTGCATCAACTTGGTACCTCCTAAACATTTGCAATTCCCTATTCATTAACTCCTTGGTTGCTTCAGGAATCCCAACAAGCATTTCAAAAATGTAAAGACTATAATATTCATCATTTATATGATCTACCACATATTCAAATCTGCCATAAGTTGTAATACATGGCAATATTTCAAAAGCATTGGAAACAAAAAATGTTTATCATAATCTTTCACAATGGAAACAACTCATTCTTAACCAATAAAAGAAGAAACCAATTGAAGAATCTTAATATTGAATCTAACATGTTAGGGTTTTCTTTTTTTCATATTTTTTTGAAATGAAAAACATTCGTTTAAAACTTTTCATACTTCCTTTATGATGGTATTTGCAAGCATTGACAACCCCAAAACCACACCAAAATTATTTTCCATCAAATTATTTATAGATGATACAATATTAAATTCTTATTTAAGTTTCAAGGTCATGATAATTGTTACATGCAAAACCCTAATAAGTAACCAGTGCCCACAAGATTGGTTTAATACACAAGTAATATTAAAGAAAGAACATCAAATTATTAAATGTTTGAGAATACGTGTTATTTCACTTGTTTCATAATATAATACTAGACATTTCTTTGATTTTGTTCTTGGATTAAGGAAAACACAAAATTGGAATAACACAAGGTACAACAAATGATTCCAAGTGCATCAAGTGTAACCTCTGCATTATCATTAACACATAAAATACTAGCATAAGGCATTCCTATTGTGTGGCCTCCACCTTCTTTTTGGAAAATGTAATAGTTCCAAAATTTGCTTAGGTTTTTTTTCATTGTTTTTCACAACCATGTTTCTTTCATCTTACAAACTAGAATTTTCTTGAGTTTCCTCCATTACATCATCTTCAAATTTGATTTCATTCATTATTATTTCACATCCTTCATTTTACATTGGTCAATTTTTTATTTTCACTAAACCTTCCATTTTTCACATGGGAAATTTCAACAAAGCCAAAAGTGGAAAAATTCAAACGAATGAATGTACAAAAATGAATATGGAATGTGTTATTATGCATTACAAGTAAGAATAAATGTTTCATTGATCCTTCATCATAAAGCAAATTTAATGATGTGCAAAATAATGTATTATGCAAAAATATTTGTTACAAATATTGCACAACAAAACACAAAAAAATGAAACACTTCTCCAAATGCAACCTTTAGGAACACCAAAAACAAAAAAAACAATGAAAAAGAACATAAATAACAAAACTCGAACAAAAAAAAAAGAAAAAAAAGAAACTTGCTTCATAAATAAAGATAAAATTGTTAAAATTCCAACTTTTGAGTCCACAAAATGCAAAAAAAGATGCAATACAAGCTAGAAACATGATGAGTGCATACACAATAATAATGCAAAGGAAGAAAATATAACATATCAATAGTGTAAAAAAACATGTACCTAGACAAAATGTAAAGGAAGAACATGGAAGTAGTGGTAGTACGAACACAATATTAACACAAAGGAAAAAAACAAAAAGATAAAAAGAAGAACATAGACATAATAACATTGAAAAAAAAAACATTAGTAGAACAATAACATGAAAGAAGAACATGAATGCAAGAACAATATGAAGGAAAAGCATAATAAAAATGTGAAGAAAAAACATGGACACATTATTAGTGCAAAGGAAGAGCATGGATGCAATAGGAGTGTGAATAAAGGGCACAACAATAGTTCAAAAGAAAAAAAAACACATCAAACCCAAGAAAAAGAGTTTGAAACAAGAAATAATGAAACAATAAATCAAGAAAAAAATAAAAAAATAAAGCCTAAGCTTATGTTTAGGTCTTGTTATACTTATGAGTTTTGAGCTTGAAGCCGATTAAGGGTTTGATGTGACCTCGTTTGAGATAGTTGTTGTCTCAAATTGTAAACCCCTTTTTTTTCCCAAACCTAACTATCCTTTACCTGATATTTGGATTAGAGTAAGGAATTGATATCTTGCATGGATTTTATACTATTGATATCTATAATTAAATTTGAAATATTACATGACTAAATCTCATATCTTTAAAATTCAATGATGAAAATATCACAATTTGTGACATCTAACATGATATTTGCGCATGATATCTTGATGTTCTAAAAGTCCACCCAACACTGGTAGATACATGGGGATGCTTAGTACTAACACTATGGTTAGCTGTGGGATGGTAATGCAACGGAAAATTTGTTACCTATCCACACATCATTCATCCATCCTGCATGGTGCATACTGGTTCACTCTGGCCCACTTGTGTGCAAGACCACATCTAAGCACAAGCCTGTGCGAATCTTGACAGTGGGTACTAGGATAGTGGGAGCAAGTAGGGCCCCCTTAAGTTTTTGCAGTTGTTGTTGTTGTTGTTTATCTCACACATCACTCCTATTTGTTTGTTTGTTTGTTTGTATGTGTGTATGTATGTAGCTTCTTGGGTTCCAAATCCCGGGAAAGTTGAAGCCCGAGCTCAGAAGCAACCATAAGCCATAAGCCTTTTGAGAAGTGACAGAAGGAGTTTTTGTCTTCACGTTACCTAGATTTTTGATTTTGATGTTTTTTAGCTCTTTATTTCATTTTTCTTAGATTAATATGGTGTAGAGGTAGGCTAGCTACTATGTGGAGAGTTAGTATTCCATGGCCTTGAAAGAAAGGATCATGCACTCCAACTGGTACTTCCCCAGCACTCCACCTACTACTACTACTACCACTACTATTATTAATTATTATTATTCCCACCCACAAAAAGCTCCACCACAACCTCCTTTGGTTTTGTGCTCACCCACGTACGGTGGTTTATGACCTCCCACTTCCCGAGGTGCCTAAAGCTTCTTCATAGCCACTAGTATTTAAGCAATATTGTGGATTTAGTTAGAACTTAGAACTTTGGGAGGGTGTGCTAGGCTAGCCTAGCATCTAAAAACAACATTGGGTGTTTTGAAAGTTGTTTGTTGTTGAGTTGAATATAACACCACAAAACTAGGTTATATAACTTGTAACTAAAATTTGTTAGGTAGCATCTGAAACAACATTGGGTAGTTTGAAAGTTGTTTGAACTTGAATTGAATCAACCCACAAAATTAGGTCAAACTCATAACTAAAGTCTAAAAGAACAACAATGTTAGGTAGTTTCAATTAAAAAAAAAGTTGAATTGAATCAACCCCCAAAAATTAGGTCAAATTAATAACTAAGATCTAAAACAAACAAGTTAGGTAGTTTCAATTTTTTTTGAAGTCGAATTCTATCTACCCACAAAATTAGGTTGTAAGCTTGAAAGTTATGTGAAGTTGAATAAAGGGTAGTTTGAAAGTTGTGTGAAGTTGAATTGTATGAAACCCTCAAATTTCAGTCAAAACTAATAATATCTACCATCTAAAACAACAATGCTGGTGGTTTGAAAGGTTAATCCATATACAAAATTAAGCTGAACTAGTTGTTAGTAGCTTAAAAAACATTGGATTATTTCTACATTGTTTGAAGTTCAATGATCAACCCACAAAAATCAGGTCAAGCAACCCTACAAAAATTAGGTTGCAAATTAGGTAGATGAATTCAGCCCCCTCCCCCTCACAAAAATTAGGTCAATAGACCCCATAGAAAAAACACTAATGTAGAGCAAATAATTTAATGACTAAAGATATGCACTAGATTGTAACAACTAGATCCACCAGGAGATGCTTGATGACGAGAGCCCAAGAGGGTATTAAGGCGTACTAGCAAGGATTAGGTTATAATAAGTTAATAACTATTTCCACATTAATATATTTAATTCGTACTGTTCCTGCCACTCAATCTAGGCCTAGCTAAAAACCGTCGGTCAGGTCCGTTATGACTCATGATTTTTAGGACCCCCACCCCACCCCAACGACCTAAGCAAACCCTTTAAATGTGTTTTCTTTAAAAAGGAACAGAAAAATAAGAAATTTCCATAGGGCAACAAGATGTCTTTTAGCCTAAGAAAATTGTCTTAAAAAGTTGTCTTTAGCGTCAGAAGTTGTCGTTTAAGGATCCTTTCTCCTAAAACTAAGGACTTTTTCGCCTTTGAACTAAGGACTCTTAAGGATTCTCTCTCCTGGGAACTACGGACTCTTAAGGATTCTTTCTCCTGGGTACTAAGGACTCTTAAGGATTCTCTGGTTTAGGAACTTAGACTGGCTGTTAAGGATTCTTTCTCCTTAGGGACTCTAAAGATTCTCCCTTGCGGCAACCATGGACTATTAATAATTCTTTCTCCAAGGAGCTATGGACTTTGAAGGACTGTTTAAGAATTCTTTCTCCAGGGAACTGAGAACTCTAAAGGACTGTTAAGAATTCTATCTCCAGGGAATGAGAACTCTTAAGGACTCCACTGGAATCTCTATCCCGGTAAAAACGGACTTTTAAGAATTCTCTCTTCTGGGAACTAAGGACTCTTAAGGATTCTCTCTTCCGGGACCTAACGACTCTTAAGGATTCTTTCTACACTAACTAAGGACTCTTAAGGATTCTTTCTCCAGAGAACTAAGGGCTCTTTCCACTTCGTCGTCATCCTTGGTATCGCGAACTGCGTTTCTGTGGCATGCGCGCGCGGATCGCGGCGCGCGAGCGGATCGTGCCGGGAGGACCGATCCATCCTCGCCGGCCTGTGTTGTTGCTAGTGTAGTGATTCTTGTTGCACACTCCGTGTCGACTGGCGATGGATTTGTAATCAGATTTGATTCGGCTTTTTTTTTTTGGGTGTTTTTTTGTGGTTTTCTTCTTTTTCTGTCTTAAAGAGACCTAGCCAGATGGGCGAGAGAGAGAGAGAGAGAGAGAGAGAGAGAGAGAGCGCGCTAGCTTCTGCCTTGTGGTGGTGGTAGTTGCGACGGACTTGCTGGTCATGTCTCACTAGGTTCGACATTCGTGTACCAGCTATAAAGAGGAGCCTGAGACTTGGAAGAAGAGAAAGCCTGCCTTTCGCATTTTTCATGCGTTTCAGGCGTCTGGCTGCAGATTTGGCTTTGGACGTCATGATGCAGGAAGCTTGCACTCCGTCTCTGTTACAGAGAGCCTTCACTCCCGGTTAAACATCCATTTAAGCTGCTGTTGCTGGTGGTGGTGGTGGTGGTGGGAGTCTTTGTGTCGAAGAATCAGGGGTCATGTTTTGGGTGATCGGTCATTCTCTTTCCGAGCAATTCTGGAATCAGAAGAGGCTCAGATTTTGTTAGCACAATAGCTTTGTCACACTAGTATTGTACTTAATGTTCACGCAAGTGCAGTGCTCTGCAGCTCCATGATTAACTTCCCATGCGGCTAGAACTATGATGCAGATTATCGAAGAGCTTTGGACATCATCAGCTGCCGCTTGAACTTCCGACAATTAGTCCAGTAGTGTGATGCATAGCTGCTGTTGCTGCTTTTGTTGTTTTTGCTGGTAGTTGATCGGCGCTGCTGTGCAGCTGTTGGTGATCATCTTGACCTCCTTTCTGAACAGACCCTGTCGTCGAGGGACTAGTTAGGGTTAGCACCTTATAGGCTGCTGCTGCTGCAGGATATGGAATACCATGCTAATGGTATTCGCCCAAGCTCTGGGCGGTTTGACAGACACCTACACTCCGGAGATTTCTCGACTAGTTATAGTAATCCGTCGACACTCGACTCATATTTCGTCAAGAACTCCGGGGGACTTGAAATGGTCATAGGCGGCAGTGGGCAATTGCGCGATATTTGTCAGACTCCAGCAAGAACAGCAGCTGCAGATCATCATCACGGCTGCAGCTGGCCGGAGTCTGCTGCATCCAGCAGCTTGCAATGGGCAAAGATGCAGCAGCAATTACAACAACATCAAGGAGAGCCGTTTTCGTATAATGTTGCTGCGACGTCTGGTAGCGCAGCAGCTTCTTTAGGCGCGACGGCCATGTCGCTCATGACAGAAGCTCAGGCCGATCGTGTCGTTGGCGACAGGAGATCACTAGGGCTGGTCGAGGCGACAGCAGCGTTGCAACCGTTTCCACTGGATCGTGAGATGCCCGGCAGCTACTCCCCCGTACAGTTTGGATCAGATGCTGGAAGATTCTTGACACACGAGCTTCCATTCCGGCAACAAATGGCAACTCCATTTCCGCCTAGTACTACTGTACCGCTTGCACTTGTGCAGTCACTGCTTGGCACTACTGATCACGATGGCGGCGTGGGTACAACAGTTCCTTCTCCTGCAATTGTGGAAAGTAGTTCAGCTTCGCAGTATAGGATCACCGATCAGCAGCTCGTTGGAGCTGCTGTGGATCGAATGGGTACTTCTGCCGGGGTTGGCACCGCTGGTCTGGATTCGCCTAGTGTGACGACCGGGCTGAAAAGAATTAGGGATAGATCCTCTGACAAAGCTGCACTACTGCATCATCATCATCGCAAGTCGAAGGCCGAGAAGAACGATCTGGGCTTGCCACCAGGTGCTGCCGCTGCAGCTGGGAAGCAGAAGTTCCCCAGTAGCAGCTTGGAACAACCCGAACACATTGTGAGAGAGCGACAACGCCGTGACGACATGGCCAGCAAGTTTGCAGTCTTGGAATCCTTTCTACCACCGAGTTCTAAGGTAGGTCTCCTATGATGATCCGCAGTTTCTTCTTCTTCCCATGTCTAATTCTTCACAAGGGCTGCAATTCTTAAGACTTGACAACAATTAAATCACAGCTGAAATCATGGTGGTAGAAATCATCATGAGCAGTCATGTGTACTGCAGATGGATCGATGGATTGCCAGTTAACAATGTTCTCTTGGGTCGAATTCTGGAAAGCGTGACAGGTCTGCAATTGTTAGCGATTCTGCGGAGTACGTGAAGAATCTGCATCATCGAATTAACGTGCTCAGACAGAGGCGCATGGAGTTGATGAATGTGGCTGCATCTAGTCCTCCTGCGGCAACTTCTCATGGAAACGCTACAACTCAAGATCAACATCATCATCCCAACAGCAATAATAATTCTACCAGGTCCAGACCCCTGGCGCTGCCACCGAGTCCTAGTGCAATTCAGATGCGTTGTAGTACTTCTTCACTCGATGCTGCAATAGGAGGATCTGCTGCTGCAGCTCCTCGATGTTTGTCGAAGCAGGTGGTGCAGCAGCAATATAGTTCAAACAAAATGCTGCAGGATCAATCGTACGACCCACAAGCAGCAGCTGCAGCAGCATGTCATCAGGTTGACTCTAAGAAGTTTAGTAACATGACGTCAGTGTCGAGGAGCTTTCCTACTGAGGAAGAGCTTAGTGAAAGCAACATAGAGCTGAAGAGCTGCGTGGAGAAGTTGGAAGTGTTTGTGGACCTTCCGCATAAACTTGTTATTCATATGATGTGCCGACCACAACCGAAATTCCAGAGCAATATGTTGCAAGGAATGGAGAGTCTGCAGCTGGAGGTTTTGCAAAGTAACATCAGCAGAGTTGCTTTTGGCCATGTTATTTGCATCATTTCGGCCAAGGTATGCACTATGCATGGACCCAAACTGTTTTTTTTTTTCCACGTTTTGTTTCTCTGGAATTTTATCTCCAAGTTTCATGCATGTTGCGGTTGCTCAGAAAGACTTTGTGATTAGCTGCTTGCTTGAAGAGCTTTCCAACAGTAGCTTGATCAATTATGTACTTTTCAAGCTGCTGCAGACTCTTGCAGCAGTTGCAAACGCAGGACAGTTTCAAACCGCACTGTATTGTTTCGGGCTCTGATGATCCTCTTGCAGCCATCATTAATGTTGTGTATGAGCTGGCAATGATCATATGAGAAAACTCTAGAGCACAAAATCTCTGGCAAGTCTAGCTCACAAAAGATATTTGTAAAGTTTTCTTTTCTTGTGTAAAATTTAATTCACATTTTGTTTGTTTGCGGGGGCAACTTTTTTGGTGCTGGTTGCAGCCATGGGATGGTTCTGCTTATGATGCCATGTGCAAGGATAGGATAATAGTGGCTGTGAACTGTGCTCTTGGTCCAGACAGCAGCCAGAAGCAACACCAAACAAAGCAGGGGCCTCAATTGCCACTGCCTTAGTAGCTGCAATCAAAGTGCAGTGCTCAGCTGGAAGTTACTACGCATGCAATAATTAGTAGTTTCAATTTGAAGCTGCTTGAATCTTCAAGTTGATCCCAAACACGCCCTCTGGGGAGTTTTTTTTTTGCCCCCTTGAAAGGTTGATGGTACATTGTCTGTGAGTGTGACATGACTGCGACACCAGCTTGGTACCTTGTCTGTAACTGGAGCACCAGCTTGGTACATTGTCTGTGATTGTGACACCAACTTGGTACATAAATTGCTGTAGCTAGTGCACAAGCATTGTCTATAACTGGGGCACGGCCAGTTTGGTGCATTGTATGTGATTGTAGCACTAGCTTGTTTAGAGCTTTGAATTTATAGGAAGGATCAAAGGGGGATAGTGGATTGACTAGTTCTTCTGGATTTGGTCATGATGCACCACAACAATAATGGGAAAGGGGAATTTAGAAGTGTAAAATGAGAACATAGAACTTATCTTATAGATCCAGTCCATTTCTGGATATACTTTTTTATACCACCCTTTTTGTTTTGGAAGTTTGGACCGTACAATACTTTTTGTTGCTGCAAAGCAAAGAACAGTAGTTGTGCAATTGTGAAGCTCTAGTTTGCTTTTTGTATGGAGGCGAATGCCTCCCTTAATTTCTGCTGCTCCCTGACTCAGGACCCTATGTTGCAGGGTTGCTGCTGTCTTTACACAATAAATTCTTAATACATTGCTTCATATTCTTTGAAGATTTTTTGCGGGTAGTCCTGATAGGTTGCAGCTTGCTCTTTGGAACCATTGAATCCATTGTGCAGTATTTCTGCCGATGACCTCTATAACCTCCTACTCTTTATGTAAACTACTGATATCTAGTGTGCGGCTCTTTAATCATCAAAAACTAGAAGCAAGCTAAAATGCTTTGGTACTAATGATCTTAGTAACAACATTAGTACAATAATCTGCAACACAGGAATTCTAAAAAAATGTTTAGGCAACTGAAATGTTACAATAGATGCAGCAAAACTTCCCCAACAAATCATATGAGAACTTTGAAGTGAGAAACGTGTGAGAATTGCCCATGATCAGTATCTCTGTGGCTGTGACCTTGTGTTTCAAGCAAGCTAGGCATTGTTTATGGGCCAAGCTATGCAGTACCAAGTGTGTGTCCAAAATTCAATGGCATTACCATGACAGCAGCATACATGCAATTTTAGTATCTGCATTCAAAACTCAAAAATCCAAGCTTTCACTAGAACTCTTCATCTGTAAAAAGTTATGTAACCTGCTTTCAACATCATGTACTGTGCAATCCTCACACAAGTTGTACACAAAATGTCTGCACTATACAACACCCTGCAGAGGTCTTTTTGCTCACTAGTTTGACACACTGCAAGCTCTATAATACAACACTCAAGTAGCTAATGAATCACCTGTAATGCCTGAACAGGGTTTACATATATGTTTAGTGTGAAGGATCTGTGTACAGACAATGTCAAGGTATACCATACCATGACATACCATACCAAGTGAAAAAACAAGTTCAAATTGAATGGGACATTCAAGGACAACCAAAATTATCATATTATCTTTCCAGTAGATACATGACACCTGGGTTAAGAATCTCAGGATGGTTAACCAGAAACATTTTCCTGTTTTCAGTCCATCCAGTTGGATGAAACCCAATTTTAGAACCCTCAGCTATGGGAAGGTTAGCAAAAACCCAATGAAAAAAAGTGTCCTGTCCACAGACACATCCATTCATCCATGGTGGTGTGTTTGCAGGTGCTGGTTCACTCTGGCCTCTAAGTCTTCACAATTTTACACACATGCATGTGAGGTGATCTGTACCACACCCATTTCTATAGGTTGTGAATCACACAACTGCAATGCTTGAAGTGCAAACTTCATCAGTTGTTGGTGTGTGAACGTGCAGTGAGTGATGTGCACATATCATGATGTTGATCCAGATTCTAACTGATATATAATAAATGAGAAAAATCTATATATCTAATACTAGGGTGAAGTAATAGAACAATGTGTAACATATTTAATAAAAGGTTACAAAAAAATTCATTCAAATTTTTTTTTGAAGAGGATTATTTGATCTTGGGACAAAAAGGATCCCCTCAATTCTTTTATGAAGTAACAAAGTTGACTGATTTGACTTGTGTTTGAACCCCAAGGTCACAAGGCTTGGGAAATGCTAAAAGACAAACCCCAAGGCAGAGAGAGTTTTTCTCCGTCATAGGACACACTTCAAAACTCTGAAGCTAGCTGGTGCACATAAAGACACCAGAAACTCATGATGATTGTGCAGGATGGCAAGTTTGCAATGCTTAGCAGAGCTCTGATTTGGACCACCGTTTGCAGTATGGTAGGTTGTACTAGTGACTCTTGTAACTGCTAACTGGTTATTCTGACATGAGGATCTAAATGTACTGGCAGCTGGTGAGATATAATGAGTTCATAACAACACTCTGCATGACTGATCCACAGCATCAACTGCTGGCTACAAACTAAACAGCTTCTGATACTCTCCTTACATGGCCTTATAGATTATGATCACTACTACAATCTGCTGCTAGGAAAGCAATTAAGCAGTCAAGGATTGAATATGATGGCATATTTCTGCTTAGTAATTTAGACAATGACTTTTTTCAAGTAGCTGAAACAAAGAAATAATCATAGTGTAATTTACAACGGTTGCACTGGGATCTAACTCTTGTATTTTGGGAATGAAAGTGCTGCATTAATACTGAAGCGATGAAATAGGACGTAAGAGACTTAAATCAAAGTGTGTGTTATTTAACTATTCTTAGACTAGCCAGATTCAGATCTGTGTTACCTGCACTAGTACTAGTGATGGTCTTCATGCCTAAATGAAAAGTGCCACAGCTAAATATTAGAGATTGATGACAACGTTGGAACATTGACGTTGACCACATATGATTACACTCAATATAGATGCAAGTGAAGATCAGCTCCTGTCCAATATGAATGGGACTTATTGGACTTCCTACATCTAGACAGGTTGATTTTATGTCAAATTCACAGACCTACTGCAGCTCCAGGCCTAATGCAATTGATCATCACAGCCTATATAGGTGGACACTGTTAGAACAGAGAGCTTGAGTCTTGACACATATTTAGGCCCACCTTAAAATGCAGGTTAATCTCTAGTCCTGGTCAAGAGGTAATTCAATCCAGGAAGTAGCACAATCAATCAACAGTCACCTCTGGAGTCTGATCTAAGTTTCTTGCTACCTAGCAATTTGGAGAACTTGACTAGCTGGGAAAGCAATCTGTTTGACTTTCAGAATAATGAAAGGATCTATCAGAGTACATACCTTGAAGATTGTCTACTGTTGGGTGACAGAAACGACTGCACAGTATGCATCTGTTGAAACATCATCCGCATGAACCTTTCTTTAAACTCATTGCTGACAGACCTCCGATTTTCACTTCAAATGGGCCAGCTACCACTTTGTCTCCATGCACAAGAACCACTACCTTTGTTAGTCAAGATGTCTTCAGGTTGAAATGCAATATTGATGATCAGCTCTGAAGCAGCTAGTATGTATAATGGATCTATCAAGACAAATAGCAACAAACACAATTTGAAACAAAACAGATACTTACCATGAAACCCATGTAGTGCAGTACATTTGTGCAATCTACAATTCTGCACCTCATGATCACCTGGTTGACTTCATCTCAATAGCATCACATGTGATCAAATGTGTTGCACAGTTTGGAATGCATGTTTTTACATGACAGTAGATCTGAAACTACAACTGCATGGCTGGAGCAGGTAGTCGAATCACACACCACTATATTTAGATGAACATTCAGTTCATTGACATGCATTTCCCATAAAGCTTATATGTGCAAGTGATCATTTGCAGTAGTTGAAATAAGAGCTTGCAAGAAAACATTAAGATCAGTTGTAAGAGCATCCTACAGGCACCCTCATGCTCACCTGACATGCAGAGCTCCCAGAAGTTACTTCATTGTCAAGGAACCTTAGAACTCTGCAGTTTGTTGTCAATCAATCCACCTGCATTAAATCTGCAATGTAAGCCTTATAAGACCTGAAATTAAGTACCATGCAGCTGATCACTTGGTTGATATAGGATCCAAAAAGTCTCACAGAAAGTCTATTTTGAAACACAATAGAATTTCTGCTTCCTTCCTTTAGGAAGATAGCATGAGCAAGTTGAGAATTAGTAGGAAAAAAACTAATAATTAGTACTGTTTGACACCATCCTAATAGATTGATCATGCATCTAATTCCAATGCATTCAACTCAGGACATAATTAGACATGTCTAGAGCATGCGAGCTGCTGCCTTGCCCTCATTCACTATCACAATCTATGGGTCTCTCCTAGACTTGTTGGAAACTACTACAAGCTAGGGTGCACAACTGGGTGCATTCCATAAGATTCCATAAGGTCATGGCTGGAATAGCAGCACTATATATGCACATATATGTTTCTGTTGAAGTTCAAGCCTCTAATTCCCACTCCTGCCCATTAAAACTAATTACTAGGGTTTAGACCAATATAAGGCCAATATGGTAACAACAACTATAAGCATGTTTCTGCAACCTGGAACTGCATCTACTATAATTCCTACTTTATGAATACTAACCAAGATTAAGAATAGAACTAGCATTCTGATGAGGTAATTTCCATAATTATATGCCAGGACTTCACATACACAGAAGTTGCAGATCCAACCCAATATTGAAATGTATTGTGCAAATTAGTGAGGAGCCTAGGCAGAGGAGATCATCTTGGCCTAATTGAACTAGCTAGTGAAATTTATAAGTACAAAAGAAAAGAAAATAGTATTATTTAGAGTACAATCCACATGGATTGGGCAACTCCTGCCGAGCTCCAATTTCCATTGAAAGTTCCCTCTATATTGACATGCAAGCTTTTGATTAGCCTGACCAACTTTTCCTGAACATATCATGTGACCAAATAATTAGGTCATCAATATGCACCATTACCTAATGTCAAATTGCCATTTTAATTTAATATATGCCACAATAAACACCACATATTGTACATTGTAATGGATGAAACCACAAAGTTTACCTCACACATGTGTCATGAGTCACAGTTTTTTGTGTGAAAAAAACCACCTTCTCTTACAGAGTGATTTACAAGTGATGGTTTAAGTTCATCCTAGGATTCTCCAAGACCAACAAGAATGCAGATACTGCACTAGCTAGTCAACAACTGTGATTCAAACTCATGTTGAAATTTTATATCTCAAGATCTTAACAATGCACACCTGGGTCACATCACACGGATCACATCAGTACTCCTACTAATGATCCAATTCAATGGTCACAGCCTATAATAATTCTTAGGTAAGCAAATACTCTTGGATCTGATAAATATTCTGAAAGGTTTAGGAGCTCACTCAAATCACAAAATGAGAAACAAACCTCCAAAACCTAATATTATTACAACAAGACTTTGATCCTTACAGTCTTCCTTGAACTTTTTCCCAGAATGACAGAACTGTTGCATATGGAGCAAGTCCTTTCACAAAGCACAAATCTTCTACATACATTTACAATCTAAACTCGTTAAATAATTTATATCTAATTCCCACCCCTCAGCTCATACTGTCACATCATCATGTCTTTCTTCACCCTTTAGGGCTTTAGAAGTGTTGAATACATTCCTCCATCCAACACTACTTGCTTGACAAGCTGCAACCCTACAATATTTCCCACGCTTTCCTTCATTAAGCTGTATTCTATAAATGGGACCACCACCAAAACTAGCTACTCAGAACTCCACAAACACAAAAACCCAAAGCATCCATAACACCCCTAAAAATTGTGCATATCAACTACTAGGTAGCGAGCATCATAAAAGTATGGGATTAGCTAGTATTACTCTTGCAGCACAAATTGATCCAATAATTTCTATAGTGATTGGTTTGAAGCAACAACTACGTCTAGTAATTGCTAGAAAATCCATAATAATCAGATAATTATATATCCTAAATAACCACAAGCAGCCGCTGCTTGCTTTAATATCAGGCTCATTAAAATCCAAAATATGCAGCAGATGATCTATGCAGCCAACAACATAAACAACTCCAACTACTCATGAACTAGCTAGCTTTGCAGCAGCAGATCAAACTAGTTTTGAGCAAAAGAATATTTACCAGCTTCTCTGCTGCATCATGAGCAGCTGACCGTGGATCGAGCTTTCTTCATAAGGATCAAGCTGTGCAGCTAGCTAGAGCGGATCGTCAGCCACCACCAACTGTGATTGATCCCGGAGCATCTAGAACTGGATCAAGTTGCCACGAGCAGCTGTGCTTGATGGAGTTGCAGACGCCGATCAACAGAGGAGCTATCTAGATCTAGATCCTGTCAGAGTGATGAGAAGGTCATGGAACGCGCCGAGCAGCTTGCTATTGGAACTGCAGCTGGTGTCCCGCGCGATTATTTGTTTCTCTCGTCGTCACTCACACTACACAGAAAGTCCCTGCAGCGAGCTACTCTCGTTACTCGCCCGTTTGCCCTAACACGGCAAACGCATGCAAATGTGCATGCTGTTTGCATGCCACTAAAGTACTATTTACTACTAGTAACTACCTCAGTGTTTTGAATGGGTCCTCAGGCCCGCTTTACACTAGGAGTCAGGGTCAATGTTTTAACCCAAATCCAGCATTCCTATTGGTGCAAAAGTTGAAATCAGCCCCAAGGGATTAACACTAAGAGTCAAGGCTGACATAGAAAAAAAGCTTTTCAATCTGCCCCAAATTACTAATAAATGCTGAAAATTATGGCCTTGTGTTGACCCCAAGGCCGAAAAAAAAAGGATACCATCAAATTTGGGAGGCCAATTTGCAACCCTTTGGGCCAATGTTCCAGCATTTATTAATATCCTGACCTCAATGTTCTAGCGTTTATTAGTAACTTGGGGCCAATTTGCAACCCAAAAATGCTCAAAGTTGGCCCCAAGTTTTTGTGGCCCTGACTCCCAGTGTAAAGGGGCCTTAGTCCTTACCCTTCCCCAAAACCCACTTAAACTCAATTAGGTTTAACTGATCAGTTTCATCAGTGTTAGGCGGTTACTCAGTTTGGCCGGCTAGAATCGCTGGTTTTGGTGGAACCAAAAACTGGAACTGAAACTGGAACCATTGGATTATTTTTTAAAGAACTGGGTCTAGAGGTTCTTAGTAAAAGCCAAGAACTGGGCAACACTGATTTCATCTTATTACTACTGTACAAAGCCAAAAAAGAGGAAAAACAACAAAGTCCCAAACACTAAAGTTTAATTAGGTACCAGGCAGTTTGATATTTTAAAATTTAAAAACCCTAGTAACAAAATGGAATATCTAATATTATTCCAATATCAATGAATATCGTGTTTTCAAACCGGAGTGGTTTTTTCAATTTTGTGATGTAGCCACACTCGCCATCATCCATGAGTGAGGAATTAGCCAAATTTGGGCTACACATTAGAGAGGAAAGCAGAAAACTTGAAGAATCCTACTATATTTTGGAAGACCTGCTGGAACCCATTGTCTGAATATGGTGATTTCCCAAAAAAAAAAATCCTTGAAATCTGGTCGTTTTGGCCCATATTTTTCACAATAATCCTTTGTATGAGCTGCACTTGATACACAATATTCATTGATATGGGAATAATACTACATATTCTGTTTTGTCAATAGGTATTTGTTTCTAAGTGGTGAAAATTCACAAAAAAAGAAAATGCTGATTCAATTTCTAAATGTCAATTGAATCTTAAATGTATTTAACCGTGTTGAGTCTTAAATATAATTATGACTATATATATTGCATTGCTATGTATTTTGAATGTTATATTGAAGTCATATGTATTTTTCAATATGTTGAAAACATATGCATTTTTATTATTACATTCGGATGTTGTGTATTTTTTAATTTATTGACATCTTATGTATTTCTAAGTATATTGAAATCTTTATGTTTTTTTAATATATGTTAAATAATTGAAAGTTTTGATTTATCATTTATCACATCCTGGTAAGAAAACTATGTATACATATGTGCGATTTTTGTTTTCAATTGCGATGGGCCTTAAAGCTAGGCATAACAAGGTAATTTCTTTTTTGTAAATTTACCTTTGTTATTATTTTATTAGGCAAGTAATTCCAAAAAAGTGAGTTATTAATAATGTTCAAAAGTTTGTCACCAAGAGAATAACTGAATGGAAGGAGTCTCAGAATTTGTAAAACAAAAGGCAACATACACTTTTCTCTTCAAGATATGAACTCCAAGTGTTTTCAAATAATAATAACCAAAGAACCGACATTTAAATTTTGTAATAGTAATTTGACATCCAACAATAGCATGTACCACGTACTGCAAATTTTATGACTAAAGTTCAAACCTTGTACACATAAATTTATGGCAAGTTGACATTAGATTATCATAGATTTAATTTAGTTATGCAAGGAACTTAATCAAATAAGCAACACAAGCCATTGCAGCAAACCCAGAAAATAAATTGTTTGATTCCTTCCTTTACCAACAACATAAAGAACTTATGTGTTTCTGAATGCTTATGGTTTAAGAAGTATGGTAATTATTTACAAAATTGTATGCACACACAGTTCACATATAAAAGTAAAAATGATTAGTCCTGACTCCTTGCTTATAAATAAAGCAATCAAACTACAGTAAGAATCTCAGATTTCACAGCATCTTAACAATATTTTACAATCAATTTCTTGATTGCATTAGGATTGATCTAGTTCCCCCAAATGTGTAAGGACCCAGTTAACCTCTTAAAAGTGAATACTCATAAATTCCAACATGGGAAAATAAAAACATAACTAGTTGAAATTTGTCATTTGAAGGTTTTAAAAAAAAACTCAAAATGCTTCCAAAATGCTATCAAGTTTGATGGTGCATTTATGCTGGGCATGAGAAGTAACATTCCATTGTTGAAAAAACGTTTAGCAGAATGCTATGTCATGTCTTTTGGGGGCTGTTTCATGTCACCTTGTTGGACTATCCAAAATCATTAGACATGGAAAGCAGGATAGAAATTATAAATACACAAGTTAAAAGCCAATAAAAATACCGGAGTGGAATTGAACTTGGAAGTGCAAATTGTGTGTCATTTTGTCATTAAAACATTTGCATCAAATTGATGTGATAAGAGTTTGTTAATTAGCATATTATATTGAGAATTACAAATGTTGTGGCTACTGGAGAAAGTAGTGAATTTGCACCATTTTTTGAAATCTGATATCCAAAAACCTGAGATCATTGCAAAGGCCTGGTAGTGACCAAGTGACATCATCAAAGATGGATGATGCCCAGACACAAAATTACTCTACTTACTTTGGCCAAAATGGAAGGTTGTAATCAAGCGTTATGATGGCCAGTGATGGCAAGTTGTGAAAGGAGGAGGATTTTGGGAGGAGATTGGAGCTTCTTTAGTATTGCATTGTTATTTTTCTGTTGTTTGTGTTTGTGCACATTTAGCGGAAACTGACTTTGTCTCAAATTGGGTGTGCGATGAAGATGTGTTGAGTTATGACGATGATGATGCCAAGCTTTGCATATGTGTGGTGTGGAGTGCATGATGCTCAAGAACAAAATGCATCTATCTCTACAAAGGTTGCCCAATGGACGTTGGAAGCTTGCTTTAGAGCTAAATGGACAAACTCGATTTTTAGAATTATTGGTGTGTGTGAGTAATAAGAGCAGAGGAAGGGAATGAGATAGGGAAGCAGTATTGTTTTGTTGTAGGTGGATATCAAGCATTGTTTGATTTATAAGGCTTTTTTTCACTGGAGTATCAGCAATAAACTTTCTACTAGACAACCTCATTGCTATTTCTATTGTAGCCACTATTAGGAAGGGGGCAAGCTTATGATGACAAGTTTGAGATTAGCCATGATTTGAAATGGAAGTGGGGATATCAAGGGAGTTCTATAAGATGTTTGAGAAAGTACCAAACTTGAAGAGAGATGTAATTGCGAGACCGTTATTAGTCAATTTGCCTACTGTGTTGTTGAGTGTCACTTAACCATCTTATTGCCCATTATTCTATCCTCTTAGATAGGAGTAGTATGGAACTATGAGGGGAAGTGTTGGGTAAGAGTCAGAAATTCCAGTGGGAGTGATCCTGTGGGATTATTCTCAGAGCTTTATTCACTTGAGCAATTAAAAATCATGTTCATTATTGGAAGGGTTGAGGAGGTCTTAATGTGGCAACAAACACAAATCCACCAAGCTGGTATGAAAATTGAAAGCTTTAAAATGGACCTGATACTAGTACTATGCTAGTATGTTCAAAAGTCTATACCATATCAACACTAGTTAACAAGTTAAAACTTGGGGTGTGCTGGGCTTTGTTCCTTAATATGTCTTTTCATTCATTGGCAAAGGTGGCCTGGCCAGCTAAATTTTTGTTCATAACTTTCTTTGGTGATATGCATGCCAACTTATTAAGTACATTAAATGTAGGAGAGAATAATTGTTCAATACAAATGAGCATGGAATTGAAATGCTGGTCCCCTCCCTCTTTGTCTAGGAAAGATTTTGTAAAATCAAAATTAAGAATTTGGGTTTGCTATGGATGGTTAGGTGCCATGGCTTGTTGGAAATGAAAATTTCAATTTTCATTAGCCATGTGTAAGGTGACCATGGTGAACCAACACCCACAAATACACTAATTTGAATGAATGGCGATTGGATTGAATTTTTTCATTCTTATCCCAATCAATCGATTGTGTTAACATAATTTATGTCTAATGCTTTACCAAACTTTCATTATGCCAAAACATAACATCCATGACTAAAGATATGATTAGATTTATAATCATAGAAGACATTTATGCTTATCATGACTATTAATAGTCATAAAGGCCATGTAATTACATATTTGGTCCCTTGGTAAGTGCCAATCCACTTGTTGTCATTGTGTTTTATCTAACTATAGTCAATCACTGTTAACAATATATATTTTTAGACTACAATAGAGATGGAAAATGGTTTTTGCAACTACAATATCGGTGGACGTTTATTACAATGTTAGAAACTCAATCCTAGTTGTTAAATCAAGAAATATAAATAATATAAATAGGTAGGTTTTATCTTATAATGTGTAAACATGTGGTAGATCATGAGAAGCACAAAATGTTATGTGACTATTTTGAGTTTATTTCATGGTAAATAAAATTTTAAAAATGAAGCATAGCCTAGCCTATCAACTTGAACGTGAAGGCTTTTAATGCACCTTTAATACTTTGATAATGTCTTGGATTGCCTACAAAAATCACAATGTTTTTGAAAATGTTTTATCTAGATGCATGTCCATAGTGTGGTCTAATTGTTTACATTGATTTGAAAAGATAGTAAAGGTGGGAGGAAAAGTGTGAACACAAAAGGTGTTAAATATGTGATCCCTTATTGTACACTTGAAGGGTTTTACTAA
>Ga0209208_10002660_pt1 | contig 25643 bp, 25 predicted proteins | sample S1TSphfallax_3_FD_187694 | JGI IMG/M metagenome (GOLD analysis project Ga0209208, IMG submission 187694) | Host-associated microbial communities from peat moss isolated from Minnesota, USA - S1T2_Fd - Sphagnum fallax MG (SPAdes) (version 2) | ecosystem: Host-associated > Plants > Peat moss >...
CTTTGTCCTTACCTGAGAGATCTTCTTACACTTGGTGGGTTCAACCTTTAAGACACTGTCTTTGGTTTTTGTGGTCTTCTTTTCTGAGCATGTGGTATCTTTTTTGCTGCATTTACCTTCTAGTTGAGCAATTATGGGCATTCACCTTTATGCCCAGATCATTTCTTGTTCAAGAGTGATCATTTGAGCTGTTTCTCATGCTCTTGAACACCAATTGCCAGCAAATGTACATTAAGAACAGAGTTCTAGAGGTGGCCAGTAAGTTAAGCACACTCAGGTTTGCTATGCACAGGAGAAGTGCATCTTACCATGAAAGTCAATGGGCAAAAGACTTGAAGAGTCCTATGTCATAAGATATGGGTGTGCAAAGGGATCAACCTTACAATACATATGCCAGTGCATTCATGTGTCAAAACTCTCAGGCTTGTTCATGATCCTGTGATGTTACAGGAAAAGGGGTGCCAAAGATGAAGTCACTTCTTCAGCACTTAGAAAGAGCATTTGATTGGGCCGAGGCAGAGAAGTCAGGGCGGATTATGCCACATGAAGGTGTGGATGATGACTTTGATGCAGCTGCAACCACCGTCACTGAAGTTGAGAAAAAATTGGCTGCTTACTTGGAACAGCAGCGTAAGCACTTCAACAATTCATCAGAGGTTAGTCTCCTTCTATTCAATACTTCTGTGCAGCATTGCAATGATTCCTTTTGCAGCTTTTGTGGACTCTTGTATCTGCCATACTGATTCAGGGCTAGTGGGAGGTCAGATTGTCTACCTTACTGTTGGGAAGGATACATATCAAATGGAAGTACCAGATCGCTTCCTTGACAAAGTTCCTGCTGACTTTGAAGTGCGGTCCTCACGCAAGGTTTGTCCTATGCAACCTATTGCAAATGGTCTTTTCACTTTTCAGGTAATCTTCCCATTGTAGCCTTAGTTGCACATACCCTGTAACACCAATCTCATCTGTATCTGCATTGGGTGATAAGAGCTTCCTCTGAAACAGTGTTTTGCTGAAACTCTAGGGATTCCGAAGATATTGGAGTCCACAGATAAAAGAGCTTGTACAAGAGTTGGCTACTGGACATGAGCATCGGGAACTTGCACTACGAGGAATTCTGCTGCGCTTGGTGCAAAAGTTCTGCAAGAATTATCCTATCTGGCTTTCTGCAGTGCAAGCTGTTGCAGGTACTTAAAGTCTCCACACCCGAAAGTTTCCCGTGATCATCAACCTATTGTACAAACTGTGAGACCATGGCTTTTCCAATACTGGATAGGACTTTAAACTTCTGAGCTGAGTTTACAGTTGCCTTCTACTCATGTGAGAAACTCAGAAGCTCATGCTGGGTTCTTGCAAGTTTTATAGCAAGCAACTCTAAGCCCCACTCCAAAACCTTCCGGTGAAGACCCCACATCAGGTGGTAAGTGGTCTTATGGTATAAGCCAAGCATGAAGATGCTTATAGCATAATATATGACAAAAGTCGGGCTGAAAGTTGCCATGCATGCACAGAGGTGGATGTTTTGGTAAGCATTGCTTCAGCTGGCACATATGGAGATGGTCCCACCTGCACACCCACATTTAAGGAGGCTGAGCAGGTTGCTCCTTGGTTTGATGCTAAGGGCTTACGTCATCCAACACTTGGAGATACTTTTGCTGGTGGGACCTCCTTTGTACCCAATGACGTCAAACTTGGTGGGACAAACCATAGTCCATTCATGCTGCTGACAGGACCCAATATGGGTGGAAAGTCTACCCTACTTCGCCAAGTTTGTCTTGCTGTCATTTTGGCCCAGGTATCCTCTTGTCAATTTTCTCATAGTGTTTACTTTGAAACACCTTTTCAATGCATGTATCATTTCATTTTCTTGCAGAAATGAATTCCAGTTCTGGTAGTGTGAGTGGACAGATGTTGATAATGGTCTAGTCAAGTCAGTAACATCATTTGGCTGTGGCCAGTGGTTCATTTCTGATGGGTGAGATTACACAGGTTGGATCAGATGTTCCAGCAGAGAGGTTAGAGCTATCACCAGTGGATCAAATGTTTGTTCGCATGGGAGCCCGAGATCAGATAATGGCAGGCCAAAGTACCTTCCTTGTAGAGCTTCTAGAAACAGCATCTATGCTGGTGGGTGTTAATCCTTCATTTTTGAATGACCACATAATCTCAAAAGAATGTTTGCATAGCTTTGGCTTTTAATTGTACTGCAATGATTTGATCACATCTTGTGAGGAAAAATGATTATGTAAACCTGTGGATGTTGTGGATGATGGCAGCGCTCTGCAACAAAGCACTCCCTAGTTGCTCTAGATGAGCTGGGACGAGGGACTGCAACCTCAGATGGGCAAGCCATTGCGTAAGTTTTCATGCAGATGATTCTCCTATACTCCTGATCTTTCATATTACATACACAGCACCTTGTGTAACATTGCCATCTGCCCTGTAGTGATCCAACATCCTTCATTCCAAAATTGTGCCTTGGCCTTAGTTTACAGGTAAGTCTAGATCTCAGGTGAGCTTGGCTGGACAATAATATAGCCAGTAAGGAAGTCCATTGTGGAAGTTGAGGGAGGTTTGACACAAAACTGGGTTCAAGTTTAATTTCTCAATCTGAACTCCATATGCAGACATGCGGTGTTGCATAAACTGGCTCATGAGGTTTGCTGTCGGGGCATGTTCTCTACACACTATCATCACCTTGCGACAGATCACTCTGCAGATCCTACTGTAAGTAACATGCTTCCTTGGCAAAGGCTGTAATCATCAGTTTGATGCTAGTAATTGGATCCTCTGACCCCTATGCTAAACCAATGAGTTTTCCTGAGTGAGAATGCAGTACAGTTAGCCAGTAACATCCACTGGATGCAATTGGGGATGCACTTGCTCAGAAGGAAGTTTCGTGGCAATTGCATATTGTGTACAGGTGGAGCTGTATCATATGGCATGTGAAGTTGCAAGCACGCCTGGAGGGTCTGAAGAAGTGACATTCCTGTACAAGCTTGTAATGGGAGCTTGCCCTAAGAGCTATGGGGTCAATGTTGCACGACTTGCAGGCATGCCAGAGTCCATCTTGCAACGGGCAGGTTCTCGATCTGCACAGCTGGAGCTTGCATTTCATTGCAATGTCAAAAAGGAGATTACAGGCAAGGTGGTGGATTTGTCTGAAGAGGAATTGTTGAAAGAGCTGCAGCATGTGTTAAAAAAATCACAGATGTGTGATCATGATCCTATCATATTGAGAAGGCTGCTGCTGCTCTGGGAGCAAGGCAAACAGGTCATAACTGACAACGGTGCCAACTGGGGATCCCAACCAACTCCTGGTTGCACTAGAGAAAATCACAGCAATTTCTCAAAGAGACAAGAATCTCCCATACGATCCTGCTATTGAGTAGATTGATTTAGCTGAACCAGATTGAGGGGCTGTGATTTTGATGGGCATGTTTGGTAGAGGAACCGACAGTCTGCAAGATATCAGCTTAAGGTGATGCTCAAACAGGTTCCCAGTGTACCTCTGATCCTTGCAGGTTTGCAGAGAAAGAACATCCTTGGAAGGATGTGTGATCTAAACCACAGGAATCTGGGGCAACAATAGATAACACCAATGATGTAATTGCAGAATGTGGAGCATCAAGTACAACCCCAAAAGCATCAGGACTTTTTTGTCGTTGAGCATTGAGGACAACCCTGAATGCACGGAGACTTGTTCATGTGTCCTCACAGAACTTGGAATAGGGACTGGAGAATGGAAGCTCAAGTACATGTCCTGACAGAAGAGAGCATGGAACTGGAGGTGTATCTCTTTTGGGCAGCAATGCCTGACATTTTGGCCTAGCTCAATGCATTTTGCATTGGCATTTGTCACAAAGGCTCTGTAATGTGAACTAGAGATGAGGAACCAACAGGATCAGTGACATTTGTGAGTTTCAGACACTATCAATTTTGTATATTTTACAATTTTTACCAGAATTTGGAGAAAATTGCCCCCTCAATATAAAAGGAAAAAAGAACCCCCTGCTCTGTGACTTGCACTTGAAACTAAGGACAATATGTTATCTATTCTGCAAGGTATCTATAGAGTAAAAATATCAATGAAACTGATTGAGAGCTGAGAAATCATCCCTGTTGAGGGTGAAGCTTATTGGGCACTTTAGGATGGCTGGGCTTAAATAGCTCACAATAAAAGCCCAAAAGGGTCTGCAGAATTTCTGATATTTTTAGTGTTTTGATGATTGTAATCTAATGAAGCAAAAATATAAACTAGTCTTTCATTACAACTTGTTCTGCCAAGTTTGAGGCTTAAGAAATAAGACTACTCTAGATACAGCCAGTGTGTTTTTACTTGCTGACGTGGTGAATCTGGTGATCAATCCATAAGAATATTGAGCTAAATTTGGTGATATGTAGAAAAATCTCTTTTCTTGTGCCCAAAATTTCTTTTCCTAGACCAAGCGGCTCAAGGCTTTTTAAGCAAGAAAGCAACATGAGAGCATACAAGACAAAGCTGCTGCACAAGACAAACACAAAAAATGTTAAAAAGTGAACAAAACTTTCTACACAGAACCAAGTTTTTTTTGAAACAACACTAGAAATAAAAGAAATAGAACCAACAAATGAGCTCCACCATGGAAAGCAACACCATAGCTCTACAACGATGTTTGCAACATACAATATAATCCCACAGATTGACAAAGTTACCAGCACAAAAGTGCACAAAACAAGAATGAGCCACTGTTTGAAAATGTGAACAATGGACCGAGCTTGATGATGCCACCAAAAACAAGAGATGCAGTTTCAAGGATCTAACAATAGAGGCCGCTTGAAGATGCCAGTGCTAATGCACACGTTGGAAACCATGTAAAAGTGTAATGCTTGCACAAAACACAAAAACAACAAAAAAGCAAGAGTTCAATTTGTAATATTCACAGACAGGGTTCTTGCACATTTACTTGTGCACTTTGTCAAATTTGTGCAGGAGTGCTCATCATCCACAAGAGGAATGAGCCAAATTTCGCTGGAGGTTAGACAATAAATTATATATACTTTAAAATGCTGCACTTTTCATGCTTCCTGTTGCCATCATTTTCACCTGATTTTTTGCTTGTGTTTTGCATTTCTTCTGCTGTTTTGTGTTCCTTTTTTCTTTTGCAGGTTGATGATGTTCTTATAACATCACTCTGTTTCCAAATGTCCTCTTGGAGGGGGAGAATTTGGAGCAACTGGATCACGTAGATCTCCACCCCTATATTCCAACCCCTAGGTCTAAGGTAATGTGTTTTTGGAGCTTTGGTGCAAGCGAGCTGAGACAATCTTTAGTCTCTAGATCCACATCAGGAGCTTGGTGCTTTGTAGAAAAATGTATGTACTGTGTTGGTATGGGTTGTGTGCCATAGATAAAATATTTTCAGAGTTTTGTGCCATAGCTTCCAGACTAAATAGATCCTTCAAGGTTTGGACCACATGGTGCCATCTGTTGGAACAGAATTTGAGTTGCAAAAGTTTTGCAAAAGAGCCTGAATTTTTTGAATTGCAAGCCACTTCTGTAATCTCATAGGTCCCTTTTACAAAATGATGTGTCACAGTTGCATTAGAGAGTGTTGCAGAGCAGAGCAGCTCTGATTGTTGTCCAAAGAGATTTGTTGAAGTGGATATGCATTGACATTGGCCCATAAACAACCCATGAAGCTCATGTTTGCAAATGCCAGGCAATTCTATTTTCCTCACAGATGTTTCTACCATTTGGTGTAAAGCTTGTCAGAGTTTAGTCAGAAATTCAGTGGGTGCCAAATGTTATGATGATGAATTCCTTTTCATCTTTCCTTTTGGTTTCTTGGAGGAGGAGGAGGAGGAGGAGGAGGAGGAGGTGTGAATGGGCAGTGGCAGAGAACTGTGAGTATGTAGGAGAAAAAATTGTGCAACAAATCCCGAGTTGAACAATAGCTCTTGCTGCTTAGGGTTTAAGGTGGGCATGTCAAAGGAACACGGATCAAAGATCTTTTAGAAAGTTGTATGGTAGGTGGTGTGCATAGGGTTGGTTTTGTCAAGTCTTTCAATACTAGCTTCTTTTGTTGGGCTTAAGTTTAGTGTTTAGGGTTAAGGTTAGGTGAGACAAGGATTTACGGTTTGGTCTTGTGGAGTGGTTCAGGCATTGTTGAGAATGGCAGACCTCACATTTTCACCGACCCGAAGCATCAATGGACAAAAAAACTAGAATCTAATGTCAAGATGGCCCATGATCATTACAATCCAACTTTACCTTGTCATCCTATCGTTCCCCTCCCCTTCTTTACCTTGCCTCAACCAATCTCTTCACCTTTACATGGTCAGTCAACACACTTTACCCCTTTGTTTGTTAAATGAGTCACATGCTACTCCTCACCCATTAGTGTTCACGATAAGTACTCATATACTGGAGTAGCTTATAATTCATGTGAACATAATCATCATCAACTCATAGATTATAACATATTTTTATTACACCCCAGCATTTATGTATATCTCAACACTTCTTGTGACAAGTGTGACATATGTGTAAAAGGTCCCTTTGGGTGTTGAGAACTTAATAAAAGAGTTCTCATTGTTGATGAACACACTTGCAACAAATGTAGTAAATCTTGTTTTTTCTGTAAAGAAGTTTGAATCTAACTTGCATCTTGTTAGCCATTTTTGTATGGAAGGGTTGTGCAAATTCATTGACATTGTTTATAGCAGATTGCTTTAGAATTTGTAATAATTGTTGTCACTTTCACAGTTGATTGATTCACAGTTCATGCCAAAGTCAGTTTATTAATGTTTATAACCAATGTGGGGTGGGTATTTGTTTTTGTGTTGGGTATTAACCAGGTACCAAACTGGATATATGAATATATACCTGTTAGGTCTTACTTTTTCAAAAACCTAGACCCCCTCATACTTGACATTTTTTGAAAATTAACACCCGCCCCCACCTCATACTAGTGATTTAAAATTTTCAAATATCCATAACCAGATTCAACCTAGGGATAATAACAATGTAAGGTGTTTTTCAAAAACCTGGATCAATAACCTTTTCATACCTAAAGGAGGCTGCAATTAGGGTTCGGGTAACTCATTAACACTAAATAGGACCAACAAATTAAATGTGGCACTAATCTTCTCATCTTGACATAGTAGCATGACAACGCCCAATAAGAAAAATATTTAAATTATTTTTTGATTATACCTAAACTAAAAAGAAACTTTTCTAGGGAGGAGACAGAATGGTAGCCCCAACCAAGTTCCCTTAAGGACAAGGGGTCTAAATTGTTCCAAGGAACAACTTCTCCTAAGGAGCAAGTTACTTTTTAAAGGGTAAAAGGATTAAGTTGCCTTGGGGAACAATTTCCCCTAAGGAGCCACTTATTCCCCTTCTCCCCAAGACAACATAATCCCCTTTTCTTTAAGGGAAAAAAGTAACTTAGTTCCATTCTCTTCATGAAAAATTGTTTCTTAAGGCAACTTAGTCTCTTCTCCTTTGGGGAAAAAAGTAATTTAGTCCCTTTCTCCCTAGAGAAGAAAACAACTTGAAAATTTTGACCCCCTTGTTCTTATTTTCGTCATAATCTTTTAGCTCATAGCTTCAAATTGTTGGTTCAATTTTTAAAGGTGTCTTTTAAAAACCTTAATAAAAAAAACCTGATTGTATGTGTCCAAGTTTCTATTAAAGAACCAAGCTTTATACCTAGTTAATCACATACCCTCACCCCCGTCCCCACCTCATAACCACCCCTCTTTGGGTTTCTAAGACCTAATTGGGGCCATTCTTTAAATCTCCTAAAAATAAAAGAATTAGATTTAGGCGGTTATTTGAAATTTTTATTTTCAATTACCTAGACCTGGCTATTACCAAAAAAAAAAACAAATATCCACCCCACATTGGTTATTACTCATAATTTGTTATTCCTATTGTTCATAGAGGGCTCACATGATTTATGTCAAGAGTCATATTTTGGAAGGTTGCAAAATGGTGTTCCATCATGTTAGAGACATTATAATTTCAAGCAATTGGTGGAGAAAATCATACATGATGTTGGGTTCAAATTAAAATTTTCTTTTAATACACATGTAAACTTTTTGTCAATTGGAAATTTTTCATGGCACTATTGATTCAACATACAAGACAAAATTGGGGGACCTTTAGATTATAATGAATGCATGTAGGGATAAACATTGCTCCATCAACCTAAAACAAAAGAACAATTGTTTTTTGGTAGAACATTAAAAAGAATAGCAATTGGTGGCAACATAGGTGGTTGCTTCATTCGTTCCTTGATGATTAGCGGAATAAAGCTTGCTGAATAGGGAACAATTAGAAAATTGTGGCTATGGTGGATAGGTTTTATCCAGATCTTACACAAGCATTACATACATTATGGACGTTGTGAATGTTGTTGCCCACCCAACCATTTATGGAGCTTTCAATATAAATGTGCAACTCAAGGAAATATTGGCAAGGAAGAAAACAGTTCTTTGAAACTATTTTACTACTTGTTTTGTTGTCATTTAATGCTAAATCCTTCTTGGGATGCTAGCCAATGACAAAATATCCAATTTTTATTTTAAAAAATCATTGCATCGCAAAAATGCTTCAGATTTTTTCTACTCTTATATTCTGAATATTGCCAAATTTGACTAAATATACTTATGGACAATTGCCACTTGAGCAACATAATTTTTTTGAAAAAAGGTAAAAACTTAAAAATTTAGAAAATGTTCACAACCTCTCAGAATTATTATATAAATTTTTTAGGGAGTTAAAAAAAATGTAGCCTAGGTAGTAAAACCAGCACTTACTTATGTATATAGTATAAACCATCTACTTACCTAGTTGTTACCTATTTTCTTTTATATATATATATATGACCTATTTCTTACAGAATTGGTTACCAAGGTGGAACCAAATATTAACTCAATTGAGGTTCATCCACAACCGAGTAATAACCGGTATCCAGTGGATGGTGCACTGGTGGGTACTGGTTCAGTGTGGGCCTCTACACCTACAAGTGTGGAAGCACCTTATGCCTACCTTATGCTTAGTAGTGTGAAAGCACCTTACACCTTGTTTATGCCTCCTAGTGTGGGAGTACCTTATGCCTACTATTATGTGCAAAAGGGTTTGTCCAACAAAGTTGAATCAAAATTAATAATAAAGATATGAGTGACATGAGTTTTAGGTGAAGCCCAAGAAGTTGGTTCTCCATTTCACAAAATTGTTTGAAAATATAAGCCACGAGAACTTATCAATGCGATCATCATTCTTGCAACAATTTTAAATAACTTTTAGAGAGTTCATACATACTTTACTTGCACATAAGCATTTCAATGGGTGCAAATTGGAGGTTTTGCACATTCTATTCCAAGAAATTGAACAACCAAAAAACCTTTTTAAAAGAAACACAACGTTTTGGGTACTTATTAATGTCAAATTGTAGTGTTCAGTACAAAATACATTCGCTTACCATTATGTACAAAACATAATTACTAGTTAAATTTTCAATACACTAAGTTATAACTATACGGTAGACTTTTATTCATGTTAGAGTGAAAAATTCAAATGAATTAGAGCAGCTCCAGCTCCAGAAGTGCTCACTCAGCTTCAGCATCTTGGTAAACTGCTCTGTGTAGTGGTGAGCCATAAATTGGAAAATCTTCTGCCTGCCAAGGTTTGCTTGGAAATGATATACAAAGGGAAATTACTGAACTCGGACAAACAATCCTACCAACACCAAACACATGAATAAGAGCTACAGATGCATTACTGTCAGGTTGATAGAATGGGTGCAGACTGCATACACAATGCTCAATGAAAATGCTTACCAAAGCCATTGGCACTTGCACAACCTGTGTATCTACTATAGAGGAAGAATAATGGAGAGGGCAATGGAGTGAAAATGATGAGTAATCGAAATAAGAAAAGAGGCAAAACCTGTGTCATTACACTGGTGTTGAGGAGTTGTGATAATTTGTGGTGCACTACTGCCCATGAGAACGGTGGGCAAACTAGTTATGTGAGATTTCAGATCCATTCGGTTTATTTTAGTGTAAAGAGTTGAGAAATCAAAAGACTATAACAGGAGTTGTGGAGAAGCTTTATCAACTTCTGATCTTGAAATATTAAGTTGTTTTTATTATGTCCACTACTCCTGTAGAGTCATTGACCATCTACTAACACAAGGAACATATCTACCTTTCTGAGTTTTGACACACAAAGGTCATTGATTGTAAGAAAAATAGCTTTGTAGAAAGAACTCAGCCACCAGTATTAATCCATATACCAAAATTACACTAATGCAACATGGGTTAGATTTAGAACGATTATTTTTTTCATGCAAAATTGTGCATTGTTGTGAATTTAAATTTAAAAATGGTGCTAAAAATCATTGTTCTTCTGGTTTTAATATTGCAAATTCTTAATATATTTTGCACTTTTTTCATTAGAAAAGGATGTTTGAATTGCTATTCAGTGAACTCAAAAAAATTCCCCCATTTTTTCATTAATAATAGGTAGCCTATTGTGATCCCATCGTCACTCAAGCTACAGAAAAAGAAATTGAAAAAAGAAAAGACTATGGGTCACCGCCTCTAAACACATTGTAGTCCAAGGTCGGTTTCCACAGCAACAAATCATTTTTATAATCTTGAAATTATTTTTTCCTCGTGATCTAGTATGATATCCTCATATGAGGAGTGAAATTATTCAGATTGTATCCTACTATAATTATGATAGTTTTCAACACCTCAACTTCATATTTTTCACAAAAAAATAGTTTCACTATTTTAAAGATTAATTAATGACAATACCAACCTTAGGGTAAAGTAGTATTGAATAGGCCCAGGACTGGGATTTTCGAGGCCTGTGTCAGAATGTAACCGGTTTCAGGGCCGCCTGTCCCAGCTAGAAAAAACCCTAAAATGGTACTTGAATAGGAAAATCCCTAAAATGGTTTCCGTGTCTGTTTAGTACACGTCGTGCACTGGACAGGAAGTTTGACAAGAAAGGAGAACCGTGTGAAAAGGTCTACCTGATCCTACCGTGTGAAGGAGTTAGGTTTTACGGTTACCTGAATGTTAGGTCAGTTTTCTTCAGGACGGCGGTAAGGTCCCAAAAGAATTGTCGTCTTTCTCAGGATGGTAGTAGCTTCCATCGGCTGATGGAACCGGGGTCCGATAAGAAGGTGAAGTATGTGTGTTATATTGTGTACATGTGCTGTGTTTGTTACTTCTGTTTTGCAGATGTGTTTGGTGTTGTTTTTGGCAAGCTCTGAGCGCGGCGTTTCGTCGATGATGAGTGAAGTGTATCCCTCTGCTGCCTCACTGATGTGTGGCGGTGAACCGTTGTGCTGCTCAATATGAAGCCGACTTGGAGGTCTTCAAGGGGAGGGCTGATTGAGGGAGACAGGTTCTATGTTTCTGTTCAAAACCATTGGTTTTATCGGATGTGTCACGGCCGAGTAGCATGCGGTGTAGGTGAATTGAAACTCTTTTAATTCTGCTACGCAAGTTCTCTCTTCATCTGCTAAAGCAAGTAAATAATAAAAAGGAATGAGGCATGGATATGATGAAGAGGTCATTTATTTTTAAAAATTCGATGTTGCTCAAAACAAATTGATTTGTTTGTTGTTGGACCCAATCAGCAGATCAAGGTGTCTTGAGAACTGTATGCTTGATATTGTTTCTAATTAATGGATAAAGTTTTGATGTCTACTTTTTTTGTTTCTTTTGGATTTGCTTATGAGTGGTGTTGCAAATTACTAACTTCATTTTTTTTGGGTAGGATTTAGTGGATAGATAAAGGTTTTTTGGTTTGTGTGTGGTTGATTTTATTCCTGGTCAATGGAATTTGTTGAAGGGTTATTCACCAATCTCGATGATGTTGCCATTAATAAGGAAGGGGTTGAACTTGATTCTAATGCACTTAAAGAAGAAAAAACTTCTAAAGTGAGTTATGTATCAAGGTTGTTTAATTCTCTTGTTTCAGAAGATTTTTTTGACCCTTGTTAGTAGAACAAAGATGTGGAAAAGGAAGGCAATTTAGAATTAGATCGTGATAAGATGATTCAAGCAATTCTCAATTCAAGGACTTTAATCCTTGGGAACTTGAAAATGTTTAAGCTAGTGGTCAACACGTAGTGTCGATATAAAAATTTGGGTGTGAATGCTTTTGATGCTTAGCATTTTTATGGAAAGCTTGACATGTTTATGTCAATTTCATATTTACATGTTGAATGTCAAGTAGTTGATGGACTATCTTTCAGAATTCATGCTATAGGTGGCAAAAAATAACGAAGACCTGAATCCTTCAACGAGGTTGTACAATTTGTGTTTTTTTTTGGTTTTTATTTTGTCTTTATTTTTTTATGTGTTTTTTTTTGGCATATGAAAGAATTTTCTTGTTGTTGTTGTGCAATATTACAACGTTATTTTGTGCTTTTGATAGAGTCATCCCGGGTCTAGAAAGGTTGCACATGCAATCGAAACTGGTGCGTCCGAACCAAAGTTCAACATTATAACTGATGATGTGTTTGAGAAAATGAAGTTAGTGACGAATGAAATGATCAATTAATTTGTTGTGGTAGGCCTTGGCACGGGGTACATAGTTTGATGTCCTCTCATTGACAGAAAAACAAGTTATGTTAAGTTAAGAAAAATGTTAATTGATGACACCTTAAGGTTTCAACCTCCATTTCGGGTACTTTTGCATTCAAAATTTTGTGATTTGTGGTGCAATTGAGTTACAGAGAGTTGAAGACGGTGATTTTGCATTGCATGAAGATAAGTTTGGTCTTTTTTTAAGGTATTGTTTTTTAATGTTTTTTTCCCTATTTTTTGGCTTATTTTTTTTCTTGTATGTGGTTTTTGTGTTTCTTTGCTTGGATTTTATCTTTGCAAGTATCAACAAGGTTAACTAAAAGATCATATATTCAATGTCGACCACTATGCTTTGGTACATCATTGCTCAACTATGAACTATTAGATTGCTGATGTCATCAAAACATATATCAAAACATGTAAGATATTGATTTTACATCAATCTATCATTACTAATTCCTTATCGCATCCACTTTTTCTCATTGCAAAGATCAAATACTTGATGGGGAAGGATCAACTTTGGTATATGAAGATTTCAGTGGGTAAAAATACCTTACATTTGTTGAGTAAACAATTGAGAAATGACTTGCCTTCTCTGAAAGGTAAGTTACAAATAAGACTAGTAGAGGTATACCATATCTCCAATGGCAGTTGCACTTGTTCCCATTGAGTATGACATGAAAGTTTCTAGGCATTGTGATCTGAAATCATATGCGGAGTAAACATTTTGCACTTTTGTGTAATTTTTTTTTCAAGTTTGAATTTTTGGACATTTTTTTTCCTGCATTCTTGATGTAGACTTATTATTTTCATTTTGTAAGTATGATCAGACAGATTAGGGGATCCAAAGTCACATTATGCAACACATTATATCTAGTGAGCTGAATGGACATCAAACTTTGTCTTGTTCAAGAGCAAGATGCTTATAATAAGCTTCATGTATCTCAATTTCTTATTTTACTTTTCAATTGTTGTCTTCTATTTATTTTTTTGGTTTCATTTTTTGGTTACTTCCTTATGAGGTCCTTCCCTTTTGCTTCTAATTAATTGTTTTATGATCTTTTCAATTGTAGGCTAGTGATGTGTGTCTGCTTGGTTTTGCTCCTTTGGTGTCCAATGAGGAAAACCTTGTTGCAAGTTTGTAGATCATGGAAATCCGTTTCTACAATTATCGGGTCAAGAAAGTCTCCTAGTTCTTTATGTTATGAAGAGAACATAGATTTCTAGAATTTTGTAGAGGCGTCAACTTTTCTAAAACATGTAATGAGTAGATATGATAGAGGCGCATCAATTGATAACTTTGTAGGTGATCATCAGTTTTTAAACCTTACCAATTGCAACATTACTCTCACAATTTCTGATTTGATAGTTGTTGTTAGTCTTCTTCATAACTTGCCACCCCTTGCATTGAATTAATTTTTTTGAGAGTAGGTTAATTTACATTCATTTAAAACTTGAAACATGCATTCTGATACATTTGATTGGCCTTGATTTTTGCTAAGTTAATGTATAATTTTTTCTAATATGACCATAGTTTGTTTTTGATACTCTTAAAATATTTGTTGGTATTGAACTTTCAATCAATTTGAATTGAATTGTTTGCATTTGTTCAATTTTTTATAATTTCATTCATTTTTTATTTTGCAGTTTCCATTTGAGAGTTCATATTTTTGGGTTCCATTTTTTATTCGTTTTTTGCCTTCAATTTCTTAATGTGTTGTAGTTGAATAATTTACATTTTGAATGTTTGAAATATTTGTAATGAAAGTCAAAGTAGTATGTGAAATATAATTTTGTGCTTGTAACCCAAACCTAAATTCTTATGGATAAGTTTTTCCTCCATCTTGTCACTGTTGATCGTCATTTTCGGCTCAGTCTTGTTGCCGACGATCGCCACTTACGCTACTCTTTTAAGGAAAATAACAGAAATTGCAAAAAACCGAAAACACTGGGTCGCTGCCTCCAGCAACAGTCGGTAAGCGAGTTGAAAACGAAGAGCGGCTTGAAATTATCTTCACCTACGCGTCTCACGCGGATAAGTTCGTTCTCAGCAGGTTCGTTACACACGTAAAGTAGGAAATGTTTTCGGAGCGTTCAGATTCAAGTCCATGTAGAAGAGATCCAAGCTCTTGCAACCCACAGTAGATGTGTGTGTGATCCACATGTGTATGTGCGCTGGAGAAGAGAAGAGGGACTTCAGAATTTTTTTTGGGTTGGAAGTTTCACAATAGCAGTCATAATTGGTGGAACCCCTCATAACAGCAGTAGCTAGCAAGTTTCGATTTGATCTAGTGCTTGTGTAGAAGAGAGATCTGTTCGTCTTCCCTTGGGGATCATGTACCTTGTGGACTAGTAGCGGGGATTGGAATCAAGAAATCTCCGACATCATCAACATGCGACAGTCGAATCGTGTTTGGGGGTGTTTGATAGGGTTTGGCAAACAGTTTGGGTCAAAGGTTTCTCTGTCGACAGTCCACAGATAAGCCCGCGGGTCCCGAGTTTCGGCTGGGACGGGTCAGGTCACATAGATCGTTTGCGGCTTGGTGTGGATGATCAACATAAAGTAGAACCGTGTTATTCTACATCCTTTGCATATCGATCGTCTGTGCTTGAGCTGTTGTGTTCTTGATCCAGTTCACGTCTTCGTTCTCTTGCCACGGTTCATTTTCGCGGTCTGTTTCACTATGCCGTCCCTGACGGATCTGTACAAGGAATGTCAAGCTGTGGTGAGGACTTTAAGTTTGCAATTTGGAAAGGTCAAGTTTAACAAATATTTGTGGAGTCTCCTTACAAATAAATACCTGGCCTCCCTCACGTACCTTGACAACTATATATTTAGGGAGGATGGTTCAATAGATCTTCCTTGCAAAACAGCTCTTGTGGAATTGAGGCGCATCATGTCGTGTGGCCAACTGTTGGTAACACAATGGACCCAGAAGGATTGGTGGATGTCAGTGATCAAGTCCTCCGATTCTGCATCGATCGACAAAAAGGTCATTCTACACCTAAGAGAGTTTCTTGCATGTGTCAACGTTTTGGTGGAGATGAAGACAAACATGACATATGGTCACGCCTTGGATTCTCTCGATTCAAGCGTCCAACAAGCCTGTCAAAGAGACATTCAAGACTTGATACTTAGCACGAAACAGTACGGAAGAGGTAAAATATTTACCTCAAAATTTGCAAAGCTTGCAAAACACCTTTCAAAAAAACTGGAGGCAGAGATTTCCAATCGTGAACATCCATACACCATAGATTTTCCACTGGATGTTGAAATTTCTTACAAGGACTGTCTTGGACATGGATCATTTGGAACGGTGTACAAGTGTACGTTCCTTGGAGTGATGGCAGCTGCTAAGGTTTGGAAAACGAACTGCATCAACAAGGAGGCAGCTGAGAAAGAAGCACGTCTGTCTTCCAAGTTGCGACACCCAAATGTGGCTCAATTCATAGGCTATGGAGTCAAGGAAAATCAGCCCATCATTATTTCGGAGCTCATGAGCACGGACCTACGGAGATACTTAGATGAAAAGAAGAAGAATGCTGGTGAAGGACCTCCTCTTCCACTGCTGGTAGCTATGAACATATTGCTACAGATTGCAGAGGCAATGAATTACCTGCATGAGAATGCAGTGATGCACCGTGATCTGAAGGCCAACAATGTTCTTATAAATGTTGTGGAGGGTCCAGATGGACAACTTTCCTCGTCATTTGTGCAAGTTAAACTCACAGACTTTGGCGAGTCAAAACTGAAGCTGTACGACTCTGGGTACACCACACCGATGGTGGGTACAACCCGGTGGAGGGCACCGGAGGTGTTTGAAGTGGAGGAAAACAGAGAGAAGTACACAAAATCGGCGGATGTGTACAGTTTCTCAATGCTTTGCTTTGAGGTCCTCACTGGGGATGTCCCATTCAAAGACAAACCACTCGGAACTCTTCTTCAGAGCATTCGTGACGGAGTGAGGCCGCAGTTACCACATGCGGACTATTGTCCTGATTACCTTTCTGCACTCATTGAGAAATGTTGGGCTACAAATGCTGTAGAGCGTCCCCAGTTTCCTGTAATCTGCCAACTGTTGGTGGATTACAAGGCTAGGGTTTTGAAGCATCCATGTGGCCAGGAGGATGTACCACGTGATTATCGTCAAAACTTACAAGCTGTGGACTTAGCAGACACAGATTATGTGACATACATTCTTGAGGATGACAACAATCACCGTGTTCGTGAACCAGCAACTTCGTGTATGAAGACTCCACAAGATTATCCTGTTGTGTTTTGGCCTGTGATTAATCAGAAAAATGAGTGAAAACATGATGAGCTTGGTTTGGCCTTAAATGCATGCACAGAAGGTTTGACATCTAGAAATCTGTCAGTGCTGCAGCAAGTGCAAAGCCTTTCTGTTGATCGACCATATTCCAAATTCTCTTTAAAGGAGCTGATGGCCGCCACCACCAGTTTTTCTCATAGTAAGTTCAAGAGCCATTAAGCAAAATCATAGGAGTCCCTTGTTGAATTGTTGAATTCTTGTTGGATAAACCCCTGTTTAACACCCTCCACATCCTTTGACTGCCAGTTTGACTCAGGTGACCTTATCCCTGCTTTGCACAGAAGGCAGACTGGTCAGGAGTGTAACATTGTGTGGCATCTTTTGTTGGCAATGAAGGAAATTGGGTGAGGAGAGTAAATTGGGGTGAACTCTATCAGGGTGAGCTGCAAGATGGAAGACCTGTGGCTATTATGTGCCTGGATCAAGAGGAGCCAACCAAAGAGAAGCGTTTTTTAACTGAAATTGAGATAAACACTTGCCTATCACATGCCAATATTGTGTCACTTATTGGCTATTGTGTTGAAAAAGCACATCTGATACTTGTCTACCATTTCTTGCCTGAAGGAACTTTGGATGATCACCTTCATGGTACAAGAACCTGATGCAAAAATTCTTCCCATCTCCTGGAACAATTTTCAAAGAGCTTAAAGCTAGTTGTTAAGTGTTATGTTACAACCACACAATTGATATCTGTACCTTTTGACAGATGATTTTTTCCTGTCCACTCATGTGCAGGAGAGGAGGTGTTAGAATGGGAAGATCGATACAAGATAGCAGTAGGTATATGTAAAGCATTGGTGTACCTTCATGATGGAAGTCCTCGGCCTGTAATCCATATGAATGTCAAGCCCACCAACTTCTTTCTGTCCCATGACTTCCAACCTCAGGTTAAGAATGGCACACTTAATCAGCTGAATCTACATCAGCTGTGTGTGATTGTACTCAAGAATTGCTCATCATCAGGAGTCTAAAGATGCTGGCAATGATGAATGCTCTTCTGAGTCATGGCTTTTAATGGTCTGTGGACACTAGTTTCAGATTGTGTTAGTGTTATGATCAACAGAGCAGTGAATTTTTTTTGCTGTGGATTGCAGTTGTCAAGTTTTGGGCTTGCAAAATGGGCTCCCAAAAGGCCAATGTACATACGCTGCAATGATGTGGTTGGCACACATGGGTAATAATTCTCTTGCCCCCATTTGTAACATAGGAAATTTGTCTAATTCCCAAGTTAGCCAAAGTATAAAAAGCTATAAACTAGGGTTCAGTGAAATCATGTAGTTGCATTGTCCATCTCTTTACAGAGAATGAAGGAACTTTGGCAGATTACTGAATTCATATTCTTGCTTTGTATGTTCAAAGGTATTTAGATCCAGAGTACTACATGTGGCAAAGAGTGAATGACAAGACAGATGTCTATTCGTTTGGAGTGGTTCTTCTTGAGCTGATTACTGGCCGTAAAGTGATAGATACAACAAGGCCCCAAGGGGAAACAAATTTAGTCACTTGGGTATGTGTTGCTCTTTCCTCTGCAAATGCATCAAACATGATATGACTGCCAATGATGTTTGTAATCATGCTGGTTAAGTCCTGGATTTCTTGTTATGTAGGTGATCCATCCTTGTGCTGCTGATTTCTAGTGTAGTGTGTGTATGTTTTATTGAAAACACAGTTACAACAGTACTCAACGAAGTGAATACTTTTATCAATTGGCATTTTCTTTTGTCAAGTATTAACATGACCTTCTTACCTCTTCAATAGGCAAGGCCGCTGTTGAATGAGAGGAACCTGCATAAGCTGGTGGATCTGCGGTTGGGCAGCACATACAATGTTTGTCAAATGCAAGCAATGATTTCAGCAGCAGCATTATGTGTGCAACAGTCTTCCCAACGCCGACCTCAAATTAGTCAAGTCAGTTCTGTCCCAAAGCAAGTTCATCTACAGTAGGAAAATTTAGACTTGTGCATTAAAATCCTTTCAACCCCTTGCCCTTGCATATCCAAAAGCAGTAATTGCAAAACCATGATTCAAGTCATCTTTTGTACAAGATAATCTGTACCATTTGTATCTCCTATCAGCTCTGAATGATGCCAGTTTTGCTCAACACTTCTTGCACTGTTCTTGCATGTGTTTCTGATTCATGTGTGTGCATAGTGTGGCAAACATGCAGGTGTTGAAGATGCTAGGCAAAGACAACAATAGGGAGGAGGGTTTAAGGACAGGAGTGACCTCTGAGCCTGTGCATATAGCTGATACTACATATGTCAATCACCGTGCTCAAAATTCAGCAATTTTATGTATGAGTGAAATAAACTCCACAAGATCAGGCTTTGGTTGCAACTAATTAAAAAAATGAGTGAAAACATGATGAGCTTGGGTTGGTCCTTACATGCATGAACAGAAGGTTTGACATCTCAAAATCTGGCAGTGCTGCAGCAAGTGCAAAGCATTTATGTTCGACGACCCTCCCCCAGAAGATTCTCTTTCATGGAGCTTGAGGCTGCCACTGGCAGTTTTTCTCCTCGTATGTTCCATAACCATCAAGGAGAATAATATGGGTTTCCTGTTAAATTGTTAAATTATTGTTGGGTAGCCCTTGTTTCAAACAGCAGGGTCGTTTGACAGGGAATGTAGTCTCTGCTTTGCATCCAAGGCAGACTACTAAGGATTGTAGCACTCAAAGGTTTTTTGTGTTGGGAATGCAGGAAATTTGGTGGGGAAAGGAGTTTTATTTTCTGACCCAAGGAAAGTATTTGGACTTAAATCGTTTCTTTTTTCTTCTCTTGTTCCCTTTCTGGGTGTTTTTCCTTTATTTACCTTATTAGTGGAGGTAGGCCTGAGGCTTCAAAACGCAATCTTAATTTTCAGAGCGCCATTAATAAAGTACAGTACTAAACATTTCTAGTTGTGATCTTAGGCCATTGCCATATTATTTCAAAACATTCTTCATTTTCCTCCATAAATTGTTTGTCTTTTTAATAATATTATATTAAGAGCTTTGTACAAATTATTTTACAAATTATCGGCATAATATTACGGTCAGAAAATCAAGTTTTGAGAAACTGGTGATAGCATAGTTCTGTGGTACCCGTGAATAGTTATATTATCGGCGTAATATTATGGTATATTATTTATATTATAAATTAATTTATATATAAATAATATGTAGTTTATAAAATATTATAACATTTATATATGTAAGTCGAGAAGTCGTTAGGACATCAGTAAACCAGTGAATACTCATCATCATGGTAACTATGGTATTTCAAAAGTTGTTACATATATAGATTTAGAACTATGCTACCACCAGTTTCTCAAAACTTGATTTTCTGATTGAAGGAAAGTATTTGGAATTAGATCGTTTCTTTTTTTTTCTCTTGTTTCTTTTCTGGGTGTTTTTCCTTTATTTATTTGTTTACCTTATTAGTGGAGGTAGGCCTGAGGCCTCAAAACGTATAAATAAAATAAATATAAATAATTTAACTATTATATGACATTCTATACATTTATCCTCAAATCGTCAGGAAATTAGGAAACTAGTGAATACTCATCATCATGGTAACTATGGTATTTCGAAAGTTGTTACATATATAGATCCAGAACTATGCTATCACCAGTTTCTCAAAACTTGATTTTCTGACCGAAGGAAAGTATTTAGACTTAGATCGTTTTTTTTTCTTCTCTTGTTCCCTTTAAATAATTTTTATAATATTTAAATTATAATAATTTTTATAAACACTCTAGATATATAATTTAATAATTTATTTTTTTATTTTTTTATGACTAAACCCCGCGCTCTCTCTCTCTCCACAAGGACAACCCAACGCGGGCTCTTTCTACCTCCTCTTATTCTCGCACTCGCGCACAGCGCTTCTTGTGCACAGTGTTAGCGGCACAGACAAAGCATTGATGCAATTGGCCAGCAATCACGGAGTCCGTGTCGCTCACTAATCACATCTCCTTAATATGTCCGTCTATCGAGGTCCTGAAACCCAGATCCTGACTTCGACAAACGGATAGACGGGATGTGGGTTTCAGGACCTTGACAGACGCACGCACGCAACAAAGCGAATTTATATTATAATTTATTTCGCTTATCGCGTGCGTGCGTGCATCTGTCGAGGTCCTGAAACCCAGATCTCGTCTGTCCGTCTGTCGAAGTCAGGATCTGAGTTTCAGGACCTCGATAGACGGACAGATTAAGGAGATGATATAAGTGACCGATGCAGACTCCGTTACTATTTTTACTAACTGCCATTGAAAGTAATGGTTCAAACCAAGTGCCCCCCCTAAGTTTCATAGGGTCAGCATATGTCACTCAGGAAAGATTATGTGCTTTTCCCTCAGCTTCATAGGGTCAACATAAGCTAGATGCTGCAATTCGCCCCCCTCGATTTCTTAGGGTCAACAGAATTGTCACTCAGGAGAGCTTCTGCCCTTCCCCTTCAGTTTCATAGGGTCAGCGTAATTGTCACTTACAAGAGATTCCACCCGGCACCTGCTCTTTTCAATTACATATGATTTTGGCACTAAAAACATCATAAGGTACCCAATTATGGGGCAGAATCTTTCCCCAAGTGCCAATTGCATCAGATAATGACCATTAGTCAGATCCAGTTCATGGTTAAATTCAGCAAGGATGCTTCTCGGATCCAGTTCATGGTTAAGAACTGGATTTTGAGTTCCAATTGCCGTTCCGTGCCTTGCAGGCACAGGTTACCACTAGAATATACTATATAGCATAGTTCATTGTGTCCGACTGTCATGGGCGGATTGTGTCCTACCTCCAGTAATAATATAAATTAATAATATATCGTAATATTACGTATAATATATCTATATATGTAACAACTTTCGAAATACCATAGTCCCATGGCGGCTTTAATTTTGTTTGCCACATAATTAATTATTTAATTTTGAGCATTCCATTTTATGGTGCCAATAACAAATATTCCAATAATTATATTTTTAAATTTCTAATTAATTAATATATTAATATAGTTTATAAATATATGTATAAACTATATAATATAAATATTAATTATTAGTATATAATTAATTAGCACTCATCACTATTGAACCATTCAAAATGGATGATGTGTGGACAGGAAAGACTTTTTTCGGTTTGTATTATATACAAATTACATATATTATTATTATAATATTAATACATACGTATTTATTAATTATATTACTTATGTATTCATATATTACCTATTAATATATATATATTATAATTATTATCAAAATTAATAACCTATCCTAATTGTATAATTAATATTAATAATTATATTAATATTAATATTTACAAAAGGTTATATTAAAATTTGATAATAATTATAATATAATAATATTAATATAATATATACATATATATTAATATTATACACATATGTATATGTATATTAATTATGTAGTGGGTACCTGTGACGGTCGGACATTAATATTAATAGGTAACATTAATATTCATATCATATTCAGTAAAATTATTATATTATAAATATATATTATAATTATTTATTGAAATCTTATATATAAATTCACTTAGTCCATGCGTGCGTGACACGACAGTTCTGCGTTTTAATCCACTGGCAGAATCGGGATTCGGAAAACGAGATTCGGAAAACAAAATTGAAAAAAATGGGATTCGGAAAACGGGATTTGGAAAACGGGATTCGGAATAGTCCATGCATGCATGACACGACAGTTGTGCATTTTAATGCACCGGTAGAATCGGGATTCGGAAAATGAGATTCGGAAAATGGGATTCGGAAAAACGAGATTTAGAAAACGGGATTCGGAAAAACGGGATTCGGAAGCGGAAAAACGGGATTTCGAAAACGGGATTCGGAAAATGGGACTCGGAAAAACGGGATTCGGAATAGACAAAAACTGGATTCGGAAAACGAGATTCGGAAAACTGGATTCAAAAAATGGGATTCGAAAAATTCACGTAGTCCGAGCTCCGTCAAGGTCGGCCTTCAAGCCGATCGGGCTTGGCCCGGCAAAAATGGGATCATCTCTGTCTCTGCTCTGCAATTGCAACTCAAGAGCTTCAAGCCCATCAACAGGATCCATTGCCATCCATGTGGTTTCCATTTTTATGTGTACGACATGAGCAAGCAAGTGGAGGCGCACCACTATTGCATGCACTACAACCAGGACATGCGATAGTGCGCCATCTTTGATAGTCCTGAGGCGGATGCTCGCCTCATCGGTGTCGAGTACATCATCTCCGAGAAGCTTTTCAATACTCTATCTGATGAGGAGAAGAAACCGTGGCACTCCCATGAGTACGAAGTCAAGGGTGGGATTCTCTTTCAGCAATTGATCAGTTGAGTAAATCCACAAGGTTCCCAGGACATATGAAGACCATGTAAGCTGGAGGAGCGGACTTTAATTTTGTCCTGGGAACCTGCTGGATTTACTAAACTAATTAGTTGCTGAAAAAGAATTTCCTTGGAGCCAGCAGTTTTTCTCGGCGGTCAGCAATTCTGCAGCCAGAGCCCAAGAACAAGAAGGAGTGGGTGACGACAGTGCGTGGGGAGGTCAAGGAGTCGCAGTCTGCGTCGATGGCCCGCGCACCTGATTTTGAGGTTCATATGTTTCAACTTTTGTTTCCCCTGCCAATTTTCTTTTGCTTTTGGCAGAGTGTAGAACTAATAGCAAGAAACGGTTTCTTTGCATTACTTCTTACTTCGTAGTGCACAATGGAAGGTGGCTCCAAACGTGGTCGAACATCAATTGCAAGATTGCATTAGTGAAATTCTCTTCGCCGATGCGTTGCTTTCATTCTGATTGCTCAGCCTCCGTCTGTGTAAATGGTTACAGATAGATGCCAGGTAACCCGTTCATGGATAGAAATTCCATTGCAAGGGCGTTTAAAGAGCAATTCCAGATTGATTGTTGGCGCGCTTTCTCTTCTTATTTTCAGCGCTGCATTTTCATGCCCGGACACAGTACATTTCTTTGGAATCGACGAAGAAGCTAATTTGAGTGCTGGTTCCTATATGCTCTGACGAAGTATTTCTCATACTGTGAACTTAGTACTCCGACTCCAGTAAGCTTACTACGACATCCGTTGTTCTTGGAGCGTTCTAGATCACCATGCAGCGGACAAAGAGAATGAAGCGGATTTAGCCAGATCTTGACATTGATTTTTACATCTGGGCAAGGACATCTGACTAATCTTTTGCTCATCTCTTTTTGACACATGCAGCTGCCAGAGTCTTTGACAAGGAAGACATGGAAACTGGATGACTTTGAAGCATATCCGGCTTTGCTGGTACCTTCTTGCATACACTTCACAATTTGAATTCATGGTTGCAGATGAATTTTCTACATGCCAGCAATGACTTTTATCCCATATTCTTTGGCAAATGTTCCATCAAGTTGTTAAAAACAAAGAATTCACATTTTGCACTAAGATGATCATTTCTCAAAATGTGGGCCCAAATGAAAATTACATTGGTTTGTAGTCTCTTCAGGGTTTTATTTTTCAATTTTGTGATGTAGCCATATTAGTGATCATGTTACAAGAAAATATAACCGAATTTGGCTATAGATCCCCTACAAAAGTAAAATTTGTAAAGAATCTTTCACATTTTTCGCGTTAGAACCATATAGAGAAATTTGGATTTATCACACCCCCTAAAATAAATAAAGTGAAAAGTCATGACTACGGGGGAAAAATAAAAATAAAAATCCAACTGGCTAAATTTAGCCAGAAGAAAACAGCAATCGCCAAAAAGAAAAAAAAGAAAAGAAAAAAGAGCAAAAATAATCCCTCCCCATCCCCACCCCACACTCCCTGCCATGGGCTGACCGACTATAGTAGATGTAGGGCTTGTGTTTTAAGGGGGCTCTCAAGCTTCAGCTTCAGATTCTCTTTCCTATCATGTAGGATAAGACTTTTGTTATGATTATACAAAGGGCCTTACCACAGGAGAGGTCATGACTTGGAAGTTGGTTTGTAGGGATAATCCTATATTTCTATTTACCCAAGGTAGTCCAAAGGTCGTTCAATAGCTAGATGGTAGGTTTTGTGGATAGTAGGCTTTAGGGTTTAGGAATCTCTTCTTTTAGGCAGCTTTCAAAGATTGTTTGGATAGTAGTGAACACCTCTTGAGCTTCACTGTAAGAATCAGACAACAGCAGAACAATCTACCTATCTTTTTCCTTAGAGCATTTCCACCGGTTCTTGGTATGTGACTTCAGACAGTAAAATTGATTGTGAGTGAAAATGCGCCGGTTTAGCTGAGGAAATTGGTTTTTCTGCGCCAAATTTGAGCAGCTTGCCGTGGCAGGTCAAAGTCGCAACACAATTGTGCACCTCCAAAAAAGAGTGTAATAAATTGGACCTGATTGTGGCTTAGTATTTCTCATTGGTCGATCATAATGTTTGGTCCAGGTGGTTTGCTATTAGTAGTTCCGATATATGTGCAATTCCAGTCACAGTTTTATTGGTGGGGTTGCCAACAAAAAAAAAGGAGCTAGACTTAGACATTTAATTTTTTAAATCCAGAGTGACATACTGAGCACCGGTGGAGATGCTCTTAGTTTATACCAATCTTGGGTGGTCATCAGAAATGGTAACTGATAACTGACAGTTCCCATAGACATGTAACCATGGTTCTAAAAAAAGTCAAATAACCGATTTCTCTTATAAAACCATGGTTTTCAAAAGTTTGAGAATCAATTCTGATATACAAC
>Ga0209208_10002661_pt1 | contig 25637 bp, 9 predicted proteins | sample S1TSphfallax_3_FD_187694 | JGI IMG/M metagenome (GOLD analysis project Ga0209208, IMG submission 187694) | Host-associated microbial communities from peat moss isolated from Minnesota, USA - S1T2_Fd - Sphagnum fallax MG (SPAdes) (version 2) | ecosystem: Host-associated > Plants > Peat moss >...
CCAAAACCAAAATACTTTGAATCAAATGGGCAATATGGCCAAGTGTTATAAGATATTTTTCCATAAGGATTTAAGCATCTTTAGCTTATTTTATGATACTTTTATATTTGAAATATGAACATCTAAATCATTATTTTCAACAAATGAAAGACTTCCTTAAGAAGCTTCATACTTGATATACATCTCAAAATTTAATCATAAAATATTTTCAAACTTTTTTTATTTAATATCAATTTGCCAAAATACTATATTACCATTGAGTTGTTTATTCATAAAGGACATCATATCAAGGTGTATTGAATCCATTTAATTTATCCTTGATTGGACATGTGTTTTTGTACAACTTTAAAAGTCCATACAAATTGAATACCAAATATTTGACCATGAAATTTGAACATAATGTTTTGATCTATGAGTTCATTCTTGACATGAGTCCCATTTCATCATTTGCACATATCAATTGGAATAAACTAGTATTGAAAATTTAAAAATTGTGAATAATGGACTCCTAAACATCCAAAGTGTAACACATTAGTGTGCTTTCACCTAAGGGATGATCATAATTTTATAAACACAATGCACTCGATATTGAAATCAATATGTGTGTGGTTGTTCATATTTGGATGCGGAATAATTAAATAATTGATAAAACAAGCTTGTAAAGGTGGATCATTGTTTCTATAACTTTGTCATTTATGACTAATTATTTTTTTCAATTTGATAATGTGAATGATCATTAATGTTAATTTCTTGAGATTGTCAAAAATCATGCATGGTATGCAATTACCTACATTTATCTCATGTTAGATTTTGAGATATCAAAAACAATAATGTTAATTCATGTTATACTTGAAAAGGATTAATTGTCAACCCTAACAATTGGGATATAATCTATGTCTTGGTACATATTTTTGTAGGAGCAAAATGGACCTAATGTGCTTGAATATTATTATATGATTGGTTACACTTTAAGGGTGTTGTGTTTTTTGCAATCCCAATTGTTTACTCATTTTTTCAATTTGCTTCCCCCCACTATTTAATTAGACACCAACCAAGTAACTAAAACTTTAGGTTGAAACTTTGTTATTATAGATTATAATCTCAGTAAATGTCCATTTGATGTTAAAGTGGGTTGCACCTAATTGTTGGGTGTCATGTAATTCTATACAAACATAATGACATAAGTGTGATCATAGAACACTTGCATGATGAAATGAAAAACTTTTTCATTAACTTTTTATTCATTGAAAAAACCCTTCAACACTTTATCTTTAAGTACGACTAATTGTGTTGTAACCTTCGCTTTGGGCTCACAACCAAGGCAAGGGCTTGCAAAGGTGCAAGCTAAAAGTGAAGCCCATGAATCACATTTTATTTTCCCAGGAATGTAGGAGGGTGTGAAAGAATGAACCTACACACTCCCAAGTGGGTTCCCACTTTGAGAATTAGAGTCCTAATGGATTCCCGCATCTTCAAAGAGAAATTACAGGGGGCAAAACTCATTGGATCGAAAAGTTCCTTATATCATTGAAAATCTCCTAAAACTTAGATGCCTAAAATGGGATTGCACATCCCATTTGAGTATTTAAAACAAAAGTTATGGTCGAAAGAAGGGGAGAGAGTCAAATTGCCAATTTGACTCCAAACCACTAAAAATAAAAAAATTCCCTAGTTTAATTGCGTTAAGGTGTTGTGCCACATATCTTTGGAAAGCTCTCAACGAGGGCTACAACTTTGCTTTAAAACTCACCTCAATTGGAGGTCTTCATAAAAATTTATGGGCATCCAAAATTGCAGAAGTTTCAATTTTGGGAATTTCAAGACAAAATGACATTTGGGTGTAAGCCCCATGGCCAAACGTTGATAATACTATAAGGGCTTCCCCCAAGTCTGGGCCATGGTGAGTTTTGTGAGTCCATGTATGCTCATGGTTTGTCCGTGCACCAAAAGTGTTTCAACCATTCATTAACCAACTTGTTGTTTGGTTTGTGTGAATAATTGACCTACTTGTCAGTCATCCTAGTCCCCATCCCAAAGCTCCAACATGCCCTTCTACCCCTGAAATGTTACGAGCTAGGGAACATACCTCGACTTTTTCTTCTTCTTCCGTTGTTTCCACATTTGGATTCGCATTTGAGTCTTTCAAGGAGTGCAGGGGTGTGTCAAGTTGTAGCTATGGAAGATCTAACAAGGTTTGCTTCATAAATCCTTCATGAAACCTCACCTCTAATATTTCCTTTTCAACTACAATTTGACAAAAATGAACAAGTTTTATAAAAACTACACCTTATATACCCTAGGTCATGGAAACCCTAAACCATTTTTAATGTTCACCCTCATGCACACATGACATGAATGTACATGTCAAGATGCTTATGTGCATCAACATGGCATGCCATGACATGGGATTTAAAATGTTAATTTTAATAAGGCATGTTAACCATGTGGGAATGGTATTTAAAATGCAAGATGATGCTACATTTACACGAGGGTTTGTGGGCTAGACAATTTCAAGCCCACATGCATTTGCATGTAGTAATATATTGATTGGCAATAGTGACTTTAAGTGGGGAAGGGGGTGTTGTATTGTCATAATCCCATCCAGTTGTAGATGTGGGTTGGAACAAAATGACCATGAGGGCTTGTACAATCCAAAGGTGTTTCAAGTAGACCCAAATGCAACCTCTCTCCCACCACCACGACCACCACCACCCACACATTTATTTGTGGGACAATTACAGATTGAACCTCATTAGTCCATTTGATATTTGGCCCTAAACCTTGTTAAAACCTTGGGACCTTATAAGGATGGTTCACACACTAGTAACTTAAAAAGTTGGAGCACCAATTTAAGGTTGTCATAGTGTTGAATCATCCATCATGATGCAATGCATCAGTTTGGACATAGATGCATCCCAACGTCGGGTTGGTGCATGAATGGGTGGACCAATTCACCACACAACCAAAGTCCCTATTTATTCAAAATTTTGGTCAAATTATGGAAATTACAACTAGTTTATATTAGTTTACATTGATTTCCTCCATGTTTTTTCCATGTCATTAATGGCATATTCATAGTTTCTATTTTTTAAGCATTTAAGCAAAAAAATAAAAATAAAATTCTTTTCCAATATGATATGGATTTATTAAAAAATGTTCTTGATTAATCCATATATATGTTTTAAAATTCAACTCATTATTTATTTTGTTCCTATGTTTTTTTTATATGATAGTTTATTAATTCCAAGTCCTTAACACACACCCCATCAGTTAATGGACTGTAACATAGTCCACATAAAAATGGTAGTCAAAGGTCTATCCATGTGTTTTGAGTTCAAAAGTCCATGGCTTTTACGATTTTAAAATTTTTGTAAAATGATTTTGTGCATTATGTAAATATTCAAGTTAAGATCTTTAAACCAAGTCCATTTTAATAAATTTTAAGACCTATAAAGTAACATGGGCATTACAATGGCAACCACGAAACATAATTGGTTGGCATGACACCGAAATTGGTCCACCCATTCATGTGTCCACCTCATCACATTAGTTTAAGGTCAACCTAGGTTAAAATGACATTGGGTAGTTAAATGAAAAACAATTAGGGGTAACTCAAATTTCTGTCATTTAGTCACCTTAAACCCTATGGTGATCGAAACAACTTTTGGTCACCCACTACTATAGATATGTATTTTTAAACTAGTTTTTTTTATTAACTTTAGTCATGTTTTTAGTCACATTAAATAATAGAGAAAATTGGTTGTAGTCATAACATATTAGTCATTTTTGACACAAAGGTGATTAAAACTGTATGATTAACATGATTAGATATGCTTGTCCAAAATGATTAAAAACACATATTTAATTAAATCCAGACTTTGAAATAGTTCAAAAATAAAAACAATCAATTTTGAGAATTAAAAGAAAAATAAAATAACATCAACTTGGTGGGCACCAAATAAAGTGTTAAAATGACAAATTTTCATAAGAATAAATTTTCACCATCATAACAATTACCATACATGATAATATATAAACATGGTGGCCACTAGAATTTAAAAGCTCAAAAACCTTTAAAATGGGGAAATAACTAAAACATTGCGTAACATTGCCAAGTTTTCGTGGTGCCCACCAAAATCAATAAAACACTTAGTAAACAATTCAATGGCAAAATCAAAGGACACAATTTGAAATATCTATTAAATGTTATGTCATTTAATTTTGTGGAATATAAACAAAAGAGTTTATGATAGCTACAGTTCATGTATTTCATAAATTGTTGGTGAAACATTAAACACAAAAGCTTGGGTGGTGTTAAGTAATTGAAAAAAGTTGTGTATTAAAAATTAATAGTAGAAATATCATTTGGTGGTCACCAATGGGTATCATAGTTTTAGCTTGAAATGTATTGTGACATATACATTGAACATTTAACCTTGAGTAGGAAGAAATAATGCAAGCAACAAAATTTTTAATGTGAAAAGAAATTGATTTATTCAATTTGAGTGAGAACCTACATACAAAACCTATGTTGTTGGGGGTAAGCTTCAATGGATCAACTAGTCCCTAGCATCGACCATGAACATCTTCAACTTTGACGTTATTGTTTTCACTCTGAATGCCAACTTGAAACTAAAAAAATATAGTAGTAGGGCAAACATAGCAAGAGGCGCACTATAATTGTTCAAAGTAGATCACCAACATCCAAACTTACATGAAAATTTTCTTGAAAGGTGACTATATTCACTTGCGGGCAAACAACAAGGTGTTTGCAATCTACAAAGAAATATGTAATCAAGGGCAAGCTTGTTATAACAAAATAGGTTTTTGGATTGGAGATGATAAACAATCAAATGTCGCAAAGCTACACTTACAAACATGAACAATCTTGATGTTGTGTGTAAACTCCTAGAAACCTAAAACATTGTACACAACCACCAAATGACCATGAAACCAAAGGGGAAATTACCAAACTTTCAAATCATAAAAATGTCTAATCAAAATCTACCACATGGTAGTGACATCATTTCCTCATTTATGAACATTTTTGTAAAAACATGTTTTCCCAAGAAAAAAGTTCTGTCCTCCATTCCTAATGTGTTTTACAACATATTTTATGGAGGAAGTTTCATCAATTTTAAGTTTTTCACATAGAAAAAGTCTAAATACATTCACATAATTATGAAAATCTAAAAAGTACTTAAGTGTTTACTTTAACATGCAATCACATCCCTAATAAGAAGTTTTAATTTCATTTTAGCCATACAACCTAAGGTAGAGTCCAATAAAACATTTGATTTAATATTCCACAAGTTATGAGTTTATAAGAAAATTTGCATGGACACAAGATAAAACAAAAGTTTAAAAGTCCCCCAAAAATTCAAAAATGATTATTTGATTATTCTTTTTTGGAATTAGCATCTTATAACAATATAGATTATAGACATGAATCCCATTTTACATATTTCCTTACTAGTTAAAGTTAGGACACATTGCAATAACTAGAGGTATTGGATTTATGCCTTGTGACATCAAAAAATGGACAATGTAAGTTGTTTTTACCCTAAGTGTGATGGGACTTTGCCAAGATTGAAAACATTTATATGGATTTTGTTGGATTGAAAATATTTCTTAATGGAAAAATTGACATCACAGAAAATTGTTATAGTTTTTTGCATTGAAAGACGGAAGGGAAATACATGTTGAAAAACACAAAAAGTTACAAAGGGCCTCAATGGCAAACTTATCCTTGGGTGGTACCACTAGGAACATCACACCCCAGAATTCTGTGACCCATCCAACTTCTGGACAACATAGGATTCACATAAAAAATAATTTCATTCCAAATTATTTATCAAAAGGTTACTCAAGTCATGTAGAATTCAAAACTTTCACCAAATTTACAAAAAAAAGTGTTTTGATGTGGAAAATGAATGTATAAGGAAAAAAATTCAAGAATGTCACACGAAAGATTTTTTTGATCAGGATCACAGAAGGAATTTATTTTTTGGGAATTTTTCTTGGATGCTAATTTTTGAAAATACTTCAAATGCCAACCTAATTGATGCCTTTTATAGAGAATTGATTAAATCAATTTTGATTTAATTATGAATTTTTGAAATCAAGATCATGAAGCCCCAAAGTGCCATTAATGTCAAGAACACAAATGATAACTATTTTCACTTTTTATTATTTTATCGATTAGTTTAGATCATTCCCTTGTGCATGTACTAAATAAATTAAAAAAAAAATCTAATGTGTAAGTGTAAGGACATTTAAAAGAAAAACATCAGGAATTGGGTCAAAAATGGATTATGAATGGTTCAGGAATCAAAATGTTAATGCATATTATATGTTTTTGGGTGTTCATTATTTTTCATGAGTGTGTGCATAGGTGGGAACCACTCAGCCCACCTAGTCCAATCAAATAAACTAATGTATAAGTAAATGTAATTAAAAAAAAAATGGGTCCAACTTTCTTGTGATTTTGGTAAGGTGGTTTTTAATGGTACCACCCAAGGAAATGTTTTCCATCAAGAGAATATCAGGACTTGTAATGGAGTCTATGCACAAATTTAGGATTGAGTTAAACAAACATACAATAGGATTCCTATAGATTTGGAAATTGTACAATTACCATATTGAAAGGTCTATACTCCCATTCATAGATATTAGACTTTGACTTGGAAATGAAGTTCAAGATTAACAAAATGAATTACTAAAAACTTGATAGTTGACTATGATGATTATGCTTGGAATGATCTACTACATTTGAAAACAAATTGAAAGACATCAAAGCCCTAAATTTTGTTTAAAGGATTCAAGCTACAATCACCTACTTTCTAGGGTTGTATATATATGTCTTAGGTTTGTTTCCTTTGCTTTTTCTTTTTTAGAACTAGGTTTTTTGATTTTAGACACTGTCCACCAATCTACATGCATCTCCTCCTCACAATGCAAACACTTTGAAGAAATTGAGAAATGATTAAATGCATACCAATAATGGTAAGCATGCTTGCAAGAAGCAAGTTACCAATCCCACAAAGGAGCAAAACCTCTAAGGCAAAATGGACATGGCAGATAAAGTCAAAATTGGTGAAACATCATTCTCCATAAATTTTTTGGCAAAGGTGATGGATTAGGTGATGGATGTTGCAAGCTGCCCTTCATGCATTGAACTTGGGTGCAAAGTGTAGCCTTTTGTTTTTTCCAAACATCCAAACCTTAATTTAATCTCTCCTTTTCAAATGATTTTTTATTTATTTTTGGTCATTGTTACTTGATTGTTGTTCAAACACATTTCATCCTTGTAGTTGTACCTTTTTTATTTCGAAATACACTTGAAGCCCAATGGCTTGATTATTTTTCTAAACTTATGTGGTCTTATTAACAAAATAATTACTTCATGCTTTAGAATACGTTTTGCTAGCTCTTCCATGGGTGGCAATTCTTTCATTTGAAATCACTTTATTAACTATCACAATTGGTAAGTAAAACATTTAAAGAATTGTTCAATAAGGATGTCATGTGTTGGAAAATCTCCACAATGTTTTAATTAAGTAAAATAAGTCTTGCAACATTTTGCATGAAACTAAAGATATCACATTTCCTTCTTGCATTTTGAAGGTGGAGAACCTATTACAACTTGTGAGTTGGTTTCTTTGCATTGTTGGTAACTTCAAACCTCTTTTTCAATATTTCTAAACCCACTCTAGTGCTTTCAAGCATTGATGAAATATGGGATGATTTGATCTTTTATTGATAGCTTGATCATTGAAAACCACAAATTCTTCCATTTTTCAAAGAATTGGCATTTCAAGGATTAAATAAGGCCACGTTGTCAATGTTTGAAAAGTGTGCAATAGTCTTCATTCAAGGCACTTGGCATCACTTCATTGAAGCATTTTGTTGTGTATTCCTCCAATAGATAACAATCATGAGGTGTCCTCTTATTGATGTATTCATAGATGCAAACACAATGATCAATCGATGTGACCACCACTTAGCAAGATTGGTAGTGATTGATGATTTACTAATGATTTACCTTACATGCTGGCTACAAGTGAGTCTCCAAATATGTACACAAAAAAGGTTGAGCAATCTTGGAAACAAATGAACTGCAATCAAGGTGAGTTGCAAGATAATTTCCATGCCTTACCCAAACATTTTTCAAGGGAGTTGTTCTGCAGTATTACACCTGACAGGTGAAACTAAGAAATCTAACATGGACACTTAGTGCCCCTTCCAAAATTTTGTGAAACAGTCACATGAGTAATAATATATTAATTAGAGAAGATGGTCTATAGTTCCTCAAGCAAGGAGTAGATGTTAGAGGCAGATGCAAAATCAGCAAGTTCTGGATGATTAGGAAGAGCATTGCAAGTGATTAGGCCAGTCCAATATCCATCTGCCCGAACAACCAACCCACCCATAAATCCTCTTGGAGTAGTTAGCATTCCTCCCAACTGACCAGCTGTAAAGTCTACTTTCACTACATCACCATGCACTGAACTTATGACCTTAGCTGGTCGGAGGCGCACATCTGCTATAATTCCTGACTCCCAATTGGCTTCAAACCTGCCAATAGTCACCAAAAAAACAAAGGAACCAATTTAGCACACTGTGAAATCAGCACTAGTTGGTGTAACTTCCATTTTATCTGAGATTGATGACTCTTCCATGCTCTAGTTTATTCAGTTTTCTTTTCTTTGATATTCTAAACAAAAGTAATAGATTAAAAGGCTGGGGCACAACTTTGAGGAAAATTGACACTAGAAAGGTGATAGAATAGAGATGATAAACTAAAGCTTTATTCAAAGCTTTCTACCTAATCCTAACATCCCAAAAGTTGCTGAAATTGGGCAGAGAGCTCTCAGTAATTCTTACAAAGGCGAGAAAATAGAGACAGTAAAAATAAGGTTTATTGAGAGCTCTCAACCTAACACTAGAATCAAATAAGTTGCTAGAGTTGGGTGGACAGCTCTCAGTAAGTCTCACAAAGGTGAGAGAATAGAGCTAATAAAAGCAAGTTTCTTTGAAAGCTCTCTCCTAAACCTAGGGTGATACAAGTTGCTCAAGTTAGGTGTAAATGCTAAAGTTTGGTGGAGAGCTCTCCCAACTTAACTCCTACAAAGTTGAAAGAATAGAGGTGATAAAAGCAAGATTTATTGGAGAGCTCTCCTCCACCGAACTTTACGATCATTGAGCAAAAATTGCTAAGGTTGGGTGGAAAGCTCTTAGTATTTTAACTCTTGCTTCTTTATCATCTTTACTCTCTCACCTTTCTTTGAAATGCTCTAAATTTCCAACAAATTTTACCTTGTTATAAAGAAAGAAGAAATTATTGTAAGGAAACTTATCAAAAAACCTTAAACCTTGATATTTGATAGTTGATGTGCATAAAATGATTTTTACCCAAGGACATAGACTCGATCACCACACTGGGGCTCCACAAACTGTCTGTGTGGGAGACTAGAAGGGCCAGTGACCATTCGAAGGAAAGCCAGGCCGAAGGTCCCAGGCCAAGTATGGACGCTCAGAAACACCAATCCAAAGGCACTGGATGTGAGCAGCAGCTGGGCTACATGGGTCTCCTTTTTACTATTGCGAACTAATACCTCACTCCGTGCACCAACCACATTTATACTGGTGACCCATGCTGATTTGCCGGACCTAGGGAAATGGGCACCTTCTTGACCTGGATCAGGTGGAACAAAAAGCACAGTTGTGCCTAAATAATCCCCAGTCTCACAATCCAGAACCACTCCACAGTAGTTCTTCAAGCTCCCTTGTATCAGATCCTGCAAGAACAACTAAATCCTTTTTTTGTCAAAAGCCGCAATCTCCATAACTTAAATCGTGCAGGTAGTAGAGCTATGGCAGTTCTATACATTCATATAGCAACTAAATAATATAATAATAATAATCAGCAAAGAAATTGGGTACCAGCTATGATCCCCATATCTGTAATATGTATTACCCTAATACCCACCACAAATTAACCTGCCCGGAAATTTTTTACAATCAATCTCCTGTCAGCATTTGTACATGTGGGTATTGAGATCTACCACCTTTAATTGCACATTATCAATCATAAAGCAAAATTTCCACACTGATGAGAAATAGCTTGTAAAACTTCAAGTTTGTAAAACAACATTGACAGTTCATCTCATATTTGGGCCCAGAAATCTGTAGTGTATGGCATGCATTCCTAATGTTTGGTTTACTTTACAACCTGATGATGAGCTGTATATATTTCTGCCTGCATTGAAAATCCCCATCTCTGATAGTCCATTTCAATCATGTAAAGACCAAGCAGAAACTTGCTAGTGTATTTGAAGGGTCAGTTATAAGCAGAATTTTTCCTCCACTCAGGGGAGGAACATTTCATTTTACAGGAGGGCCTTTTCATTTTGAAACTTTTCTGTGGCAGTCTTTATGCTGGGTAAAAGCACAGGGGTGAGGGCATTATCAAAATCAGGCCCACCCTTAGCTATCGCCTAGTGCAGGCCCTTATTCAGTAACATGCCCTTGCCCTTGTGCTTTACCCTACACATAATATTCTAAGACTTAGAGGACCAATGCAGAAGACACTTTAATCTTTGTTCAAAATATTGGAATATTAGTATTAATGATGATGAAGAAAATTAATAATATGGTTCTGAATAAGTTTCTCAAAAAGGAAAAGAACTGGATTGATCCAAAGGACATGAACCAACTATGAATGTGCAGTAAGTGTTTACCTCAGGTGAGATGACATATGGGATGGAGCCTCCTGCTGCTGCATCCTGCCTCATCGTCAGAGTCCCACATTCATATACCCAGAATTGTGAACAGATTAAACTCCCATGTACGTATACTTTACACCTACAATTTATAGAGGAAGCTGGAGAGCATAAAAAGCAGTGTACAAATACTGGTTAGATGCTAGTACTGATCAATCAGTAAGTGCGCCCTGGTATCAAGACTGGTAGCAAGGACCCTACCAGTCTGGGATGAGCTGACAGTACCAGTCTGGGTATAGGTACTTGAGGTAATACCAGCCTTCTACCAGTTTAATACCAGTCTCAATACCAGCTATATACCTGTCATATACCAGTCAAAAACAGTCTTTGATCCAGTACCAGACTGATATGAAAACAGTACTCAATACCAGGACCAGCCTGCTATGAAAAAAAGAAAAACCCTGATACAAGGATCAGTTGGTATGTTCAAAAGTTAATGCCAGACCAACACTGGTGCATTGGGTGGTTACCTGGTTTGGCTGGTTTCAGTTTCAATTAATAAAAGCCAAATTGGAACCAGGTTTGATTTCCAGAACCCAAACTGGAACAGGGTTAAAAACTGGATCTGGTTTTGGATTGGAACTGAAGCCAACCAGAACTGATTCTGGAACTGGAACCATAATTTTTGATAATAAACTTTTTCTGGGGAAAAAAGGTCTGGAACCAAGGGTGAACCATCAGTTTCAAACTGGGTTACCTGGAACTGACACCAGAATGGCGTCCGATTTCCAGAACAACCTTATTCCAGAACTGGATCTGGAGTTCCTTTTTCTTTTGTGGAACTGGAATCATTCTAATTCTTTTGAAAGAACCAGGACGGGAGGTTCTTCTTAGAAGTCAAGAACAGAACGACACTGCTAAGTACCCACTCGTCATCCCACCGTTCTTGGATTTCTAGATCCATTACACTGATTGATGATCATCACTCTAGTCTGTAGTTGTTGCTGTTGATAATCATTAACAACAGGAGTTTGCACCTTTACAGGTGTCCGTTGACATTGCAGCCAGCTTCTGGCCATAATTTTACTCTATTACAATTATAGTACAATGCTACCATCCCTTTTTTCTTTTTCTTTCCCCCTCTATCTGCGTCGTTAATGTGGTTTGCATGCATCGGTTATTGTGAGAATGATTTGGTAGCTACGAAAGTAAAAGAAACTCGAAGCAGTATTGATATCAAAAGCCTTAAAGCTCAAACGCAGTCAGCAGCTGGTCCCCTTGTCCTCAACGGTACTCTCAAGTGAGTGCATGAGGCGCATACATAATTAGTGGGTTGTTTAATGCGGATAGTTAGAAACTTTGATTCGATCTTAAGTAATCGATGCTAAAAACGACGATATGGATCTCGTATAACATGATCAGTTACAATGCGATGTTAAAGTAAGTGAAATAAGTTAGGCATTTCCTGGTGCTTTTAAGAAAAAAATTGGGGTTAGGACATCTTTCCATTAGGTTGTTGTGATTGCAGATTCGGGGATCACGGTTTCCATTAAGTTTTTTCAAATATTTGCAGTGCCCTACTGAACAAGGATTGACCAATTACAAGAGCATGATTAGAACATTTTAAAAAATGAGAACATGTGTTCCCAGAGTTTCTAACACGATTAATAACATATTTTTAACCCACTTGCAGCTCTCAAATGTAAAGTGATTATCCTTGCAACAAGAAGCAAGGTCCTATTTCAATGGCTTTCCATTAGGTTACTGCGATCACAGCACCTTAATGAAAAGAGTCCCTTAGTCCAGAGTACTTCACCTAATGGTAGTCTTTGTCTTGCAAACGGGTCAATATGCTACCAATTAGACGCTGCTGCTGCAGGTCGCTGCAAGAAGCTAGGACGGGAAATAAAAGAAAACGCTACAGACTTTAGTTGTTATGAAGTTATTGAGTTCTAGATCTCTACGTACATTTTAGCATAGTATTTTTACCTCCACGACTTCAACTTACAAGTCGATCCCGTCATTCTACAAAGCTGAGTATATTATTATATTACTCATGGTAGTTATATAACACCCACCTGAATTCTTCGCCTGAAGTCATCCATGCTGAAAAAAGTTGCAGACCGGAAGCAGCTCTCGTATCACCGCTAAAACGCCGTGCAGCACTCCTGTTTAGAATTAGCTCGCTGCTCAGTGGCTACAAAACCCAGCTGCTGCACAACCTCCACTACATATAATAATAGTCGCTTGCCTTGCACCTGCACTAGGAGTCACGGTAAGATTCTGGGATCACCTGTGGGAGCTCCATTACTTCTAAGACATGGCTCCTACTGAGTCTTGGAAGCCGTGCATTTTTCCAAGGTCACAACAGTCTTCCAGTGGATTCACTCGATATGACTGCTGTACTTCATCCAAAATTTTCAGTGCAGGGTCGCACTGATGGAGATGCTCTAATATCGTTCCTGGAAGGTCACTGAATAACATATAACAGCACCTCTGGAAGCGTCGACCTATTATCAGTGTGAACAAATACTACTTTGTAGACATCGAGACTCATTGGACCTGTAGATCTAGCTACTGATGTTACAGCTACTTGAGCTGCGTGTGACCCTGTTGATGTTGAAGTCGACGACCCAATTGCCGTCTTCGATCCATCAATAGAGAATTAATAACTTGTTCTATTCAAAATCTTTCTGGAGTCTGTACTCAGAGCTAGACCACTTTTAGGTATTCGAAATAGAGTTGATAGGTTGCTGAATATCTCCAGGTTGATTGTAGATGAGCAGGTTCAAGTGTATTTGAGGGTCGATGCCTCGCCTGGATACCAAGGAGGCTACGAAGTTGAGCAGTTACCAACTGTGATGTATGCACCCTATCATGCTGGATGTATCTCAAAAGTAGCTAACCATGATCCATCCTAGCTAGTAGCTACAGCTAATTGCAGCTCATGCAACACATCACGAAGCAAAGTTCCGACGCAGTAGGAGACATCCTAGATTATGAACCTGGCTCTCTCCATCAACCCCCACTAGGTACTAGTGGTTGCTGGCATCGATATCGTGGTCATTTGATCATATGCTCATTTCATTAAACTGTTGTCTATGACTACCTGGGAGAAGGTCTTCGTGGCTAGCTAGATGAGGGAGGTAACAGGAACAATCCGTAGGTAATGGGCTTTAGAGACATATAAGCTTGCAAGACATTTACGATCTGTCGGTTGCAAGATTCGCGTGCGTAGATCATTAATTGTGACTCCTATGTAAGATCGAAGGATTTCAGAACGCACACAAAAGCTACAGGACTCCGCATACTATCTATAGTCAAGTAACAATATGTTGACACCCAGTGCTTCTCCATGTCCCCAGAGCCGATGGGTTTAAACACTTACAAGGGCAGCTACTTATAGCTGTAACAGATAAAGAACTATTGAATTCCTCTTTGCGTCTTCACAAAGATCAAACGTAAATGAATGTGCAAGCATGTGAACCAGCAAGCATTGCTAACTGAAGAAAATTAATTGCTGCTGCTATATATGCTCAAGATTTTAAAGTGCTAGGTGTTATGTCTATTGGGTTCATCGAGTTTATGGTACTTACATGAGCTGCAGCTTTTGCGCTAGCGGCCGGCCCACAGTACTGGTTTTCCAGATTCGATCTGCTCTCGAATTAGTTGACCTCAAGAAGCCAAATCTTCTCCTGTCTTGAACCTGTGGTGATGAAGAATGTCAACTCGAACTTATGACAACTGAAGCAATCGATCTTAGGCTGTGATCAGATATCCGAGATTTCTCGAGTATCTATTGAGGACGCCTGCACAGGTTTATGTCGGTGAGTCGTACGCTATCGTTACTCTTCGAAGGTAGAACTTGAACACAATCAAAAGTGACATCCGAGACGATGGCGCCGCCCGCGAATATGGTACCAAAATACGAGAATATGATCTGATTTCCTTCGGCTCATATGTCGTGCATTGCAACCGAGTTTTTACAGTCGGCGGCCTGTAGTCAGAAACGATGCCTCATGCTGCATGATTGGACACAACGGCACACGGGACAGAACCGATCTTCAACGTTAAGTGTCGTGTTGTGGATGACTGTTCCTACTGCACGTCTACTACTACTTTCTCCAAGCGAATAATTGACACAAAGACATCTCGACCACTATCTATCTAGAACAGGAGGAGCAGCAGCAGGTGGAGGTGGGTACGTTGAAGCTGTACCGCACATGAGGATGATGTCTGAGTTGTCAAACCATCTTCAACTCGCCTTCCTTCTCGCCACACCTTCAAAGAACTCCTGCAATCCGAAAAAGTAATGGACTGCAAGGTAGCTAGTATGCAGGGGCCACCCACGTACACCGACTGCATTAACTTTTAGTGAAGCTCACATTGCTTCAGAGAGACAAATCAGAACAATGTCGACATCACTGACTCATGAAATCTCATGCTTGATCTGTCAAGTAGCCGGATGATCTGACCAGCAACGTCGTACAAATTGTGGACATCGATCATCGGCGAACTCTATTCTAGCAAAGCATTAAATTTGACACAAAGAAAACTCAAGTTCGTGTAGGTTCATCCGGCACATGGACGTTCCATCTTCATGGCACTGGCAATCTAAACCTGCAGAAAAAAAAGCGTCCTCGATCGGTTTTTCTTCACGCGTGCAAAACTGAAAACAGAAAAGAGCAAATACAAACTAGAAACGAAAAATGGTTTTATTTCAGCAGCGAAGAAAAGAAGTCACAGGAATACGTTCACAGGAAGAAAAACCAAGTGCGGCCGCTGGTTTTCTTACATATTATAGCTTTACTAAACATGCTCAAAGCAACTGTTAGGTATGCAATCCGTGACACAAGATCGATAGCGACCATTAAATTGATTAGATAAGGCTCATTAGCGAGATTATGCAGAAGACAGAGTCCAGACACACATTAGGCTGTAAGTGAGCAAAACTGTAGGAAAAACAAAACAAGCGACAAAATATCCGAGATGCTCCATTTTAGTCTGATGATATCAAGCTCGTTAGAGTGTACGCACTTATCACGCTAATATAATTTTCTAGACAAAGCAGGAATACTCTGCAGCAGAAGTACTATTACAACAACCAACAACAACAAAGAGGTCCAAAAACATTCCACAGTGTTAGTGTTTTCATACTAGACAAACCAGTCATAAGGTTACACACCGTTTCAGCAGCTCGTTTATGGATTACATCGGCCTTTGATGCCCATTGGTGTATTTTCTGCCATCACATAATACGATTAATCTCTGCTAGTAGTACTCGAGCCGACTTTTAGAACCGCGGCCCGCTGCTTGAATAAAGAATAAACATGACTGTGAAGCTGGCTGCACACAACCAATTACAGATGTGCATACGCCTTGGAAACCTGAAAGGCTCGGACCAGGCTAGCAAATCCACCTACAAACCTGCTGCTCGCGGACAAAGATATGATTTCGGACCTTTGAATCTGTCTACGTTTCCCGCCTCATACTGAATCTCTCTGCTTTTTGCAGCTAAAGACCAGAAAAAACACAATCTGGCAGGGTTTTTTTAAAAGGGCGGTCTGACCTCACTCGAAGACAAGGAAAAAGCTTCTCTAATTCCTTTTTCATTTTGCCAGACAGACAGAATATACGTCAAGAGTGATGGGATACGGAATATTCCGACTGAACGGTTCTGGTGTTTACTGCAATCGCGGTGGCTGTTGTTGTTTTTTTTTTCTTTTCTCCCGGCCTTGAAAATTTTGAAACAAAACTTAGGTTGGAATTAATATGAATGAGGCCCAGCGCGCAGTATTTCTTTTGATGGTGAATTTTTAGCTAAATTTGGACCTGAAAATTATGATTTCGACATACACTAAGGAATTTCCACGGAGAAAAAAAAAACCCAAAAATCCGCCAGATTTTGAAAAAATAAACAAATCCCCAATTGCCAGATTTTTATGATAAGTTCCAATAACTAGCCACGAATATAGAAGGATTCTGTTTAATTTTTCTGCGTTCATATCCAGAATGCAGCCAAATTTGACAAAATTATTTTTTTTTGCATCATGGCGACCTTTGTTACATCACAAAATCCTTGGGGAAAAAAAAAACACTGATGAGGCCGTATGCTTTGATTAAGTCGTCAGAAACTAAAATGATGAAAACCTGTATCTCTGTCTGTGTGCAGAGCAGCTCTCGTAAAGGCTGCACCTGCAGCACATATTGACGGTCGTGTTCAGAAATGGGATTGGTTTCACAGAAACTCCTGCTCAAGTCTTTTTCCTGTACGCCAAAAACATGCCGTGCAGACTGGAAAATTTGATCAGCCCCAAAATATTACAGGAGCTCGGTAGTAGTACTCCGCACCCTCCCCGCCTCGCCCGCCCTTTTTCTTCCCTGCCTGCTACTGCAGCAGCCTGGCAGATCCTACGGCAGCACGTGGACCCAAGCAAGCACGTGCACCCACGTGAAATTCACGCGCAGCGTAAAGCATATCTGTGATCGTGCGCAATGGAGGAGCTACGATCGTGCCGAGGAGCTGACGGGAGTTGGTACCTACGTCAGGATTGGAGGGCGAATAGGTCATGACGCCCCCGGGAAATCCGATCTACCGCTGCAATATTTAAGACCCTGTAAAATTTCTATTTCAATTCATTGCATGAATGCATGCAATGATACATAAAGTTGTATTTATTATTTTCAGTACTATATTTTTATATGTCAAATTTAGGCTCTACAATACGATTAATCTGAGGAAGGAAGGAATGGATGGAGGAAAGAACTATGCACCCATAATCAACAGGATGACAAATCTTTGCTGAAATGTCACATTTTGATTCGTCATCAAGACGACTACTACTGTCTGATAAGGACCGTTTTCTTGAACAGAGATGAAGTAATCTATTTTTCGTCTATGAAGAGCCCTTGCGGTCTGTGAAGAGGGCTGGTTGTGAGAAATAGTGGCTCACTCAATGTGCCTTCACCATTGATTTCCTATTGAGGCCACCAGCTCTCAGTGCTCCTGCTGCGCCCGGTAGCCAGCGTCCATTTGCCAATTAAGCATCTTCAGTGGCTTACATTAATTTGTTTAGACACTATTAACTTTCCATATTTTTTTGTGTTTACACTGTATTCTTGTTCTTCGACTTTGCAACTTGTTTGTCCCCTAGCAAGTACTATATTTGAATTGCAGGTACACCAGGTCTCTGCCGACTAATTGTTTAGTTTTGAAGATTCCATTCCCATGATAGAATATTCCCAAATATTGCAAAAGATGTTTCATTTTCATTAACAACAATTTTTTTCTTTCAAGGAAATAATTTCTGAATATTTCAGCATGTCTAAAAAATAATACATATTTTTGTTGAACCTGATATTCAACTCCTGTACTACATATACATTGGAGTGTCCAGAACTCAAGCCCTATCTTATATTTTGTGTTTCTTCTTTGTGCAACTCGTTTTGTCCCTTAGAGGGACTCACGAATCTCCATATCTTCTTTGTTTGTGGGTGTTCTATTTTGGGTGCCGTGCCTGGGTATGGATGAATTTTGGGCGGTTATGAGAAAGGTGACCTGATCACTGAAGGTTCTCAAGATATATCACGTTGGTTCAGAAAAATCTGATAACAGGAGTTTGATGTATAACTGTTGGTTTGCAAAAGATCTGAGATCCGATTCTGATGTATTAGACTGGTCAAATAAGTTTTTAGAAAACTGCTGGTTCTTTGAGGCTTTTTCAGAAAAGTCTGAGAACCAATTCTCATATGTTAATCACAGTTCTCATGAAATCTAAGAACTCGTCAAATACATTTTTAGAAAATTGTTGGTTTTTTGCTGGTTATTTTCATGATTCAAATTGGCTAGTTCTTTGAGGCTTTACAAAAACAAACCTGAATGGGAGGTTCCTTGATTCTGAAACATTTTCAAATGAACCAGAACCGGAGGTTCTTCAATTTCCAATGTTCTAGAAACTCTAACCAGAGGATATCAAAAATTCCAATGACTGCCCACTTTGGTATGTATTTGTGTTGTCAGAAATGGGACCCGACAACCAATGGTTCTCAAAGATATCTAACTGTGCAGTTCTCAAAAAATCCAATAACTGGTTCTAATGTGTTACCATGGTTCACAAAAATCTGAGCACCAACTCTGATATATAATCTAAGAATCTGTCGTTGAATGACCTCTTAGAAAACTGCTGGTTCTTTGCGGATTATTTTCATGAAAACTGAGGGTTCCAAACAAAACGGGAGGATCTGGAGGTTCTTTGAATACCAAATTTTTACTAGAAACCAGAATCGGAGGTTATAAAAAATTCAGATAACCAACCCACTCTGGTATGTATGTCAGCTGGAGCCTTGCGGGATATGGCGACCCCATTCGTTTACAGTATTATTCCTGCTGTCTAGCATGTTCCCTGTATGAAGAATATGGTATAACAACAAAAGAGGAAAACGAGGGGAACAGAGTTTCTTTTCCAACAAATTTTGTCATTCTTCATCAAAAAAAGGTCGGGAAATTCTTCTTTTTCTACTGTGAATTTGACATTTTTAGCTAATTTGTTAGAGAATTTCTCTAGTTTTCTGATATCAGAAAATTGAAAAATAGAAAGTAAAACCCCATTAGTGGGATCAAATATCATATTTTGTGTAATTATTTTTTCTCACAGTATTTAGTCAAAATTAATTATTTAATTTCCAAATCTTAGCATAAATTAGAAGTTTCTGTTCCTGAACTCTCATTTTGCATATACTTTCATTCTGAGTTATCTTGAAGTTTGAATTCTTTTCTAGGTTGGAGTCCTTTGCAACGGGTTGTTCCATTTTTGAGTTTTGAATATTGTGGGTTGCAATGTGACATTCCTTTTGAGTACCTCAAGCATGACCCATGTGATCATCCAATTTTCTCGTTTGATAATATTGATATCTTGCCTTTAGTATATTTAAAAGCCAATTGTGTTCATCCAATTATATTCTATAGACATCAATGTATATGTAGAGACATATGTGGAGACAAAGACTGGTGATGTCGGGTTTGGATTTTGGAAACTGCCTCTGCACAAGGTGTGTGTGTGTGCATGTTTTTTTTGGGTGAATTTTGTGCTGAAAAACATACCATAACCTGAAAAAACATGTTTATTTCCAAAAAAATCTCAAATTTTTTTCACAAAATTTAAAAAATAATTGCCACCAAATATTAAGGGAGCTAATCACTTTAACTTTCACTACAACCATATTCCCCAAGTCAAAACCTGGGTCTATTGGGTGCAGTGTTTTTTTTTAGCAAAATTCATTTTTTTCAATTTAATGTATTAGATGGTGAATCCCACAACCGGAGGGTTTTTTTTCTTGCCCCATTTCACAGAAGAACCCCAGGGATTTTTTCGGTGTCAACATGATGAGGACAACAAGATGACAAAGGTCACCCCCTTTGCCATCACTGAGAAAGCAACAATTTGCTCAACACTTATGTATCTTGAATGTGGATAGTCAAGTTTCACCAATGTGGATTGTCAATTTCACAACCTTAATGTTCAATTTTTATTTTTTTTGTCATGCCTAGACTTTATATAATATGTAGTGTGTATTGTGCACTGAGCAATGAACATTCACAATTATCAAATCTCATCTCCTTTGTGCTATGGGTTCTCATCGGTCATCAATTGCATTTTTGTTTATCTTCATGAGCTTGCAATTAATAAAGTAATTTGTCAAACATTTTTTTCATCGAGCAATGAATAGTCAATGATGGATTGGAGTCATTGTGCTTTGAGAAATGTTGCTACACATTTTTAATTAGGAATCTTTTACAACTGGAATCCAATTAGAAGACTTCAAGCTACAACATTTAAGAAGTTTTTAAACTTTTAAAACCTTACAGTTGTGTTCTCATCCCAATTCTATTGTAAGTTGTGCTTGTGCTTGTTTTTTGTTCTTTGTTTTCATGTTTCATTGCTTGCTACAACTTCCAAGTTTTATGCGTTGTGATTTAATGAATGTGTGCATTGTGTGATGCTTGCAGTTTTATATTCAAGATTTACTAGATGCATTGGGAGTTGTGTATCCACAATATTGGCTATAACTAGAACCTACAAAAAGCTTCAATGTTCATGTGGCAATCATCAAGACCCAACCCTTTGTTAGCTTATAAAGGAAAGACTTGATGAGGCATGGGTTCTAGCCTTAACATGACAAACATTGTTAAATTGACAATGCAAAAACCTTTTCATGTGAGCTTGGCAATGAAGTTGTGGAATCCATTTATTTCCTCTTAGATTCTTGAAAAAAAAATCCGAAAAGACATCAAGTTGACTAAACTTGTTGTTTTGCAAGTAATTGGTTTTGTTGAGGGTGGCCATTGTTTTTCTGTGTTAAGCTTTATGAAAACTAAAATATGGAATCAATTAACCAATGTGCATTTGGAAGTTGTCATTCACATATTTAGCCATAAATTTTCTTAAGTAGAACTTTCCTTTTGGAACAACAATTCAATACTTGAAGGACACTAAAACTTGGTACTATGCATAAGGATAAAGACTTGAGGCAAGAGTTTGATGGTTGAAAATTAGCTCATGCTACCAACTTTGAAGTTTTTTATTTTTTGTATCTTTCATAGTTCTTCTTGTTTTCTATGATTTGTTTGGAATATGGATGGATGGGTGTTGTTAAGATGCCTTGGATGTCTTGTTCATGCAAGCATCAACAACCAGCAATTTGAATTTTGATTGACAAAGTGAATATGTTGTCCTTTGTTTTCATGACCTACGGTCTTTTGAAATTTGCATCCAACCCTCTTGTTTGGGCCTGTCAGATTTGCCTTGGCATTTAATAATACCAGCTAATGATTTCTTTTGTGCAAGTTAGGCTTTTATGTTGCAATGGGCAAGACTTTCTCTGGTTGAAGTTCAATTCCTCCTGTAGCATGTTGTCAAAAATTGGATTCAAAGTCATTCATTTGGGAAAAAACCTGGATAAAAATGATGAATTGTAGTTACAATTCTGACTTAGTATAGGTTCCTTTAGCAAAATAAATTTGATCATTTTATTTCATTTTATCTTTTCTTAAAACTACACATTTTCCCACCATGTAATTGGAAAGATAGAAACTCAACGTGTCCATGTGGCATTTAGAGCTGCTGCATGGATTGGCATGTAGCAAACTTACATCACCTTATTCTCACATTTGCTTGTCACCATTTTTGACCTAGGAAATGGTGTATGGTTTTTTTTGGTTTTGTTTGTGTGGGAGACAACAGCAGGTAGGGCAAGTACTTTCATGTAGAAACAAATGGAGAAAATTAGATATGTTATGTGAAACATTTCATATGACTTGTTGCTCAGCCCCACCAAAATTGAGCCTCGGAAAACAAGTAGCTCATCTCCAAATACCCAAAAACACAGACAACGGATTAATCCCAGGCTGCCACAATTGAAGGCTACAGCCTCAGTCACAAGACTACATTTTTCATATCCCATGGCAGTCATCGGATTCTGTGGGTATGGAAACCCATGTGGGGTTGGAAATTTTCAGTCAACAAATCTTTGAAACTACCTACCAGAAGCCTCACAACAAAAATGTGTGAAAATAGAAAACTAGAATAGTTCCCTAATAGCCTTCAGCCTCCAGTTGAAAAAATCAGTGTTAGTTTTTATTGAAGGGTCTCACCTGACTTTTGATAGTTCATATTTTGACTACCCATTTTGATGAGTTGGTTCAATTTTAAATGGTCTTTTGAGGGGCTAGAATTGAAAAATGATGGGTGAAAACTAATTCATTGATTTTCAACCTGAGAAAATGGAGATTGAACTCAAAGATCACTAAACAAGACCAAAGCACATCTTGCAACAATGCAGCTCATCATAACTCTCACCCTCTTCTATGGCAATTTCAAATGTAATAATGAGAGATAAGAAAACAATAACCCTGGTTATAAAATCTAAGGCCCACTTTACTCTAGCAGTCAAGTCCAATTTTCAACTCAAATCAAGCATTCCTATTAGTGCAAAAGTTGAAATCAGCCCCAAAGGCCTTACACTAGAAGTCAAGGCTGAAATGGAAAAAATCTTTTCAATCTGCCCCAAGTTACTAATAAATGCTGAACATTATGGCCTTTCATTGGCCCCAAGGCTGAAAAAAAGGATACCATTGAATTTGGGAAGCCAATTTGCAACCCTTGGGGCCAATGTTTCAACATTTATTAATATCATGACATCAATGTTCTAGCATTTATTAGTAATTTGGGGTCAAACAACAAGCCAAAAATGCTCAAAGTTGGCCCCAAGTTTTTCCAGCCGTAACACCTAGTGTAAAGTGGGCCTAAATGTATAGTTGAACATGTTATGAAAGAAGAGGCAACCTGGAAGTTTTTCATACTTGTCCATAGATGAATTTCGAAATTAGATGATCATTTTGATTATGAAAGTGTTCACAAGAACAAATGCATATTTTTTGGAGTAACCCCCCCTAAGGTGAGACCTATAGGCAAATCTAGTGAGTTCCTCATTGTGTGTAGCCTAAATAAAGACCAAAATTTAAGCATGTGAGTGATCCTAGCTCAAAAACATGTAAGTTTTATCTCTTGTATGGTGTATTTCATTATCTCTTGGGTAGTGTGTGGGAATTTAATTTGTGTAACCTACTTATGTGCAACTAATAAGGATTGAAATTTTGATTAAAAATGAACCTGCATAGGTTTGGACCCTTCCTAAATTACATGCACATGGCAAATGATATTGATAGCCAACATTACCAATGTCAAAAAAAAATCCAAATCCAAAGAAGGGGTGCAATCATAACAAGAAAAAGCCATCAACAACAAAGTCAAAATACTTACCAAGGACTACAATCTACATGTGGTCTTCATGTATCATTAAATATAAAAATTTCTTCTTAAAATATAGTTTTTTGGACTAGATATTGATATTAAATCCAAATATGATTAATATTATAATAAAAATTAGAATTTTTTGCATCAAGCCTTATATTAAAATAAAATTTACAACTTTGATTTTAACCATGATCACAAATTTTGATTTGGTCTAAACTAGCATAAGTGATCCACACAACCTTTGTCATTTTTTATTTCATGTTTGCAAATTAGGTTTCCCCCATCCACTATTACAACAATAGGTTTTTCAAACATCCAAGTTGCTAATCAATTCTTATTGAAAGCCTAGTCACAATAAAAAGAGCCAATTAAGTCTATGACTAAGTCCTCTTTACGGATTGCATTTGACATGTGGCCTTCTTACATTGGTTTTAAATACCTTATTGGACAATATTTCATACAATTTTTAAATTGGATATCAATGTTGAGATCACATATGACCCATACCATAATAAATATATGATTTTTTTACATCAAGCCTACATTAATTTAACCTATAACTTTGTTTTTAACCATGATCACAAATTTTGATTTATATTAATCATTAAGAATGTCATTAAAAGTCAATATAGAATCATCACAAAATTCAAAAAAGAATTTTGAATGGTACAACACATGTGGCCCTTTTTATGAAGTATATTAGAACCTACAACAAATTTGAAAACATTTGGTGGAGGTTTGAACAATAAAAAACACATCTAAATTTTTGTATGTTGAAAAACATTTTCAATGTGTGTTTTTAAACGTAAAAAAACTCTCCCAATGCAATGAAATGATTTGAAATTCATGGGATTTCAACTTCATGAATAAATACAATTTGAAAAGATGAACAAAGAATTCATTAAATACAATTGATGGTGGTTTTTCAAAATAATGAAGGTACAATTTTTCATCGCATTCAACAAGTGCTTTGATTCCTTTTATTGTGATTGCACCTTTAACTAGTGGGCATGTACATTTTGCATAGAAGCTTAGGGTTTGAATGACGTGTGTCCTTTTTTACCAATCAAGTTGACTAGAATGACTTATTTGATGGATACATGCACTCAAGTTGGACAAAAAAATGACCACCCTAATCAAAATGGTCAATGGGTTTTCATGAAATGAAACACTTAGTCAAGTTGAAGATTAAGAAAATTGACATTTTTGGTCAAGATGGCCAATGGTCTTTTAATTAAATGGAACATTGTATGTTGGCTAATAAATAGCTTACCTACTTATCCACCCACCTACCTACCCACATATTATGTACCTACCTCCTATTTCCCACCTACCATCTTACAACCTACCTATTAAGCTTTCATAACCTACCTTACCACTTACCTATTTATTTACAACAAAGTATTATTTTGGATAATATAAAATAAATGATTTAAATTTAGGTAAAAATTTGACTAATCAAACGGTCCACCATCCATTAATCAAAGTGACCAATCAAATGGTTCATTATTTTTCTAAACAAAAAAACCACCTCAATCACAATTGCAATGTCAAAATCAACAAGATAGCCTTTTTGATGCTTGTCCATTTTGAGTAGTTTTTTACCAAATTCCTTAGTCAATTTAACCTTGTTTTCTACTAGCAATTCCCATGTTGCAAACTTTGTTATCATCACCATCTAAATCATGAACAAAAAACCCACCATTGCATGCAATAAGCTTGCACATTGTTGCTACCACTTTTTTCTTCTTTTTTTGCACATTCTTTATATTGCAATTCACATCACCATTATTTGCTCACAACCACAATTGCTTGCTCATGCTTGTCACCAATTCACCATCATTACATGCTCATTGCCAAACCATTGTAATAAATTTCTCTTTCTTTTTTTCTTCTTCATTTAAAACCAAAGTAGCAAGTTCACTATATATAGAAAGTGGCAAAACATTTTTGCTACAATTTTTTTTCTTTTTTCATTTTTTTTCCCTTTGCATGTTCTCTTTTTGTTTTGTCTTTTAGTCACATCAATTCAATTGTTGTTGCAAGTGGTGGATGAAGTTCATTCATTATGGGTGAAGCACATCATCCGGGGGGGGGGGCA
>Ga0209208_10002662_pt1 | contig 25634 bp, 21 predicted proteins | sample S1TSphfallax_3_FD_187694 | JGI IMG/M metagenome (GOLD analysis project Ga0209208, IMG submission 187694) | Host-associated microbial communities from peat moss isolated from Minnesota, USA - S1T2_Fd - Sphagnum fallax MG (SPAdes) (version 2) | ecosystem: Host-associated > Plants > Peat moss >...
TGGAATTTGTAGTACAGACAAAATTCTCTTGGAACTACTTTGGGTGTTGAAGCTTCATCAAAGAAATGCAAACTTGCATTATTACAATAGAAAGACAACTTTTCTTGGAAGTTACAAAAGAGACAAAATTTTGAACTACGTTGGACAATGAAACTTGATAGAAAATATGTAAGAAAAGAGGTCCAAGTATGAAAGAAAGGCAGCATGAACAAAGAGAGAAAGAGGGGTGAGGGAAGAGAGAGGAGGGAATGCTAACATTGAGTTAAACCCTCCTTTTTCAGGCCCTATGTAACACCGTGCATAAGTTCTAAAATCTACAAATTTTGAAAATTAGTTGTAAGTAAACATCGGGTGTTAACACTAAGTTAACACCAATGCACCTGCCACATAGGATTTATTGTTAGCTACCACTGAAGGTGTGGTGGACTCAGGTGATTTTTTTTCATCCTAAACACTGGCCTACCACTGCCACGACCACCAGGTCTGGCATGGCCATAAGATGCCATCCATATACACTTCAGGCAATTTCTCTTCTGTACAACACCAGGCCAAACCCTAACCCTAAACCTGGGCCATCACAGTTTTCAGCACTTAGCAAGACGAGAGAGTGTGTGTGGTTTTGTGGTCCGTGAGCAGTGTGCAGCCATGTCCTTCCATGATGCTCATTCTTCTCTGCAGGATGGCGTCCACAAGCTGCTTTCATGTCCATCTCCTTGCGCCATGCAGGTGCTCTGCATTCTTTCTTTTTCCCCAACTCGGCTTTGTTCCTTTTTTTTCTTGGTTTCTTGGTTTTGGGTTTGGAAATTCAGTTTGCAAAGCAATGCATGCATGAATTATGGTGGTTTCGGTTGCTGGAATCAGAAATCCAAAGGAAAAGGTAAGCACCTGTTGTTGTGGGTGGGTGGTGCAGAGATACTATGAGCAGCTTTCTACATCAGGATTGGGACCAGGCCTGCAAGTCCGGTACATCGGAGGAGAGATGGGCAAAGGTGAGTAATTTTTTTCTCTCTTTGTTGTGGTTGGTGCGTGTTGTCGTTCTTTGTAATTTGTTTGAAATGTATTGTATGCGTTGAGGATTTTGTGCTCATGGCACAGTATATAGGGTTTTGGCATCCGTATTTGTTAGGGTTTAGGGTTTTAGGGCAGGAGTACCGTCGGAGGCCCTTTTGTGAATGGTGCAAGAAAAATGGTGCAACAGGTGTATTTGCAGTGAAAGACTTTAATGCAGAAGAAGTTGTTTTGCAAGAGCCCATGCTTGTAGGTGCACAGCACTCCAGCAACAAGGTCAGTGTACATGGACAAACATTTTTGCATCACGATTTCACATATTCCCTTCAAAGTTCTCGAAATCCACTTCTTAGAAATTTTTGATTCCCTCTGAACATCTAATGTGTGGAAGAAGGGACTGGGAAAGGTATTATTGGGTAAATGGGGTCTTGAATTTTAGCAGTGGTGACATGAGATTGGGAGTGCTGCATTTGACAAACACTTTTTGGAATCAGGCAGATGCCATGGTATGCAGTTATTGCTTTCGCTATGTGGGTTCTCTAGAGCTCCAGCTAGCCCGACGCCTTTTGCATGAAGAAGGAGATTCTGTGGGAGGTATGACACCTACCCAAACTGCTTCAAAAACTTTGTGAAATTGGGGTGCAGTCATTGCCAATGGTGAAGGAGTGAAATATAATTTGTCAACTTGCTGCAAAGACCAGTAATAATCAATGGATTTGAATATCTTTGCAGATGAGGAAGGGAGTGAGGAAGACATGGACAGGGATGAAGATGTAGGGCACTACATGGACGAAGAGGAAGAGAGGGATATGACTTCCCACATGGATGAAGACAATGAAAACTGTGGATGTGAGAGGAGTACAAAACCAAAGAAGGCACTGCCTCCAGAAGCATTGGCTGCACTTGCTAGTGGTGGTCTTCAACTCCCCCATGTTGAGCATTTTGTGCTGCCACCAGTTGTGAAGTGTAAGGGAGGCTGCTCAGAGGACATTTACTGCAGGTTGGCATCTTTTCTTCACTGGATTTGTTAGATTTGGCCTTCTAGATGGAAGAAGCTCTGAGCTATAACCTGATGCTCATTTTGCTCATTATAGTTTTTCGCGTTGCTCTTGATCGTGCTCATCATGAAAGATAGGTTATCTGACATGAAGAATTTGCATTGTTTGGTGCCTAAAATTGGTGCACTTTAGGTGGACAGATTATTGATGGCAACTGGTTGGCTGCTAGTGATGCTTGTGCAGAGGCAGCATGGCAAGCATATCACAGTTTGCTTTGTTCTGGCCCATTGTCACTTTGCAAGAACATTGATGCTCTTTCCAGTTTCAAGCAGTTTGCAGATGGTAGGTTTTTGCTTGACCACTGAATGCAATTTCCATGCAGATGTGTTTCTTGTCTCTTGACATGTGGTCATTGTAGCTGGTAACTACCCTATGTGTTGCTGTTGAAGGCAATTGCTGCTGTTTTTCAAACTGCTCCTCAGTTTTTCTCTGTCCTTTACACTTGGGTCTCCTCATTTTCCTGTTTGCTCATATGTTGTCAGATCTGAAATTTCTATAAGAATAATACTGACTCATCTCTCAGTTACCTTCAGGTTGACCTATATTGCAAGTTGAGAATACTTATGACAATTCTTGTCTCTTGAAGTTAAAAATTGCCATGTTTGTATTGTTTGTATGTATGTTCCTTTCATCATGTTGTAGCGTCTGTTGCTTCTCACCTTCTTGGCAATTTAAGTTGTAAGCATAGTTGGGATGGGTGGCAGAGACCAATGACATTTTTCACATTGCTGCTCAGGTATTTCTCACCTTATCTGGAAGTGTGTTGAACTCTATGAACACCTTAGCATGCTGTGCTGTTGCATTATAGTTTAGCAATGATGTAAATCCACCAGTACTGAGGTATTGTTCATCTGTGCATGATCACTGTTCAAATCAGGTTGTGGCTGCAACGATTCTGAGAGCTTGGAAGCTTGAAAATGAAAAATCTGGTACAGTAGCCATCAGTTCATCAAGGGGTATATCTGAAGCAACAATGTTGAAAGCATGGGAGCCCTTTGCCATGGGCTATAAGCAATTGTAAGTTGGATATCTGTGCTACCTTTAGTCATGATCTGCTGTGAGTCTCAGTTGTTCTGAGTGTTCATAGTGTGCAAGAATGATGTTTTCAAGTTGTTTTCCAGATGGTGGCAAACAGTGGCCTTGCCTGCTGATGTTGAACCCTCTAATGAACAAGAATTTCGAAACCAGATGAAAGAAATTGCAGCCCATGTGAGCCCTCTCGACATGCTTCTCATCTTCTCTTCTCTATTTCTTTTCCTTCAATTTTGGTCTAATGGTCGGAGTAAACTTCTTTTGGGAAATATTCTGACTTGTCTATGAAATTGTACATTAGAATGTAGAGCTGGCAAATGACAAAGGCTGGGAATACTGTCCTCTCAGTTCACATCGTAATTAATGGAGAGGATTAAGATCTGCAGTTGACAGTCTTGTGTTGTGTGTTCTGCAGTCTTTGTCTCTACTGAAACAAGCCATTTACAAAGAAACTTTCTCCCCTCGTATCCTTTTGTGGCCTTCTAGGTGATCTCCTATGCAGTGGAGATTCTTCTGCTACTGTCAAAGTTCAGAACACTGATGCAAGATTTTGAGGATATGGGTGTGGTGAACATGGGGTCTTCCTTGACATTTATGTCAAACAGTGTTCACCCTCGATGTTTATGGACATATTATTGGAATGTTTGAGTTGAATAATTTGTAAGATACCTGCATCTTTTTCTCTTACTCTATGTTGTGTGCTGTGGTTCTATCTTTTCTCTTCTCTTTTTTTTCTTCCTTTCAAGTTGACAATTTGCAGTAGTTGATATGCTTCTTTCCAATAGCCACAGCCCATGTTAATAGCATTGACCGAAACCAAGAACATAGTGATCAGACATGTGACCATCTTGCTTATGTATTGTCAGTTCATATCCCTTCAAGTGCATTCATAACAGTAAACCCAGTGTCAAGGAAGACCTAATTGAACCAGTCATCTAAAGTGTGGGAACATGAGGGGCTTCTGAGTCTTTGGGAGGATTTGGGCAACCACATTACCTTGCTCTGAATATTTCCCATTCAGAGATTTTCGGCTCAGAATGTGCATCTGAGAGGCCGTGACACTAGGGTGAAGTATCCTTTTGTTATCCTTTTTTTGTGCCAAGTGGAATGAAAGCCATACTCTTGTCTTGAATCTTGGGTCAAGTTTGACAGCTGTGTGGTACACAAGTCCAAGATGTACAGGAACAGAAGACAGTCTTTCACATTAAATAATTGGTTTCTTCTCTGTAGGGAAATTGTTGTGGCATCACCAGTTGAAGACTATTTTCTCTACATCGATGATCTTCCCCCAGAAGCTAAGGTGTTCATTTGACAAAACATCCAGGGAGTCCACTTCTCATCATTTATGTTGCTGTTGCTATGATTTAATGGAGGCATAAAGTTGCAAATGGGGCATGTGCATTGGCACAAGATACTAAACGGCATGACAATCTTGATGTAATTTTGCAGGCACAAGCAGGGTTGGTGACAAAGGTATATTTGGATGCATTGGGTGATGACTATGCTGCATATTGTCAAGGTACACATTCTGATCTGAACAGATTAGAATTCGTTGTACCCTGGGAAATGGGCACATTGGTATTCATTTACAATAATGAGATGTCATCACAAGGGTTTCCTGTGGATATTCACAAGGTTCCTTCATTTTCTATTCTTTGCTTTCTTTTGGGGCCTTGGGGTTCCACATAGGAGTTTATGATTTCTAGATGACTCTTCAGTCCTCTTGAACTTGAATTATGCAGTCTGTTTATGATGAATGATGCAGGCTCTGCATTTTTTGCCCTGCAAAGCTGCATTAACCACTCCTGCACACCAAACACAAAGGCCTTTAAAAGAGATCAGGTATTGGATATGATGGTACAATGAACAAATTGCCACAACTTTCTTTGTTTTCAGTTCATCTCTGTTCATTGCATAAATTAATAATACCAGGTATCAAGACATATAGTTCCAGCTGTTTTGGGTCCTGCTTTGTTGAAGTAGTCAGAGATAGTCTTCTTTCTACACTTTCAGAGTAACTGTACACAAGCACAAGTCTGATCAATAAATTCGAAGTACTGAATGTGTAGCACTGTTGTCATAGTGTGAGATGTCTTACAGAGTCCCATGTTCTGACCCTGAAGTCAGGAACTTTTTGCATGCCTTCAATTTCCCTGAATTTGACCTCTTCTTGTTTTGGGTGGCAGGACAATGATGGACAGGCAGTCTTATTGGCAACAAGGCATATTAGGAGAGGAGAAGAGGTAACTTGAGGGTTATCAATGTGGTGCATTTGTCATCTTTGAAATGCTCTTGTGCTGCCAGAATTCTGACTTCTGTTTGTGCTCAGCATCTGGACTAGCCTCTGAACTGGTAGCGGCTCATTGTGGACTCGATCCTGTGGATTCTGGTGTGGAATAGGAAATGGAACACTGTTGTTTCTTCTTTCAATCGGTGATTTCTAGAACCCAAATCTCTTCTTTTGCAGTTGTCACATCTATTGAACAGAATCATGTGTTTGGTGTTGCATTTTCAGATAACAATATCATACATTGATGAAGACAGCTCATTGGAGGAAAGGAAGGCAGCCCTTGCAGACTATGGATTCACCTGCCGTTGTTTACGCTGTTTGCAAGAGAGTTAAAACAGAAGTTACTCTTTCTGTTTCAACTTCTCTCTGTTGGTGTCACATTTTCCAATAACAAGACCACATATTAATGAAGACAGGTTATTGGAGGAAAGACAGACAGTTACTGCAGACTATGGATTTACCTGCTGTTATTCACACTGTTTGCAGGAGAGTGAAATAGAACTTTCTGTTTCAAGATCTGGTTCATCAAGTTGCAGTGACTACTTGTGGACGATATTCATGTTTTATAGTTGTGGAATGCTTGAGAATCTAAACCAGCTGCAATTCAGTATAAGAGGTTGTGTTGCAGGGCAAGGTATCTGTTCTCAAGTGCTTTTGTCAGTTTTTCACCATCAAGACTGGTCCTAAAAAGGTTTCTTTAGTTCCCTGAAGAATAAGGAACCTACTCACTGGAATTTACAGGTCTCTGGTGTACAAGGGTTTTTAGCTTGAAGAAGAAATTTGATTACGAAGTGGCTAGAAAAGATTGAGCTCGGTAGTTGCTACTTGTGATTAAAGACCCATCTGCCGATTGAATTTCTGGGACCTCTCATGCCTTCAGAAAAATTGCTACAGCTCTTGGAACATACCACCACAGGAGGTAAAGCTTGTGACATGATGTCTCTTTCTTTGATGTATAGAGGATTAGAGAGCTTTGGTACATTTTATTGGCTCCACCTGGAATGGAGAGACTCTGGAACAATTCAGTTGTCATTTTTAGGAATGTTCACCAGGTTTTACTGTGAACTACGAGTTCACCTTTTGTGAACTTCACACGGAATATTTCCTAATTTTTAACTGTTGGTGATTTGAACTTGCCATAATGGGGCAGCAGAGCCATAATGACTCCCTTATGTTCTTAGGGTCACATACATAGCCAATCATAGTGATGGTAGCCAACTAGCATTCTCAATGCTGAAATGTACAACATTCAGGGTTAAATTTTCACCACCAACTTGGCCCTCAGATTCAACATGAAGAGAGGTGAATGTTATATCCATTGTTACACATTGTTTTTGAATGTACCAAACCATCCATGCATTTGATCTTATTCAACTAGATCCAAGTCCAAAGATATTTGTGTTACATAAAAGTTGTTCGCAAAGATTACTAAAACTCAGGAGCAGAACCTCGGGTTTCCATTAAACTAAAGATAGCAGCCAAAATGCAGGATGGGATTGTGTCACATTCTTTGTAGTCAAATGGAAACAAAATTTCCTCAACCCAAGATGATTTGAGTTTCCCCCCGACTCTAGGGAAAATTTTGCCTTTCTTTACATGTCCATGTAAGGACTTACTTATGTTATGGGCTATTGAAGAGAGGACTGAGGCCATTACATAAAGTCTATATAAGGGGTTAGCTAGGGATTTTATAAGGGATATCTAGGGGTTACTTTAGGGGCTTACCTAGGGCATATTTAGAGGAGACGTTTAAAGAGTGTACCTAGGTTATGGGATACTTAAGAATCAGTAAGTAGACTACCTAAGGCTTACCCAGGGAATTCAAGGAGACACCTAAAGACTTACTCAAGTTATGGAATTTTTAAGGGTTACTTAAAAAGCTATATAAAACCTTCTTGGGGGCTACCAAGGATTTTCAAAAGCTTACATCAACAGTTACATAAGGACTATCTAAAAAACTACTTACTTAGAGAGACACCTAGGGACCTACCCAAGTTATGGGATAACTAAGGACTATTTAAGTGCTATTGAAACCAAATTCACTAAAGGATCCCCAAGCCACTTACTTGACAAAATTGTAAAAGAAAAAACATTGTTCACAATAGTCTTAGTAATGGTGGAGACTAGTGAATTTGTTTTTGGAAAAAACAAGTCCATGTCACCATATTTAGACAATAGGTTCTACCATGTGACCAACATGCAGCAAGATTCCTAAACTTTTTAACTTTCCTCTATTCCCTATAGCCAAATTTGGTAAGCCCTCTTTTGGACGATTGCCAACCCACCTACCTCACAAATTTTAATAAAAAAAATTGGTTGAAACTATTCATAACTTTCTTATTAACATCAAGTTTTTCATATGGATACATTGCTCTACAAAAACAAGAGACTCTAAATTTCAAGCTTTATATGTCTAAAGATTAATGTTTTCTAATACAAATTTCATGGAATGATGGTTTGTTCACACCAAGTGGTGGTTATCAAGTGAAAGTGAAGCAACACCCACCAGTTCACCATGGAGGATAGATGGTTAGAGTGAACCAGCACCCACCAACACACTAGTTGGGAAAAACTCGTTTTGAGTTTCATTGGATGAACACTTGTTGGGTTTTGGGTCTATTAAAAAGAAAAGGGATGGAAAAAATAATGGAATTCAAATTAGTAAAGAAATAATTTCAGGTTCATTATTTTTTCCCTCCCTTTATTTTCCTACTTATTAAACTTAATTACTAAACTTAACTTGTCAATGGCATTTTTTTCTTTTCTTTTCTTTCTCTTCTTTTTCTTTCTTATCCTTTTCCTTTTTTTTCTTTTTTATTCATCTCCTTTTTTCTTCTTCTGGCTAGTGGTTTGTTTACAAGAGCAAGGCCAGGGTTGCACAACAACAATATCATCAAGAACAACGTAGAGCTTCACAACAAACAACATCATCATGAGCAATGTGGTGTAGCAATACAGGTAGCACAACAACAGCAAGCTTGCAAGGTCATCACATTGGCAAGTAAGCATTAGGGTGAAGAAGACTTAGTTTTTATGTTCTTTTTCCTTTTTTGTCTTTCCATTTCTCTTGATTTTCTCTTCCTACTTTGTTTTGTTTTCTTTTCATTTTTTCATTTTCTGATTTTTTGTGTTTTTTTTAATTTCTCTTAATTTCTTTTCTATTTTATTCTTCTTTCTTTTTTTTTCTTTCTTTTTTTTTTCTTTTTTTCTTTTTTCCCCACTTTTTGTTTCTGTTTTTGTTTCCTTTTTGCTGTTTTTTTTTGGTGCTTTTGTCTTCTTTTTTCATTTCTTTCTTCTATTTTTATGTTCATGTGTAGGATTTGTGATCACATGGCTAGTGGGAAAATATGTCATTTACATCAAGTTGGGGAAAGGAAGATCAAAAGGAGTTGCAATTTCAATTTAACAACATGTTTGATCAAATGCAGTTGGAGGAGATGATCAAGGGTGAGTTGAATATCTTAACTCCAATGATGTAGCTCGATTAATATTATATATTTTCATTGTGGTGCCTTCCTACCAATTCGATGAATCCAACTCAATTGAAGCAAATGATGATCCATGTATACAAAGAAGAAATTGTAATACAATATAATTTTCATTTTATCATACGTTCAGTAAACCTCTTTGTGAGGTATCATTTGTCTTAGGATTTTTTCTCACTTTTATCTTTGAAGAAGAATCTGACAATTTGAGTTGAATCACTCAGCCTCATACTTGTGTTGTTTCCTCTTGTAAATTATCATCAAATTTATAAAAGAAAAACCTTAACTTCCATCTCAAAATGTGATGGAAGCTAGGGTTTTCTTTTTGATTTTTTTTGTGCAATACCTAAAAGTGATGAAGGCAAATAGAGTCTAACGTCTATGGTTTATGCAATACTCACATTGATAATAGTGCCAAATGTGCACTAATCATTTTTTTCATCTCAATTTCAATTGGTAGTTCAAGGGGGGCAATTGAAAGAGCAAATGAAACTCTTCAAACACCCAAGATAACCCAAAAGGATTCAAATTGGACTAGGGTGGGATTGAAATGGGTGTGCAAAGTCAACATGTGTTCCTTTGCATATGCCATACAATAATTGTTCACCCAACATCTCAAGAAGGTGCATAACCTTGTGGTAAAGAAAGTTGAATCTACTTGTCCTTTGACTTGTGAGGGGGGTTTCATTGCCAAGACCACATTTAGATGAATGCACACATCTTAAACAATGCACATGCGATTCAACAACAAAATTACCAAAAGGTGGCTACTCAAACTTGTGCGAAAGCTCATGCAAAATGAAAATAGTTTTAATTGTTTACATAAGGAAATTTGAAGTACAAAAGCCCCTTTTAATTAGTGCAATTAATTTCATATTCACTTTTGCAAATCTTGCGCATCCAATTTTGGGGCATTGGGAGCCCACACAAGCATTGAAAAGGATGAAGACCTACAAACCCTCATTTGCACAACCCAATATGTGTATGCAAAAAGGTTTAAGATGGCATGTGATGGCACATATTAGGAATGGGAGTCCAACAAAACGACCTAAATGCGATAAATTAACATAATCATTAATTTCTATGAATATGAAATCTCCGTGGAGGTATGTATGCCCATACCCACCCTTTTTATTTGTTTGGTTTAGGGTTTATTTACAAGGCCCATGCTAAATGTGAGTTGTTACTAAAATGTAAAATTCATACACTAGAAAAAATCTCATTGTTTGCAACCAAACACTATGCAACTACATGCAACTAGTTGTTTGCAACTAAATTGGTTATGCTTATAACTATAAAATTGATATTGTATAATTTTTGGACCATACAATTGTGTATAGCTAACATGCAACTAATGGTGTAAAAAATGAACATGTGTCATAATAATAATGGCCTAAGTTAATACATTCCTAAGTTAGTATACCCAATATATTTACAAAGGTTATGTATAGTAGTATTATACCTATGTACTACTAAAGTTAAACCCATGCTAACTAAGTTTAAACATGGGCCATCCAAGCCTAAACTTCAATTAAACTTATGTTTAACTCACACTAACCAAGGTTAAACCTAGGCTAAACTAATTAGGAGGCTAAACTAACTTAAAAGTTAAATGTTACATGGTTAAATTAATTAGGAGGCTAACCTACTCAAAGGTTAAATTAACTTAAGTTAAACTAATTACAATTAAACTAATTAGAAAGCTAAACTAACCGTAACTAAATTAAGCATTGCTAAATTAATTAGGAGGCTAAATTAACCATGGCTAAACTAACTTAAATAAACTAACCTAGGCTAATTTAATTAAAATTAAATTAACTAAAAGACTAAATTAATTAAGAGGTTAAATTAACCATGGTTAAACTAAGTAGGAAAATAAACTAATTGTGGTTAAATTAACTTAGGTTAAAATAAAAATGGTTAAACTAAATTAGGCTAAAATAATTAAAAAGTTAAATTAACTATTGTTAAACTAAATATTTCTTTAATTAATATTTTCTTTAATTATGTTAAAATGCCTATGGTTAGTATGTTACAATAACTAATCTAGGTTATATGATAATTAGAAATACTAATTTAATAATAATTTTATTATTATCATAATTTTATAATTTTATTACCTATTAGCTTTTATTAATTATAATATAATTAATACATCTAATAGGTCAATTAGGTTAGTATGGCATATGTACGATGTAATTATATTTGCATCTAGGTTGCAACTAAATTGGCTACACTTGCAACTAAATTTTTTATCCCATATATTTTCCCTTCCATTCCAAGTGTGCACACTATATAAGTAAATGCATTAATTTTGTTCACAAATCAAGTAACAAATGCCATTTGGAATGAGCCAATGAAAGAACCTTAACTTGAAAGGTTAAACCCAAACACAAAATTGAATTATTTTCAATCTACCTAGCTAACCTAGCCTTACCATCCTACATACCTACCTATGGCCTACCTACCTAATTAAATTTTAAAAAAAATTAATGAACTTTTAAAATAACCATATAATTGGTCTTCACAAATGGACACATTTCAAAATTCAATTCATAGTTAATGGAAGGTTGATTTTTAATTTATTAATAATGATGAATATTGAAATAAGGTTTAAATGTGACATGTTACCATAGGCAACCCCTTAGAATAACACAAATGTATGAAATATAAATCCATTATACATATATATATAATTTGTAGACATATTGTCACATGCAACTAAAAATCAATTACATACGACAATTGCAAATGACAAGTTTTCTTCTAGTGATAGGACAAATAAGGACGAGTTCATGGTGATCATGGTTCTTTTCCAACTCAAACATCACCACGTCTATACTCACAAACATGCAAAAAATGCAACAAAAAATTAGCAACCTATTACTGAGCGCATGGGATGGGCAATGTGGATAATGGTTCTAAAAATGTTTCTCCTTCAAATAGGGATTAAGGTGTGGGTAGGATTATATGTAGTGAAATTTTTTGACACAATTTTGTAGACTTGACAATTTCCATCAACCTATCATCTACATAAAAGGCTAGGATTTACATTTGATAAATTGATCCCCTATAACATTGGGATATATGTAAAGCAAATTTGATTTTTGGTAAACCTTTTGGTCATGGGCTCAAAACCATCTTTTATTGTTACATTATAATTTCATATTTGGATTGTTAAAATTTAAAAATTTTAGGCAATACCTCCATAATGTCTTGTAAAATCGCCATGATGCAAGGGAAATTTGCAATACCCACATATGGGCACTCAATACACACTAGGCTTTTGGATTCATGTGTAATACTCACATATGGCTCACAAAATATGCATTGACATTTTAGGAAAAATTTGTAATACCTACATATGGGTCACAAAAAAATGTTCATTTATTGGGTTTTATCATCCTTCCAAAGCCCAGTTTGAAGGGATGTGGGTATTGCACTTTGGGACTATGTTTTCAATTAACTAACGTGGATTAAAACTGGGTCATTTTCATCAACACCCATGTGTGGTATTACATAGGGTACAAAGCCACTACTTTGGCATGATCATGAAAATAAGTGTTGGTTTTGGGAACTGTAAACTAATTTAAACATGGTAGTTTAAGTTTGAAGTGAATATCACATTCTTGGAATGAGTTGTCACCCAATCACCTTCAAGGGAAAGCACACTACGGGGGGGCCACTTTAAGCAAAAAAAAATGTACTCATTTTGGGTATATTTTGGGGGCAATTTTTCTTTGATTTCATCTACCATTTTGATAACATATAAAATGGATTTGAGTAAAAAGGCCTCCAACATAATTATTTTCATCTTTCAAATGAAAGTAATTTTTCAACAAAATGTTTTTTTTCAACACACTTATGCTCGTTTTAATGAAAAACTTGTCCAATTTCTTTGTGAAATCACATGAGTCAAACTTTTTAATTGTAATTGAAATGGTAAAATCAATTCATATTCAATATATGACTAAGTATTTCATTAAGTTTTGCAATTATTTGAATCATTTTTAGAATATATTTGCATTTTGTAGTATATCGTGACAACATATACATTCTAACAAATATACTCTTTAATCATTTAATATTAATAAAAATGTAGTTTCCTTTGACAATTTCATTACTTAGCTATTGAACTACTGTAGCCGAACAACGGGTGACTGGACAGAAAACTCCATGGCTGTGCTGTTTGTGTGAACACAAGAACATTGATCAGGGTAAGCTGGCCACCTCTATTGATGAATGGCGACGGATCTCATCTTCATTTGTGTGAGAGGGGATCTGGTTGTGCATGGGATGCATGGGGAAAGTATAGTCTGTCGTTGGGGGATGGGAGGACAAGAAGATGACGGCGTGATTGATGAGGAGGAGCGGCACCACATTGATGAGGCATGGAGGAAAGGCTGGGGGGAGGAAAGCGAGGAGGACGAAGCTTGTGAGAGAAGCTGGATAGGGGGATGTAGATAGGAGAATGATCAGTTAGGAACATCGGTCAGTTTTTGGTAGAACAGACAGGAGCTCTGAGAAAAAGCATGGTCACTCTTCTTCCGCTGCCATTAGTGACCAGGAACCTCAAGTTTCTGAAGCTAGGAGAGAAGTGGAAATTTAGGATCAATGTAACCAAGGATACTACTTTTGGAGAAGGCACAAAGCTTGTGCTGTCGGGGATTTTTTTTGTGAAATACAAGCTATGAAATTTTGTCATTCAAGTTCTTTCAGTCTGAGTCGTGTGAGTAGGAACAACGTCTGAGAAAGCTCGATGGAATAGCCCCTGCAGCTGAATCATGAGATTCCAATTGAAGACTGTGAGAAGTCGTTTGTTGTGTTGTGTCCTCGTTGTGTGATTGCATTGTACTCGCTCTATCAGAACGAGACCTAAAGGAGAAGGTTACTTGTAGCTGTGTTCCCTATGCATTTCTTGTCTCCCTTCTTTTTGGTTACACTACCTTATTTTGAGTATAAATTATGAAAACCTCTTTTAATATTGGCTTGGTGGAAGTTGAAAGTTCATAGTTTTGAAAAACACTATTTGTGACTACATTTTTTGGCCATTGTAATGTGCTTTCACCCCTTCAACCAAAATTGGGTGGTCCTCATACATCACAAATTAACATTTCATGACTTAGTAATGAAAATCATGAAAAATTTGTTCATTCATAGGTTCATACTTCATCCATCAACACATTTATTCATGTATTAAACATGTTTTCAACGCATGATATTCATGTGTAAAATGTATGAACATATGCATGAATGAACTTCACACAATTCTCATTATTAATTCATTGCATGTTAAATTTTTGATGTAGGTCTTCATGTGTAAAACCATCATACAAAACCCTAAATTCAAAAACATAAATAATCTAATAATAAATGCCTTCAACATTAATAATGATATAAACCTATGCAAATGAGGAAAAAATAATTATAAGAACTAATTATGCTATGAATTTTTAAGTTAATCAAATGAAAGAAACTAATGAGTGGAAAAACTAATTGTACTAAGTATAATTTTAAACTAATTAAGAAAAATAAATAGAAAAAACCCTAAATAATCTTAATGGTAGATGCCATAAACCCTAACAACTATACAAACATATCTAATATCAAACAAAATAAAATTATAGAAATTAATTATCCCCTACATTTTAAAACTAATCAAATGAAAATAAGTTAATGAATGTAAAAATTAGCCTTGGATTTTAAAGTTAATTGAATGAAAAAAAATGATTGGAAGAGGAGGTTGAAACTTTTTTATCCTCCCCTTCAAAAGAGATAAAACGAATGTCTTATTGCATATGTCTTAATGAAAATTTCCCCCAAAATCCAATCTAGGGTTGACTTTAATTAATATTAAAAGGTTCAAAAGTCATAATTATTTGTTATGGAAAAAAAAACTTAAATGTAACCATATTGTTTAACTACATTAAATTGTTAAATTTATTGAATATTTTTTAATTAAACTAAATTAACAAAATTAAATCTATTATGATTAAATAACCCAAAGTGGAGGCAAAATCATAAAACTAATGCCATAAAGTTGACCACCTACATTTGGGGCTAACATTTATCATCATCAAAGTTCTAAACAAGGCTAAAATAACTATCAATGGGTTCTCTACAATAATTGTATTTTACATTTTTATTTCATCAATCAAAGTTGATAACTTAAAATGTAAGGTTGGTCCAATGATGTGTGGGTAAGTAGGTTTTGTTAATAAGTAGAAGCTTTGTTGAAAAGTAAAAGGTTAACTAAACATAAATAAAGGTTTAACTAAGAAATAGAAGTTTAACCAAGAAAATATATAGGGTAGGTAGGTAAGGGGGTTATTAGTCAGTTGTTAGTAAGGTCAATATGTAAGACTACAAGGTAGTTAAATCAATAGGGTAGCTAGGTGGGAAAATAATATGGAGGTTACAGTTGGGAAAAAAACAACTAGAAAAAGTTAAAGTTCAATAGCTGACAAAGGTTGATTGTGGTACATTGTTGGTTAATGCAAAATCATGAACCATATTAAAAAACACAACCCATCTTCTAAACAAAATGGCCAATTGGTGGATTGGTGGGTGTTGGTTCACTCTAATTAAGGTGGATGGTTTATTAACATCAAACGTTTTGTCCATTATATTTGTACTTTATAACTAACCATGGTGGTTACCTATGCATTCAATAGCCACATGAATCTACCAATGTTGGGCAAGTTTTTACTTTTGTGGAGAGCCTTTGGTTTTAGTTCTAAAAAGTAAATGAGAGTTATCATAATTTTAATTATAGTGTCACAAACATTACTTTCACGTGACGAATGAAGTTCATTCATATGGATGTTCATCTATGAATCATAATTAAGTCTTAGTTCAATTCTAATTAAATTTTTGCTCATTTTTAATTCACTTTTAGTTCATTTTAAAATTGATTCACAATTAATTTTCAATTCACTCTTAATTAAATTCTAGTTAATTCCTAAATCACTTGTATTTAAGAAGACTTTAAAGAAGTTTCCTTAGTTGATGAGTAAATGGAAACCTCCATAAAAGCTTCTTTGAGTTAAATCCCCAAAGGGGCAAAAATAAAAGTAAGGCTCCATTATTTTGAATTTGATCATTTTGAGGTACAATCTTACACCATAGCCTTGCTCTATTCTTTTCATGTTTACATTTTTTACTTCATTGCAATAAATATTTGTTTATACTTTGGTTTTGCACACTTCGTGTTCTTGGCTTTAACCTTTGTGTTTTGGTTTTGGTTCTTTTGTTTTGTGTTTTGGAGTTAAACTTATACATATCCTTTTGTCATTTATCTTTGTAGTTTTTTTCATGTAATAGTTCACACTTCAATCATTATGGTTTACCCAAATGGCCCAACCCAAGGTTGTCTTGTCGACACCCTATTATTAAGCATAGTTTTAACTTAATTTGTGCCTTTGTTGGAACAATAATCTCCATTATTGAATGATTTTGAAGCATTTGTTGAAAAACTTAATGCCATTTTTAGAGATTCAAACAAATAACACACGTTAACAAGCAACTTGTAATCACTTCGCCAAGGACCTTGCCCAAGTGTTGCATATGCACCTAAGTTCAAAAAGATTAACATGCAATATTAGTTGCACTCATGAATCAATTCCAATTTGGATTATGTAGTGATGTCAAGGACTTATTGTTTAGAATGTTAGATCTTATGACATTGAATCAAGCCATTGCCCAAGTTGTTTGATGTGACAGTAGGATTTTTGAATGATGTTAGGAGAAGCATTGGGAATTGGTTCAACACATAAAGGGCACCAATTCCAAGTTGGGTTTTTTTTTTTTAATTGGTTTTGGTTCCAGTTCTAATTTCAATTTAATTTTACTGCCTCGAGTTATAACTAGTGGTTAATTACATGTTGAACCTTTATTCTAGTTCTTTTTTTTTTCAAAAATTTCAATTTCAATTCTAATTGCACACCTATGCAAACTTGGGCGTTCCAATTTTTTAAGATAATAAAATCAAGCATTGATTCACAAATTGCTTCTAAAATTCAAACCTAATTTTGGTTGTATTTTTATTACCCATAATCAGAACCATTGGTTTTTACCTTCCAAAGTGGGTACTTGTTCAACATTGGTATCTACCTAATAGCCAAGTGGCTCACCTACTTACCAATTTACATAATAACCATTTACATTCCTTACTTACTTAAACTAAAAATAAACATGTTGTTAGAGCCTAAACCATTAGGGTCAAAGTAAGATAAAGTATACCAAAAAAATAGACGTCTCCATTTTAACCATGCTCCTCTCATACAACTACCATAAAGTAGCATCAAATTAGGTGAAAGTATGTATCGAGTAGCATTAGTTGGCTCTATTAAGTTTATAAGAATCTAATTCTAAGAAAATTAAAAACAAATGAATTTTAAAAGTAAAAAAATGTACATTTGAAACATATTGAAAAATATGTGTTCAAACCTACTTTTTGGTTTTAAAAATAAATGAAATTGATATGTAATAAGTTAGGAAATAAAGATCAACATATGTTTTAACAAGCCATCAACAAAAAATCTATTTCCTTTATGTATATATTTCCTACTTGACACCTACTTGAAACCAAAAGCTCACAATGAAAAATAAATGTCAAAAGTTACTTGCATTTTAAAAAACCTACTTAATCTTTTACAATTTGAAATATGAAAATCAATGCACATTAGGGTAAACATATATCATATTTAGTCATTGAAATGAAAACATTCAATGTTCCACAATTTTATAATGGGTTCTGTTGCTATTTTAAATCTATTTATTCTAGTTTTGACGAGATAATCAAGTTGTTCACTTTATCTTGGTTACACCCATTACACTATTGTAACCAACCCATAATATGTAATAATAACTTAAAATTAGCTAAAAACATCAAAGGAACAAAACACCCCATTTATGGCAATGCTTTGGATTCACACCGAATTATTCTTTAAAAGGTTGGACATAACATCATTATAAGGCATTCACATTTCATTCACACCTACAATAGTCATTCTTCTACTTTTTCCTCCCCTTGAAAATTGATTACTTGAAAGTTTTCTTTACATTTTATGCTTTTCATATTTTCTTTTCTTTTCTTTTCATTTTTTTTCACCTTTTTTTCTTTCAACACTCTCTTTTCCTGCCTTGCTTGTTCCACTTTGAAGACTAATGCACCATCAACATTGCATCACACTAAACTTTACACATTGGCATCAAAGTTCACTCCGTGTTTTTGCTATATTTTTTACATAATGGCATCGAAACTCTATTTTTTTGGGCTCTTTTTTGTACATTAACATCAAAGCTCAATTTAAAATAAAAAAATTGGTACCTATCTTTGCTTCTATTTTATTCACACTCTTTGTTTATGTGTAGATCATTTCATTGGAGGTGCACAATGGTTTCTTTGATGCACCATTGCACTCCTATTTATGTAATTGTGTCAGTTTTTTTTTCTTTTTATCTTTGGTTATTTTCATTTGTGTTTTGTGTTTTTTTGAAATTATTTCATTTATATTCTTTAAGATTTACTTGTGTGTAGGTTCTTGGGAGGCACTTACTTACAACTTATAACAATGTGCAATATCACATTCCTTTATGCACTTTTCATTTAAGTTTTCTTTTTTGGTCTTGCTTTTGTTCATCTTTGCTTATGTTTTGTTTGTTTTGTTTGGTTTTTACTTATGTGTGGATCAAATTTTGGGAGGTGTTCAACTACATAGCTTGCAACTATTTTGTTTTCTTGTTTTCTTTTTATTTTGTTTGTTGTATTTGCATTTTGTTTATGTGTACATTGTTCCTTTGGAGGCACTCAAATATTTTTATGGTATTATTATTGTTTGCAAGTCATGGATTATCAAATTTATGTTTTATTAATGATTTGTATAGTGTTTGTTGTTGGAATCTTGCAAGAAATTCTTTAAAGAGCAAGCTTATTAGCTTCCAAATTCATTGATATGGATAGAATGAGTAGCCCACAACTTTTTTTGGACCCTATTTCATTCTAGCCTTTGCTTCTTTCATCAATATAGGTTGTTAAATGTGCTTAATATTATGTTAGTTGATTTAGGGCATTGTATGAAGCCCCAAGATCACAAGATGGGGGGGTTTGCATGCTATGGTGTACACAAAAAACTATCACAATTTGATAGTTTTTAGTACCTATCCGAGTTTCATGCATCATGGTGAAAATTTTGAAAATCATTTTCATTGAAATTTTGTAATAGATGATGACTTATGTACTAATCTAGCATTATGTTGTGCAATCAATGAACATATGATTGATATAATAGTCCGACAAAATATTATTTTGATTTGTAGAGCCTTGAAACATCTTTGCAATTCCAATAGAAGGATTAAGAAGTATTACATTTAATGATAAATTTTCCATAAATTTTTACACATACAAAAAAGAAACCATAAAAAAACGATCTTCACCATCAAAGTTTTCAAAAAAAATTAAGGTCGTGGAATTTTGATAATACAATTTTAAAATGTTCCTTAGTACATTACGATATGATAATGTTGATAATTATGATTTTTTAAGGCTAAAAAATGTTTTTCCATTGAATATTTACTTGGGTGAATTTTTTTTAATCATTTGACAAAAATAAGATGAAGTTCTAATTTATTTTTTAAATGAAAAATATTGTCAAATAAGGGTATTTAAAACCCTTTATTAAATTATTATTCAACATTTACACAAATGCACAATTATGACTTAATTTCATATTCATAATTCTTATGATTTCTTCTAATTTTGAGGCCCAAATAATTTATATGAAATTTTTAGAATAATTCAAAGTGAATGAAATCTTATGTGTTGATACTTTTGATATTGTATGTAGTTCCAATTTTCAAACAAATTATGCACACCATAGGATGAAAATGCTTGATGGTTATCTAGAATTCTTTTGATAAAGTTTGATGAAGAATTTTTTAAGGGATTTGATGTACCAAATTTTCACATGACTAATATTACCTTGTTTGGTATTGCAAATCAATTGAAGCCCATCATTCAAAAACATAACACAAAGTATAGGAAAGTAGTTCCAATGGGAATTCAAATATTGTATGCAATTTATGAACTTGTTCATGGTTCTAATTTCTTAACTTATAATTAATTATTTAAAGTTGGAAATTTTATTATGTGACTTGTTTAACATGAATTTGTTTATGATGTCAATCATTTCTACAAAAATATAATTTGTTGGCTTTGAAGGAAGAACAATGATAATCATATTTATGGAGGAATTTAAGTTGTGGTGTGAATTTCCAAGTGTGCAAGGAGCAATAGATGGTACACACGTGGGTATAATATAATAGCTCAAGAAATTGTGGATTGCAACAAAAGATTCATTGATGTTTTTTGGGCCTTCTTGACAATTTTAATGATTCAAGGGTTTTGTGGAAGTGTTTTGTATAGAAATGCACATGGATTATTGACATGGAAAGAGGTTCACAAAATGGGTTCCCACCATACATCCTTAGAAACAAAAGGGTATATTTAAGTTGTTTTCTTGGATAATGACCCTATACAAGGAAGAGGGATAACATATAAGCCTTGAGCTTTTATTCAATAGGAAACATAAAAGGGGCCAATCCATTGTTGATAATGCATTTGGTATTTTCAAAAAAAACATTTAAAGAATTACTAACCAAATTTGACATGCATCTTTTTTTCTTGCTTAATGTTTTCACACATTTATTACGTAATATGTTACAATTTAAGAATGATTATAATGTGCAAAGGCTTACATGGATCCTTGAGTTCAATGTGTAATTGAACCCATTGGTTTCAAACAATGCAAAAAGAGTCAATGAAATTCATGATGAACAAACAATTCACAAAATTTAAGGAAAAACAAGATTAGGAAAGACAATGTGCATGGAATTGTGCAATTCCATTGGTTAATAAAAAACTTGAATATGAAGGTTTTTATACCCTTTCTTTCTACATCAAAAGTAGAGCAAAATCTTTTGAATTTTACTTTCATGCACATTAATGTATCAATAATTTTCAATTTTGCAAATCTTCCTTGTCATTTTTACTTCCCTAAGGAACTTCCAATGTTCAGTCATTGTTGGCATTTGTTGTGTTGCATTTCAACACCATGTTCATGATTTGTTTTAAACCCATGTTTTTTTAACTATGTTCATTTCAGTGTCATTGATTGCTCAATTTATTTTCTTGTAATAGTCCAATTGTTTATTTAACATAGATTCTTAAATTTTAACATTTTTTTTTCTAGGACAAGGCTAGTTTCATGAAGCTTTTCAATAAGTTACACTAACATTTCACTACCCTTTTGTGTTGCTTCAACCATATTTTTGTCTGCATATGTATGTTTGATACCAATGCTTCCAATACTTTGAAAACCTCCTCCTCTTGTGCTCAAAGGTCCTTTGTTCGTCGAATTTGGCATTATTGGCTTGTGCACTAGTGTGCTATATGGGATTGTCGCTAGGGTTTGCTATGAACTACCTTTGAAAGGTTCTATGACAACTTTAACTTTTGAATGTGGCAAAAAAACTACATTTGTCCAATGTGCATCAACAAGTGGTGGAACTTGTGGTCCATATCCACATTTAGTTTTTTTTCTCATTAATTTTTTTTATCAAATGCATTCTTTATGTTCAAGTCTTTGTATACATCTTCTAAATCCTTCATGAGATCATGCATGTGAGGTTGGCTGAAGATTGGTTTAATACCCATGAATTCCAAAATTGCATCATAACTATTTTTATTGAAAACTTGAGGCAAATGGAATGTTTCCTTGCCTTGTAGGTTCATTGCCAAAATCTTCATTATTTTTGAACATGTAGTTGAATTTTTTTTTGAACTTTCCAAAAAATGTTCCCCATTTATCTTTGCATATTCAATTGATCCACATGTGTTGGTAGAGACCTACATTCATGACAACAATAAATATTTTCTTTCATTTAAAAAAAAAATTCAAATGATTTCAAAGATCAATCTTGTCCACTGAAACAATGTGCTCGTCCCTTTTTACCTTGATGAATGCCATTGTTTCCCCATGGTCTTGATTCAAAGTGCCTTGATTTGATATGTAAACATCACCCAAAAAAATGAAATGAAAGGACAAACGTTTGCCTTCATCATTAAACTATTCATGTTAGTTGTTGAAGTTTATCCCAAATGAATCCCAAATACTAGTTTTAATTCAAATTTTGATGCATTGTTTTGTATAATTTGTTAGAGGACATTAATTGAAGGGAAATGGTGAAGGGTTTGTGAACAATATTGATGCTAGAATAATATTGCAAATGTTCACACACCAAGGAAAAAATGGAATGATGATAAAACTTAACACTCACAATGATCTTGTAAATCTTCATTTTTCGCAAGATTTAAAATTAGCAAACGTTTTCCTAACTTTGCATTATGCTCCAGGTAGGATTCCATGTCACATTTTAAGTTACATAACTTTTCATATGTGAATACTTTCATTTTGCATCGGTTTGTAACACAAACTTACAAGAGAATTACTATCAAGTGTGTTTCAAATTTTATTTTCATACTTACCCGAATGCATAAGTATTTTACATGTGTTGTGTGAGGTGGAGGTATTAGGGTTTATAATATAGGTTACTAAGGTTGAACCTTGGATTCCACCATGGTAAGGCAAACAATCAATGACTAAACACATAATGTCTTAGTCACCTTTGTCTCACTCAATTTTTGTCCTTTCGAGTTGTGGTCTAAAGATAAAATGTAACCCACTAGAAAATGCACCAATGGTCATTTAAATCATTCAAAACTAGTAAAAAATGAAGAAGACACACTCTTTCAAAGTTTGGGGGGTAAAAATTGATTTAAAAAAATTGATCATACACATGTGGCAACCCAATGATGATGGTTTGTTTAGTCATTTAAAACCAAACAAACACTTACCCATTAATGAATTTTATATACTTCCACATCGAAATGGATAAAGATTGGGATGAAACATTTTGATAAAGGTAATAGTTCATTTTTCATCATAGGGCTCAAATTGCACCCAAATTAAAGCTTGTACATTGATAGTAATGGGTAAGTAATGTTTCGTTCAACAAATCCACCACTCCTCTTGCAAATGTCTATGGGCATAGATTTTCTGTTGTTCCCACCAAGTTCGATGCCTCCTAATCAGGTTGGGAGTTTTGCTTCCATGCTTATTTGAATTTATGTTCTTTTCCTATTCTTTGAATTGCTTGTCTATAGTGGAATCAACCTTGGTGGTGGCAGCCATAACCTTTTTATCGAGTGTATTATGCAAGGAAACATTAGTTTAATAGTTAGAGTGCCTTTCCATCATACATAAGCTTATTTGATGAATGTGGAAGTCATTGACTACTTTTTGTGAGTTTAAACTATAAAATCTAATGTTTGTTGAAGAAAATTTGTTCATGAACATGTTTAGAATTTCTTGTTCCCATCTTTTTTGTCATTTTCTTGTAATGGGAATTCCATTTATGTTCTTTTCAACTTACTCTAGGCCTTTCTTCTATGCAAGTCATGGACAAAACTATCGCTTTTACTTTTTGGTCTATGAATAGCTACTCCTCTTTTCCTTTTACATGGGATGGATTTTTTTCATATGTTTTTTTTTTCTAGAAGCCCTAACAAATGGAGGACCATGAACTTCTCTTAACCATTGAGGTAAGCTATGTGTAAGTAGTATTTGCTAGTCACTAGAAACTTCTAGGCTTTCTAATGAAAAAAATAATCCTTACATATTTTTTCCCCTTGTTGATTAATAGAAACTATCCTTGATGCAAATTCAATGATAAATACTTATTAGATTTTGCTACCTCAATTTATACTCTGAAAGATGAAGGCTTCAAAAAACAACAAAAAGTGGTAGTGGGGTATCAAAGTGGTGGTGGTCACTTTGTTGGCAATGTTGTTATTCTTGCATTGAGTAAATCTTTTGGTAGATTACTTGATGAAATTATAGCATTAATGATGGTGAACGATTTAATCATGTGAAATAATACAAAATTGAAACTTGCATTTGAGAATAGGAGAGAACAAGAAAGACATTGAACAAGAAACCCTTATCATGTAAGTATTACATCCATATGATAATTTCATGACTAATAGATGATTTGAAAGCATTTTGTGGATTGCAACTTGTTGGACAATTTAGGATAAAAAAATTAGGAGTATCAATTTTAAAAAGAAAATGACTTCAAATTATTTGTTGTTGTTTTTGTTGTTGTCATATTATTATTATTTGTCATCTTAGAATTTTGGTTGATCTTGTAATGTCTTTGCTAGGTACTTGTTTCTTCATGAACTTTATGCACAAATAACAAGCAAGTTGTAGTGGAGTTGGTGAAGCTTTTATAGTTCATTCCATTATGTTTTTATCCACTTTTGAAGAATTGGGGAGTTGTAGCTTTTAACCATTGCATCAATATTGCATTTGAATTTCACTTTGTTCACATGTTTCGGCATAACTATCAATGAGTAGGTGGATAAGTGTGTAGAGTAAAGGGCAAACCACAAGCAACATCATGATTAGGGGAAAACCAAATTTCTGAACTACTATTGTTTTTCTCTTAAACTTTTGATCTAACTCATAATTCTTTTGCTTGAGGTTGTTCTACTTGTTATTAGTACCAAGCTAACCAATTATTTCCCTATTCTTCAATCATTGGAAGATAACATCCTTGCTATTTGACACCTTTGGGACTATTGTTTAATTCATGCTTGCACCCTTGCTTGTTGTTGAGCCCAAGTTGTGTAGGTTAGATTCACCGCCATGCACTTGTGCAAATTTGTTAAGAAATTTGCTTGAAATCAAGGTGAAAGTAGTCACTCACTTTAGCAATAGTAGTTAGAGTCGAAGTTGCATGAATTGTGTTCTAGTATGTTTCTTAATTGTTTTTCGAGCTACTCATTTTGTTGCAAAACCCAATTTTGATGAACTATTACAAGGGTGTCTAGGGTTTATCTTGGTTTTCTGTTAAACACACCTTTAAAAGGTTCATTGCCACCATATTTGTTTTCAAGTATGTGCATTACAATGCGATGGTCTTCTCCCATAACCAAACATGACTACATATGAGATTATGCCTTTTTAAAAATTATTTCTTTTTTCCATGCCCATAACGACACAAAAAAATAAAAATAAAAATTCTTTTGGATTATATATAAAAATCAAACACATTTTTTCTAGACCGAACATTCGGTCATAGGGTTGCATTTAAACACTTGCACAAAGGACTTCGACCATTGACCAGCGCTGATATTCACAAGAGGGGTGTTTGATCACTGAGTGATGTTCAGTGGGGGCATGTTTACCCTAACCCTAACTAAGTTGTGTGCGAACCACAACTTAGTCATAATTGGTTTCCAATGGATGGTGCACTGGTGGATGCTAGGCCACATAATCTCCAGTTATCATAGGTTTATGATGGAGCTCACTTTTGCTGCAGTGATTGTTTTTTCACCCAAAAATGTGGGAAATTTATGGAGAAATTGTTTTGGGGTGTAAATTAGACTAATTTTGCTATTTGTTGGAAAACTTTGCCAAATTGTCTACAACAAAAAAATTGGAATTTTTTAATATAAGAACCAAAACCCTGGTCTGATGGTTATAGTAATAAACCGCCCCATAGGTAAGGACTAAACGAAAAGGTCCCAGATTTATGAAATAACGTTTTCTTCCAATTCCCAATGCCTATAATCAGGTTGCAGAAAAAAAATATAGTTCTCAATTCAATGCCCATTATTATAATAATCAATGCATT
>Ga0209208_10002663_pt1 | contig 25632 bp, 9 predicted proteins | sample S1TSphfallax_3_FD_187694 | JGI IMG/M metagenome (GOLD analysis project Ga0209208, IMG submission 187694) | Host-associated microbial communities from peat moss isolated from Minnesota, USA - S1T2_Fd - Sphagnum fallax MG (SPAdes) (version 2) | ecosystem: Host-associated > Plants > Peat moss >...
CCCCCCAAGCACTTCCTTATATAACACAAACTTACATAATCCTCAATAACCTAGTGTACTAGGTTGTCCCAAGAACACAAAAAAAATTGATAGTTTTATTTCAGCCTTTTCATGGCTCATCACCTTCTACTACCACTATCCATCCACAAGCCCCATGTAATCAAAAAACCCAACACTAGCCATTATAAACACTTTAGATTGAATATTTTCTTGCAATGTTCAAATTTAAATTCCATGCACCAAATTTGTTGTTAACGTTATTAAATTTGGCAATATATATTCGATTCACCTATCCTACATATTTGATAAACTAGATATTATTATTATTATTATTACAATTATAATTGAAATAAAGTAGATTATGAAGACTTGTAAGTAGGGGGGAATTTTTATAATTTATTTTCCCATTAAAAACTTGTTAATATCATATTAGATTAAATTGAAAATTTATATTATTAGCAAGGGACGGTATTAAGTGTACCGCTAGTTATTATTCTAAGTTACTAGCTTGATGCATATGGCCTTAATCTAATTAATTTAGAGATTTCTACCCCTTAACATGATATTTTGTGAAACTATGTATACTATGGAACTTTAGGTCAAAATGATGAGGAAATTGTTAATATAAATTGGAACTTTTATCATGAATTTACATCCCATTTCTCAAGATGTGCTAATGGAAATTGATAGACTTAATGGGCACCATGTGGTCTAGTGCCTTTTTTATTGAAAATCATTTCATGGAGTGATAGTACCATTTTGGGACTATGTGCATCACATGAACTTCCCAAGGCAAAACAACTAGACTTACATGAAAATATTAAGATATACATATAGCTGGTATTTACTAAGCCTAGTATATAAATTAATATGTAATTTTTGAAATAGACTATTTCCAGTCAATTAAATAGATGTATTTGAAAGTCTAACAATAATTAATTACATTTTATTATTGGAAAATTTCTGAATATTTAAATCTACAATGATAATTAAGCATGTCAACTAATACAAAGGGGGTAGACTAGGGGGAAAAATCGTCATAATACGTTTTGTATTAACTGCATTTACTTTCTTTGGCCAATTTAATATAGACTTCCAATCTACTCAATAATAATTGATAGATACACATTTTAGTCCTCTATACATATAATATGTACATTACCAATTTCAACCAAAATTTGATTGAATTTTTCATCCTTCTCATTCAAACACGTCTTTGCTCTCTTTACCATATTGTGTACATGATATTTATCCTATTTTAAACTCAAGAAATTTCAACCTAACATCTAAGTTTGAAGTTAAAGAGATTGATCTAAAGTAAATGTTCTAGACCAACATTGGGTAATTAATATCTATTTTATCTAATTATAACTATTGATTATGCGTTTAGTTGTAATCAGATACATATCAATCACAAAGTCTAGCAAAATCTAGTAATCAAACTAAATTATGGATATTAACTAGCAGTTGGGAAAGTTGTGATAACGAACTATCTAACATAATTTGAATTTGAAAGTTTAATATGTTGATATGACCATATTACTAACTAAAACATGTTAAAAGTTCTATTACGCTAAATATCGAAACTAGTCATGTCATTCACCTACCATGTTTAGGATGCGATTCATGCCATGGTTGTATGGATTTGCATTAAGCTTAGACAATGAAATAGTTTGTAGCCTTAGAAGTTAACTTCTTTTTCTATTCAATGCCTTGGTATCAATTGATATCATTAATTAATAATTTTACAAAATTTTGGATATTAACTATCAACATGTTAATATCAAAACAATTATAAGAATTGTTATTATGAAAAAACTATAGAAAGTTGGACACACATTTCAGTCAATAAATAATACATTGTTATTAGGATGCCATTCTTGATTAATATTAATGAAATTAATTTATGATCAAATTATGAACAAATATTCATACTATTCTTTTATTCATCATAATAGTTTTTGGGGAATTGATAAATCAAAACCATTTAAATTCATAATATTCATATATTATTTTCAAAATGCATTGATGTGTTTTTTTCAATGAAAGAATTATAGCTATTAAAAGGACAAATACACAACTGTATTGATGTGAAAAAAAAGACTTCAAGTTGGAAATTATAAATATGGGAAGCCTTCCCTATGTCTAAGTTTTGGTGAACCTTGTGTTGAATGGTTCAACAAAAAAAAGCCTTCAAACAATCTTCAACACTATACTCTACACATGGACCATAAAATTTACCTTAAAGTTCCCATAATAACCTCGAAATAGGCTAATAGGTCTTTGTCTTGAAGCTTTGGCTTGGCAAATTTATCCATTAATTCAAATATTGACTTCTTTTTATTAGAAAGATATTGAGGCCACAAGTTGTCCTAGATCTTTGTCTTCACATAATCTAGGCAATTATGTATCAAGTTTTTTAAAATAATAAATTAAAATAATATTAAGTAATAATTATTCAAAAGAGCATGTTGAGGCCATTTTTAAAAAATCTAAATTTTCTTCCCAATGTTATCCATTGATTCAAAATAATGATAATAATAATAATAAATAACTTGTATTTATTGAAAATATATGAAGGCCACTTTGTCCTTGATCTTTGTCTTTGCATTGTCCATATCAACATACTATTAAATTTAATTGACATATCAATTTTTTTCTAAACTAATAAATTTATTTATTAAGTAATGATAATTTAAAACTTGACATTAACTTAAAACTTGGGTGGCATTTTGTCTTGAATTTTTGTCTGAACATAATTTAACCATTGTATCAAAAAAATTCAACTAATAAATAAGTAATATTAATTATTGTTCAAAAGAGGTTGAAACCACATTGATTTGTTTATCTTGAATCTTTGTCTCCATAATTTGATCCACATTGATTGATTCAAATTTTCTATAATAATTAATTATTTGGATGTATTGAAAATACATTGAGGCCACATTGTTTTTCAATTTCTAAATTGTTTTCACATCATCCATCAATGTATCAATTTTTTTTGTCTAAATTAGTAAATAAGTAAATATTTACAAGACGTTGAAATCACTTTCAATGTCTTGAATATTTGTTTTCAAAAAATAATCCATTGATTAAAAATTTCTAAAATGATAAATAACTTCAAGTATTTATTTAGAACATGTTGAGGCCATTTAATCTTGGGTTTTTGTTTTCACACTATCCATTGTATCAAAATTTCTGAAATAATAAATAAGTGATCATTCAACTAACATTTAGATGTCACTTTGTCCTAAATTTTTGGCTTCAAAACAATTTGCTCCATTAAATGAATTTATTTTTAAATGATAAATATTACCAAGTTGTATATATTCAAAAGATGTTGAGGCCACTTTGTGTCGAAAGATTATTTGTTTTACCATTATGCATGATTGTATCAAAAAAATTGTTAAAATATCAATCATGAAGAATTATTCAAAAAACACAATGTATTATTAGGACAATTTGTCCTAAATTTTTGTCTTCATATTAATATGCATGGTAATCAAAGTTGTTAAATTAATTAATCAAGACTCATTGGAAGGATATCCATTACCAAATTTGTTAAAATTATAAATATGTTACCTAATCAATAAATTAATTAAAAAGATATTTAATCCACTTTCAAGTTCGGGCTTCTTTTTCACATTGTCTGTTCCATCACATTTGGTTTAAAAAAATCATTAATTATTCATTCAAGAATTTAAATCCAATTTATTCGTGATTATTATGTTGACATTGTATTTTTTATCAATTTGAAAAAGTAATTAAAGTTCTGGGAAGTTAATTGAAAAGGAATCATGTATGCCAATAATTTATCCTTGATATTTTTTTGACATTATCCAAAAATGCGCCAAAATATAAATAATTTAATGATGAATCATTCATTAAAACAATGAAGGCGAATTTATCCTACATATTTATCTTCACATTAATATCAATTGTATATCACTTTTGCTAAAAGGATTAACAAAGAATTATTGAAAAAAAATTATTAAAGAAAATATTAATCATGAGGAACATTTAAAATTGTAAAAGTTTTGTCTCATAAATTCAAACACTTAAATCACTTTACACATCCTCACATTCTTGAAAGGATTCAACACTATTTCATTTCCAATATGTTCAATAGTCCAAAAAGTGATAATATTGAATTGCACAATTTAACATTCAAAACTTTAAACCCTAAAACCTTTAACCATAATTTAACCTCCAAACCTTCATACCCTAATCATGTTCAACCCAAACCTTAAACCACTCAAACATTCTTGTAATAATCTCACCATAAAACCATAGGATCCTTGGACAATGGGTTATAAATTCATTTAAATGGCCATTATTCCTACATTACATTCAATTTTATTCTTCAAGACTTTCTACCTTCAATTTTCATATTTTTCCCTTAAAATGTATATATATATTTTATGTTAGCCAAAACCTAAATCCCTAATTATCATTTTTTTCTTCCTTCAACTTCCATCCAAATGTCACCCATCAAAAAACAAACAACCAGGGTTTTGTTCTCACTTTCATTCTCCTGATTTCCATCTATGTCTCTTGATATCATTCTCTTTCTTTCTCATGTTTTCATTGTCCTCTTTGTCACACCTTTGCACTCCCTCACTCTTTCGCACTCTCCCAAATTTTGTTTCACTATTTCAGTCCCTCTCTCCATCTCACATTCTTTCAACAAAGGACGGAAATATGTTTGGGAAGGAAAAGTAGTTGACGAAGCAAAGATGGTTGAAAAGGAAGTGCGCATATGGTGATTTCTCTCCACAACAATTCAAGGCAAACACATTCCAAAGTCACTCAAGGCCAACCCAACGAACACCCCCACTATCATGTATGTTCTATTTTTTTGAAAATTTAGGGTTTAGGTGAGACCAATGATTTGAAAGACAGGTTATCATCCTTCTTCTCTTGTGCAATCCAAGGGCATTGTAGGAGAGGTGACTAATATGTAAAATACAAAATGTAGAAGTTTAAGGCACAAAACATTCGTCTTCACTCTCTGTGCTCTCCTTGCACAAAACAATTGTTAGCAAGCCAATTTAGATTCAAAATCCTTCTATACCACTTTGTAAAAACAATCATTGTGCAAAGTTCAACATTTCTAGAAAGGTACCCATAACTTTTTCCAAATGTTGCACTTTCTTGTAAAATATTCATCTTGTGTATTTTTGTGTGCCAATGTCAATTTCATGTGTTTGTATTTGTGAAGCACTATCAAAGGGTTTGATTTTAAAGGCGTTTGATGCTAAATGTATCTCTATTAATGAATTTGTCTACAACAACAAATCCTGATGCTTATGTATGTGCATGTATCCCTATCTCCTTGTATTTCAAACTTTATTTCATTACCATTGTCCATATCTATGTGAGCTTGTCATTGAAGTATCAATCTTACTAAAGATAATTTATATCTATGATTGGCCTATTCTATGTACACCTAATCATTCACTCTATCTGACTCAATATGTTTGGCCCTATTTCTATCATTTACATTATATGTCTTATTAGCCTTTTTTGTGAATGTACTTGTGTACAACTCATCATTTAATCTATGTGTGTTTGTTTTTTATGAAACATTGCCCCTCAATTTCTCTGTGTTTACATTTGACACAATGTCAAATTCTAAATAATTTTATCAGAGAGTTTCAATATCAATGTGTGCATAAGGTTGTCAATGTAACTATCCACATGTTTTTTTAGCTTTGATTGGCCCCATTTGAGTATTATTTGTACCCATCTCTAACAAAATATAATGTTTTTATATCTCATTTAAGATAATCACAAAGGTAAAAACCATCTCTAACCTAACATATCAACTATTTCCTTGTGAAATAAATACTCAAGACAACAAGGACATCGACGTTAAAGGACAAACAACCTCAAAAATTTCACAATAGTTAACAAACCATTGTAAATTTTTTAATCACATAAACTATTTGAATCAAAGTGCCTAGCGACTGCCAAGTGCTAATAGTTCTAATTTGTTAGAAGCAACTGGTAACCGCCTAGTGTTCCTTAACTTATATGGTCAACAAACACCTCGCAACAACTAAGCGTTTTTCATCTTATATTGTCGAAAATTGTTTAACAACCGCTAAGCATTTCATAGTTAATTATCGAAACACCCAACTAGGGAAAGCTAAGTTGAAAGCAACCACTAGGCGTTTTTCAACTTATAATGTAGAGTAACACCCAACGACTGCAAGTCGCTTCTTAACATAAATTGCAAAGAAACGTTTGGCGATCACTAAGCATTTTCCAACTTATAATGCAAAGAAATGCCTGGAGGCCACTAGGTGCTTCTTAACATAAATTATAAAGAAACAGTTAGCCCTTCTTAGCATTAATTACAAATAACCGTTTGGTGGCCACCGGGCATTTCTCAACTTGTAATGCGGAGAAACGTTTGGTGATTACTAGGCACTTCTTAGGATAAATTCTAGAGAATCATTTTGCAACCACTAAGCATTTCTCATTTTATATTGCAAAGGAATGCATGGTGGTCATTAGGTGTTCCTCATTTCCTGATGTTGAGAAACACCTAGTAGCTACCAAGTGTTTTTCAATACCTAATGTTGAAAAACACCTAGTAGCTACTAAGTGTTTCTCAATACCTGATGTTGAGAAACGCCTAGCAGTGTTTCTCAATACCTGATATTGAAAAACACTTGGCGACCACTAGGTCTTCTTCATTTCCCAATGTTGAAAAATGCCTAGCGGCTGCCAAGCATTTCTTAATTCATTTTAGAAAGAATGCATGGTAGTCACTAAGCGATTTTTAGGTTATATTTTTGAAAGACATTTGGCACCCACAAATCATTTTTCTAAACTTAAATTATAAAGAAAGGCCTAGTGGTTGCCTATGATTACTTAGGTTGTGATGCTGAGAATCGATTAGTAGCCATTAGGCATTTCATAGCTCATTTTCTACAAAATGTTTTGCGACCACTAAGTGTTTTTCAATTCATTTTGAAAAGAGCACTTGGTGGCTGTGAGGTGATTCACAAATCATATTATTGTCAAATGTTTAGATGCCTTGAATTTTTCAAGTGGTAATTTTGAAATTAGATTTCTGAAATTTTTTTGACATGCAAATACACACCCCATTGTGAAAGAATGTTATTGGTGAGTACTTAGGGTTCAACTACTTCTATCTTGAAGCAAAGCTCGGAATGTGGAGCTTGTCAAATAGTGTATTGGCTTGGGGGGCAAGGCTCATGCCTAGATAGGAAACATTAATAGAGTTCCATTCCATCAAGAATAAAAAGGAGGACTTAGTGAAGAAAATGCCCATCCATGCATTGGAGATTTGGGCACATGAACTTGCGATGGTCGTCTTCATGCTTGAAAACCCATGTTAGAAGCAAGTGGTTGGTCTTGTTTGCCCAATAGAAGAAACTAGCAATGAGCTCTTGTAGACCAGTGCTCATAAAGGCTTCAAGTTTAAAGACTTGAAGGTGAAAGTTGTGTAAGACATTTGTGATTATTGAGACAAGGTTTTCGAAATTCTTCAAATTGAAAAGGACAAATTGGCAAGAGACTCCCAAAGGGCCTTTTAATGAGCAATGAGTAACTTTGAGGACTCAAACGGCCCACACCCATAAAAAAAACCATAGAAAAAGAAAACCGAGGCCCAGAAAAAAAAGAAAATTTTGACAAATTTGCTAGTAAGGTAGGACAAGAAGGTGTTTGATGCAGCGAAGTGCTAACTTGTGGACAACACACTCGAAAATGAGTTCTTAAACTACTTCCCCCTTGGGAATGACCCAATTCCTAGTGCTACGGTGGATGTTCACCATTTTAAAAAAGTGCCCCAAACACATTTTCTTTGCATGATTGTTCCTTTTTAACATACCTACTTGTTTTCAATTGGAATGACACGGCTCACAGGAATGTGGTAGTAAAATATCATTGCTTTAATAGGAATTGGTGGAGGACCCCAATACAAAGGACTAGGTTTGGAAGATTTACAACAAGTTCCAAATAATCATCATGTGGGACATAGATTTTGTGAGGATTTGCAACCTCTTGAAAATTTTGAACAACAAGGATTATGACCTTGGCATGAAGCTTTCTTATAGGGAATACCTTGCACATGCATGTCGGATTTGGGACGCATATCGACAGCCTCACCCGAATTTGGATCTTTATTTTCGACACTTTGACAAATATAAGGTATTCAAAAGATCACATTGTGTTATGCAGTATTCCTTGGTTCTATTATTAATCCTTGTTGTTTTACATGTTGTGTAGAAATTCAAGGAGACATTAAAATTAGTTTTCAACATGGAATCCACAAAGGAATGCATGAACATCTTGTGATTGATAGATGCAATCTTCTAGTTGTGGCAAAATGTCCTCCTTGAATGGGAGAGGTGCAACATCTTTGATGGATTTGGAGATGTACCAACATGTCCAACAAAATCGATTAACAAATCTACCTTCAGTTGTTTGGCAAATGTAAAGGAGATTCAGCTCAAGAAGTTGGCAAGGGGGCTCTTCGTAAAACTATAAGTTTGAAGGAAAGTACACAAAAATGAAGGAGGCCAGAACTAAAGTTCATGTACAAGTTTATCAGGCTTTTGAAGCAAAAGGTTATGATTTGAATTGAAAGAATGACTTTGGTCATTTGAAGTCGACCACTAATAATGAAAAGCCCTATTTAGATGACAAATGGGACACATTGAGGGAAAAGCACAACCTTGACAAAATGTTATTTTCTATTTTGGACGCAAAGCTTAATGACAAGTTCTATTCCAAAAAAATGAAACTGCACCCTTCAAATGAGGCTCCACCTTCAAGGTTTAAATGTTCTTTGGAGAAATGGATCCATAATGGGAATGCAAAAGATGTTGCAAAAAAGTCGATTATGTTGGATAACCATTACAAGTATGACAAAGTTGATAAAATGTTAAGCCCATTAGATGTTATCAATAAGGAATCATCGACATCATTCCTGTAGGATGATGCAACAAGGACCATCGTTGTCATTAGTATAACACAATACAAAAGATGTTCCCATTGTTTGGAAATGCCTTGATTGGGAGTCATTTCTTATAGGAATTCTTAATGTTAAGGCCAAATTTATGGTGGTTGCTTGCATACGCAACCACAAGTCATTTAAGAGCCTATTCATTATTGTGAGTAAGTCGATTTTTGTCACCAAGATTCGATTTGAATTTGGGTAATACATGGCATGAGAAGGAGAGGTGCCATTTTAATTGACCACTTTACTGAACAATCTTTTGCTTATCTACACGTATTTGTTCCCTTGTAAAATTGGAACAAATGTGGGAGTCAATATTATTCCAAGCAAGAAATTGTCAACATTAGTTGAAAGCCTAATTTTCTATGTTTTTAAAATATCAAGAACTTTACAAGCATGAGGTTTCCTTGGAAGTAGTGTAATGTGAAAGGAGGTTGTCTGGCTAGTTTGCAGTCCGATCTAACCCTGGGTTCTAGACATAATTGCATCAACCGACTTGTTGTGACAACGCCCCATCATTGTTGCATGGAAATGCATGGTTGTCTTGCTTCTGAGCTGTGTGATGTGTGTGAGATTGGGGATGGCGGCTGGCATTGATGGAGCCAGATTAATGAAGGTGGCAAGACGACAGACTGAGAATGGGAATGGAACGGCGTTGGAAGATTTGGAGAAGCTTCTGGAAGAAGCCAAGGGAAGTCTGGAGGAAAAGATCAGGAATGGTTTTCCGTTTAAGGAGCACAATTTTGGTAATTAGGGGGAGATAACGGATAGCTAGAGAAGCAAGAGGCAGATAGGAATTTTGGGGTTGAGCAAGACAGAAGAAAAGAGTAGAGTGAGGAGCTCGGTAGCAGAGAGCTTAGCTATGTTTGTGATCTTCCGCTGCATCTGATAGGTAGTTGAGCTCATGCTGCAGAAGGCTAGAAGAGAGAGAGAGGGAACATGAACTTGAGGAACAATCAGACTCTTGTGTTTTGTGAGAATTTGTGTTGGGAAGACAATGCCTGTGCTTTCGGGGTGTATATATGATCTGTGAATAAAACACGAGGACTTTCTCTGATGTATCTGTGTGGAAGTCACGATAAGAAATGTGTGTTGTGTCAAGTGCTGTGTTGCTGGGTCTGTTGGTCTTTAAATTCCAAACAGATCAGTGAGAGAGCAGGAAGATAGTCCGAATCTGGAGAGGATAGGTGTCTGTAGATGAGAGATCGATTTGCAACGCATCAGTTGGCAGGGTCCACGGTCGCTAGTGTATGGGCTGTAGGATTTCTGGACCTTCACTTTTGGTTACAGTAGTATTGCAAATTTTGAAGCTAATCATTTTGAGCGGCATGGTTTGTTTGAGTATCTTCAGTGGAGGTGTTGTCACCTATGTTTGCTTGGTAAGTGCAATTCATGGGTATCGATTAAATGAATTTATGTTTTTTGAATGAATATCCACAAGTATTATTATTTTTTTGATCATGCCTTTTGGTTATCAAGAAAATAAATGTAAGGTACTCAAAATCATTATGGAGGATCTTGAAAGAAATTGTGTGAAATGATGGCTTCTATGTATCATCACATGTTGATTGGTGTTGCAACTTGGAATGTTGGAACTCAGTTGTTGGAATCGATTTTGATGATCATAGAGATTGTTTAAAATAATGTTGAGAACGAAAAGATGATATAATCATACCTATCAAAACAAAAGTCATGAATTAATCTCAAACACTTAACCACTTGAGTCCACCAAAGGTGGACAATAAAAACTTGGGTATGTTATAAAAGGTAAAAATAAAATAATTTTTTTAACAATAATAGCCAACTAGTGAATAAGAGGCAACCAATGAGGAAGAAAGGTCAATCTTGGGGGTGAAATCCAGAGAATGATGATAGTCACATTCCATTAGCACCAAAGGTAATCCATTGGACTAGGAGGCTAATCTTACAGACTGCCAAGAGGCGCATGAAAAACCAAGTAGGCATGATCAAGAAGATTCACCAAATGAGGATGATGTAATTGCATCTATAAACATGTCAATGGTCGATACATCCATAGTTTCGTCATCCAGGTCGACCCTGGCTATTATTGATGGAGATGAAAGTTAAAAAATTGGTGAGGAATTGTAACGGGTCTAACCTCCACAAGATCCTTTGTCCATATAATTTTGTAAGGTGAATATAAAAGATGTCAACTGAATAAGTTCTTTGATTTCTAATGTATTTTAATGAACATACATTATAATAATGATGTATGGGTTGTATGCAAGGGTGAACTATATTTAAAGGTGTGCAATTATTCAATGAAATCCTTGTAGTAGACTAGATTTTCTTCTAATCAAACTGTTATATATACTTTTGGGCTAGTAATCACTAGGTGAGAATTAATGGAAGGCATTGGGCTATTGCTTGTTGGCCATTAGGTGATAGTAGTTGAAAATCGTTTTATTATCATCTAGTGATCGCCATGCGATAGTAGGTGAAAGGCGCTTTACTATCACCTAGCAATTGTTAGGTGATAGTTGTTGAATGGCACATTATTATCTCCTGGCGACCACCATGTGATAGTAGCTAAAAGGTGCATTACTATCATTTGGCAGCCACTATGCGGTAAAAATAGAAAGGCACTTTATTATTGTTTGGCAGCGGCCAAACGATAGTTAGTGAGATTAAAGTTTACTAATTGTGGTGCTCTGTTTGTTACAATTTTTTACATTATTTATGGACAAACCCTCAAATTATTCTCTCAAGAATGTGAAGGAAGTGATTTTATATTCGATAACAATTTTTTCTTTTCCAAATTATTTTCATTTATGATTTTTTGCATGGAAATGTACATGGAATTACAACTTTATCTACCTTTTTCATTTACAAGTGATGTTTCAATGGTATTAATTGATGTTCTCTCGAATCAACCTCATGATGAAAATGCAGTGCCCCTAGATGTTGAACATGAATATTATTGTCATGATCTTTTCAAGCCTTCAAAGGTGAGTCCCTTTCATGTTGTTTTCGATTTGAAGGGAAGTCTTACAAGATAAAGAAAATCCTTTAAACCTTGCATTCTAACTCCTATTGAGTGGTATAGAATTCTGTCAACATATCTTTATGTCATTCTTAAACCAAAATTGTAGGAATTCATGCAAAGGTGTATTCAATAGTTTGTAATGTACATTTGGACTAAATGTAAGCCCTACAAGATTTCATTTTTCTTCAATGAAATGAGGGAATACATAGATTTTAATGTTGATGTTTCACAGAATTTTGGTCATGAACTTTGTTAAAAGAATAAACACTTTCTTGTTTACAAGCCCAAGATGGTGGTTTTCCATAAGTGCTTCACAAATTTCTTTGATAAAGTCCTAGGTACACACATTGGAAACATCATCCTTGTATATCACAATCTTATGAGGATGCTGAAAAGCCCAATAAAAAATGTCATGTTAGTTGAAAAATGGAATCATAGGGTATAATTTAAAAAAAAATACTTAATGGGTGAAGTCCTTCCCTATTTGGAGGCTTTTCATTCCATAGGTGAGTCCTTGTTTACATTTGTACAACATAAACCTTGTGGTATGACACAATAGATCATTAGGGCCAACACTAAATTTTGACGACTTTTAGATTTGTGTCGCAATCATTGTAACTCTTCTTTTTGTAATATGGTGTCAAACAACTATTTATAATTGAGTTGAAGCTAAATTCGATAATATGCTTCAAAATATTAATTTAATGATATGGTGAAAATATTATATGGAGGGTGTGCAGCCTTACAATGCCTTCATTACTAGGAAATGCGTCCTAGTTCATTATGGGTTTCATTAGATTTTTGAGTGAATTTGGACATTTTTACCTAGTGAAATTGTTTAACCCCTTAGTGAACAAGGACTAGTTGCTACGGACAATGACTTGTTTCACTAGTACCTAATGAAACAAGGTTATTCTCAAGTGAAATACAAATTTACCAAACTATTCACTTGCTAGTTAATTAACTAACCGGTATGGAAATTACTTAAATTTTAATTATTTAATATACAATATTATTGATAATTTCATGATTTTTAAAGCCTATTATTTATTGACACGTGTCATTACCTACGCTAGGTTAAAAACCTACCTAGGTAGGTAAATAGGCCACGTGATCGACCTAGGCACCTAACCTAATAATTCGATAGGAGAATATTCAATCAACATACTATTGTTGACCACACACAACATCACCCATGAGGTTTGATCCCTTGATCTTTGGAATGGTGGCAAACACCTTTACCATCAAACCACCCCACTTGTTATAATAATATGTTACATTACATTCTATTTATCAAATATTTCATTTTAAACATTACAAAAACATAAACTTTGAAAATTCATATCTTATTGAGATTTTGTTCAAATGAAATGATTCGAGTTTACTTTTTTTTTTAATTCAATAATGTACATAATTACATTAATTTCCTTTTGAAAGTTTAAAATCATATTCAATAACATTTCAATGACCATTCTGTTTTTTTTTAAATTGAATAAATGGGTTTTTTTTTGTTAATATAATAATATTACCTATGTTAAACTACTTTCAATTATTATATGACTATTTTTTATTAATTTAAATTATTTCACCCTCCATTATTTACGGCTATTTATGGTTATTCTCAATTTTTTATTATTATTTTAAGTTATTTTTGGCTATTCTATGTTATTTTTGGCTATTGTAGATTATTTCAATTTAAACTACTTGTAGTTATTATAAATTATTTTTAACTATTTTAACTTATTTCACCTTAGGCTATTTTAAACTATTATAAATTTTTTTGTCTATTCTATGTAATTTTTGGCTATTGTAAATTATTTCAATTTAGACTACTTGTAGCTATTATAAGTTACTTTTGGCTATTGAAAATTATTTCACCTTAAGTTATTTTCGTTTATTATAAATTATTCACCTTAGATTATTTTTGGCAATCCTAAGCAATTCTAATATATGGCTATTGGTACCTATTTTATTTGTGGTTATTAATGTTTTTTAGTGGTTATTCTATTAATAGTTATTCGTGGTTATTCTATTAATGGCCATTAGTAGTTGTTCTATTGGGTGCTATTGGTGGTTATTATATGAATGGTTACTGGTGGCTATTCTATTAATGGCAATTGATGGTTATTTTATTAATGGCTATCGGTGATTATTTTATTAATGGCTATTGGTGGCTATTTTATTAATGGCTATTCGTGATTAATGTATTAATGTTTATTGGTGGCTATTCTATTAATGACTATTTGTGATTAATGTATTAATGTTTATTGGTGGCTATTCTATTAATGGTTATTCGTGATTAATGTATTAATGGTTATTAGTGGCTATTCTATTAATGGCTATTCATGATTAATGTATTAATGGTTATTGGTGGCTATTCTATTAATGGTTATTTGTGATTAATCTATTAATGGTTATTGGTGGTTATTTTATTAATGGTTATTCGTGATTAATCTATTAAGGGCTATTGGTGGCTATTCTATTAATGGCTATTAGTGACTATTCTATTAATGGCTATTGTTGGTTATTTTATTAGTGGCTATTGGTGGTTATTCTATTAATGGCTACTGGTGGTTATTTTATTAGTGGCTATTGGTGGTTATTCTATTAATGGCTATTAATGATTATTCCGTTGTAAGCCATTGGTGGTTATTTTATTGGTGGTTATTGATGGCTATTTTATTAATGGTTATTGTATTATAAGTTATTATTGATTATTATATGTTATATTACAACTATTGGTGATTATTGTATTATAAATTATTGTTTGATATTCTATGTTATAATATCATAGGATATTGGTAGTTATTATATTGTAGGGTATTTAAAATTATTTTTCATAGGTTATTATTTTCTATTCTAAGTAATTTTTACCTTAGGTCATTATATTTTGTTTTAGATTATTTTACAGTTATTATGCTTAGGATAAAATAATTTATAATAACATTAAGTAGAATGACCTTGAATAATTTAAAGTATAACTTGAAATAACATATAATAATTCAAAATAAAATAACTTAAGGTATGGCCTAAAGTTAGTTGAATAATTTAATTTTAAATAATTTAAAAGCTTATAATAAACTAATTAAGATATTTTAAGGTAAAATAACATATAATAATTTAAGGCACAATAATTTATAATAGCCTATAATAACATAAAATATAAGTTATAATAACTAAAGTAGCTTAAAATAATATAAGATATATCATAAAGTAACATATAGAATATTTAAAAAAACATAGAAATAAACCTATTTGCTATAGTAATTTGTAATAATGAATTATGTTAACTAGAAATGAAACATGATGTCTACATAGTGATATCATAATGAAATAACTTTCACTAGGTGAAATCAGTAAAATGCAATGAAGTTATTTCCCTTTTAAGGTCTCATAGTGATTTAAGCTAATAAATTACACCCCACTTTGGTAGTAGTGCTTACTTAGAATTGTGTTAAGTATTGAATTTTGCAATGTATTCAGGGGAGGACATCATTTAAGTTTGATTTTCTTGCAGCTCCTATACTTGCTAACCAATGGATTAAAAAATGTCTTTCTAGTTTCGATTCCATGAATTTGTTCATGCTCATGTTCAATCTTGCTTTTGTAATTGTATTTTTCAAATCTTGGGAACGCTTGTTCTAAAATATGTTTGAATTTTTGAAATTATAGGTTATGGCTTTTGTATTTGTGTCAACACACATTGAAAATCAAGTGTAATTAGCAAAAAAATGTTTGAACAATTGCCTTGGATGAGGTTGATTGGCTTTAGATGAATCCACCTATAGATTTTGTTTCACAAAATATTATAATAACTTTTGACATTGTAAGTGACATGCACCAAGAAATTGCAATGACTTCAAGTTCTGCGAAGGAAAATCAACAAGAATTTCCACCATCTTTTGGTTTTGTTGAAGATACTCAAAGTGAAAAAACTAGAATGAGTTTTAGTTCTTATGAGCAAATTCGGCCTACAGTGGAGGTGAGTGACTATCATTTGATTTTTAACTTGAATGATGTTCTTGTGGTGACTGGTGAAGGTCAAATTAGATCCCCCCTAGTTGTTTTGAGGCCTAGTTTGAAAGAGTTCCTTTCCACTTGTGTAAAGAAATTCATGGTATACATATGGTCATTGGCAATGAAGAGGAACTTTTGGAGGCACTTGGACATAATCGTTGAGAAAACATGCATTCTCCTTCCATCTTCTAGAATATTGGACCAAACGTTCTTCTTCATAAATGATCACTTCATGTTGGAGAAGCTACACAAGCTTGTTTTCACAAAACCTAAAGGATTTTTTTCGTCTTTTTCTTGGTATGACTTTTGAGAATACCTTGTTAGTAGATGAAATGCTTCACAAGACCATGTTTAATCCTCTTTATAGTACCATTTTTTTCAAAACCTTTTACAGGTTTCACATTGATGGTAATCATTTGTTCAACATTGTTTACTATACTTGGAATCATTGGACTTTTTTGGAATGTAGGTTTATAAATTTGTAAAATTATATCCTTTCAATAGCATTATGGACGTGTCTCTTGGTGACTTCCAGTACGAAATATTAAATGCTCCTTGATCTGCAAAATGAGATGAAACTCTTTATAACAAAGTTAAATCAAGATTTGTAAATTAAAAAGGTAAAACATTTATTGTTTTATTGTTAAATTATTATGCACACAAAAATTAATATTTTGAATTAACATGGGTGCTTTCTTTGTTTTTATTATAAAAAAATTCAAGGTTAATCAGCTTTAGTCTAATTTAATGTACTTGTCTATACAACTTGGCCATTCTCAAATGTAGATTGGACCTTCTCATTTGAAAATTGTTGATTTCATAAACATGTTTCTAGGCTACCATAATCCATTCCATAATTTTGTTCGCATGTGGCCTAGTGGCCACTAAACATTTCGTGCACATAGTTGAATATTTCCCCTATATTGTTTCTTTTTTTTCTAACATCATTGTGTCACCTGGATGCCACCAAGCAGGTGGTTAATGGCCAATGGATACATTTATGTTTGTTGGTATTTCGTATTTAACCAAAAAAATAATTAATTTTCTTAGCAAATGAATTAATTCTTGTAATTTTGGATTTCACATTATGATCTTGTGAATGTGTAATTCTTTTTTATTGATAGATTTAGTTGTTGTTTTAAATTTATGTGTTTTCAGGTCTTGTAACAATGATCAAAGGTAGTTCAACACATTTGCGCGTATGTTCATCACCTCTTGTACCAAAAAAATTGTTGATTTTTAATGTCAATAGTGTCTTGTGTTATTTCCCACCTTTGGTTTTTTTGCAAAGGAATGCTAGAGTGCTTGGAAGAAATGTTGACAAGGCCAAAATGGAAGTTAGAGCTAAAGTGTGGGATTCTCTTGTGAAGGCATTTGAAAAGTTTTATGTCACAATTTGGTCTTGTATGAAACTTGAGGATGTGTTGGAAGTTCTTCCAATGCACATGCTTGAAAATTTCATGGATCGATTCATTTTCAATTGGGGATGTGAATAATGCTCCAAGATGGCTAATCAAATTTCTCCCAAGTTTCATTATTATTTAGAGGATTTGAAATGCATTTATTATGGTTGTCATGGATTGTCTTATGGGAAGGAGGGTCAAACATTATTCATTGACAATGAATCTAGTAAGGCAATCCAAAATTCCAAATGGAGTGGGTTTTTTTTTTTGAATCATTTAAGGGACAAATGTTGTCAAAAAAAAGGTGCAATGGTTGGATTCTGCATTTCGTTTGTGGCCACCTTTGGTTGGATTGCCATTGGCCAAAACGATTCAAGTTCATTGTGATTTTATGGTGAAGTATTTTAAGTTTCAATTAAGTTCATCCTTGAAGAATTATTATTGGTTCTTCTAGTATATGGACAGTGATAATGGCGATGTTTGTAATATCCTACCCTCTTTATGTATTATGAATTTAAAATTTTATTTCATTTTTTCATTTTATCTCATTTTGTAAATCATTTTCTATGGCATAACTTTTATATACGATTATATCTTTTCATATGCCCTTGTTTTCTAGTATTAGATTTTGTTCGTAATTGGTTTAGATTATTGTTTGTAGATTGCACAATGTAATTTGTAGCTTTGAAGGGGAGAAAAAGATGTTGGCCATTCAATTTTTTATTTTGAGAAGATGCGAATGTTGTTGCATATTTGAGCATGGACAATCACAAGACTAGGAGGATTTGACATAATCTTTCATATTTAACAAAAAAATTCATTTAGAGGAATTTTTTGAATAATGAAGTTTTCATTCCATGATTTTTATAAATCAAAATTCAAGTGTTATGACAACTTGTTGACCACCAAGTTCAATTTCTTTCAAATTATCCTTCAAATTTAGGCTATTGTTTATTAAGGTTTGTAGAAAAAAATGTTTTTTTCATAGTGGAATTTTTGTTTCAAGCTCATTGAAGAAATTACATGAATTGTTTTCACAACCTAATGGCCACCAAGTTCAATTTGTATTTAAAAAAATAATAAAATTTGTTCAACTATTATGTATTAATTTATATAATTTTCCAAATTTTACAACTTCTTTCTTTTTAAAATAGACTTGTTATGTAATCTAAATTTTCTCTGTGTTGTAACATTTTTTCCCTTTGTTATAGGCTTAGTGGTCATCACGCCTCAAGGTTCAATTTGTACTCAATCCAATCATGTATGTTTGATCTTTATAAATTGTATTTCATTATATTGACATCCTCCAAATTCCTTTTTTTTGTTTTTAAAAGAAAAACCTCCCATGGTGTCCACAAGGTTTAATTTGTATAACTTGGGATGTAAATTGTAAATTTTTCTTCAAGAGTTTTAAAGATTCCTTGTTGTTAACAACCAAGTCTTGGTGGCCATCAAGTCATTTATAAATTAAAAAACTCAAAAAAATAACATTGTAAATTTTGTTTTTGCATTTTCAGAATTTTGTAGAGTCTTACATTAATTAAATATGTGATTGTTGTTGCACACATCTTTTAAAAAAGGATCTTTGTATATATAAAAAATTGATATTAAACTTCTAATAATACTAGGTTCATTTGCTAATTGCCTTGTCAAATTCTGTTACAATAAACATTTCTCTTCAAATCTCTTTAAAATAATATAATAATCTACATTCACATGTAAGTACATTGGTTTTGAGATATATTATTAATCATTTCCTTGATTTAGTTCTTGGATTTAAAACATTCATTGGACTATTATAACATAATATATATACTTCATGATTTGAAGAACAACACCATGCACCTTTGTATTATCATTTACATGAAAGAAAGCCCAACATAAATAATTTTTATAATGAGGTTGCTAAACTATTATTTGAACATGTAATTTTTGAAGGACAATTTTCATTATTTCCTTTTCACTTTTTAACAATCATGTTACTTTCTAATTACAAATTGAGAAAATTTTCAAATTTAGGTTCCTTTATTTATTCTTCTATTATGATTTCATTCATGAAACCATTCCAAGTTTTATTTTCTATTATTCTATTTTATTTTTAGATGATTGTTCCACTTCATCAACATCACAAATTTTGTTATAGAAAGAAGTGGAGAAATAAAGTCCATTCATCTTTCTCTTCATTTTCCATCATGCAAAAAAATGTGGAATTACAATATGCAAAAAAATAAAATGTGATATGCCAATAAAAGAACATATGTATTTGATATTAAACAACATCACATGAAAATAATTTTATTAATATCAAAACAAAACAAACAAAACATAAATCATAAAACAAACATCATCCAACAAAAAAAGAAAGATCAACACACAAAAAAATCTAAGAATACAAACACAAACAAACTAGAAACATAAACTTCAACAAAACATATGCAAATAAGCAAGACATTCAAACAAACAAATAAACATGCAAAAGAAACAAACAAACATGTAAAACAAATAAACAAAAGAAGAAAAAAAAGAGTGCTTACCAATTTTTTTTGCAAAAGGTTGATGAAGGTTGGGGATGTTTCAATAGTTCCAAGACTTGCATAGAAGCAAGAGGGGTAGAAGTACAAGTTGATGCAACTAAACAAGTGAAACAAAACAAAGTGGGCAAAAGCAAGTACTTAGAGATGGCACTTGAGTGAAGCAAAGCAAGTAAAGTAGAGTAGAGAAAAATTGAATGAAACCGAGTGGGGCAAAATAAGGAAAATCAAAGTGGAGCAAAACGGAAGGAAGCTATCTAGAGAGAGTGAAGCAAAAAGTGAGAGGGAAAAAAAAACTTAATGCAAGAAAAAGCGAAGTTTAAAATACTTGAGAACAATGAAAAACAAAGCAATACAAAGCAAAATGTAAATGAAACAAAGTTATTTTCATAGAAGGAGCACCTCCAAGAGACAATCTTTGAAAGGGGGTGCTGCCTTGAAACTGTAATTGCACCCTTTAAACTTAGCCTAAAAACTCTAACTTCAACCCTACCTAAAACCCTAACATTCTAGACCTTTAACCCTATACCTTGAGAAATGGACCCAGGTATCGTCCAACACCTTACTTAGATGTCAACTTTTTGGAGGTTATTTGAAAAAAGCCATTTCTCATCCCAAGTATCACCAAATGTAATACTTGTAGGTCTTTGTGATGACAAGCAGCATCAAATCTGGGCTGGTTGTCGCTTCTTTTCTAATAACCACCCAACACTAGTTTGAACCAGCAAAGTTCATCATCCACCAGATGTTCATTATGACTCAGTTGTGGATGAACCTCACCTAAGTTAATGTTTGGTTTCACCTTGGTAATCAATTGTGTAAGAAGTAAATCCTATACGTGTATAGATAGCAAAATAGGTGACAACTAGGTAAGAAGAGTGTATGAGTATGTATCTTTTACTTACTAACAATTCTTAAGGGAACTTCAAGTGATAGGTAAGTAGGAAAAGAAAGCAACTGAACTAACCACCATGGTTAGCTAGGGAACTGGAACCCAACAGAAAACTGTTTCTTTGACCACATACCATTCATCCTTCATGGTGCACTGATGGGTGCGAATTCACTCTGCCTTCCACTGGATGGATGCCCATTATTACTCAGTTGTGGATGAACCTCAACTGAGTTAATAATTGGTTTCACATTGCTAACCAATTTTGTATGAAATAGGTCTCATATATCGGTAGATAGATAGGTAAGAAATTAGGTAACTACTAGGTAAGTAGATGGTTTATACATAGGTATAAGGGCTGCTTTTACTACCTACCTACTAACAACCTGCTTGTGGGCTGTTAGTAGGTAGGTTTTAAACAAAGCAACTGAGCTAACCACCATGGTTAGCTAGGGAACTGGAACTCAACAGAAAACTGTTTCCTCACCACTTACCATTCATCCTTCATCGTGCACTGGTGGGTGCTGGTTCACCGTGGCCCTCAGTGATCATGCATATTATGCCAATTTAGCCAAATTTGATTATTAACAAAATATGAAAAGGATTTTCTTGAATATCCTTATATATATTTGGCTACCTTATTTGAGCAATGTATAGAAATCTGATGATTTCATTGGAATTTTATTTTCAAGTTTGATCAAATTTAAATAAAAATCATGGAATTTATGCAAATTCATTCCAATATTTCATAAAAGTGCAAAATGTGTCACACAAAAAAAAGATTGGTCCATGCCATGATACCTACACTAATTTTATTTAATTTTGAATTTAATTGCATGTCAGACTTTCTCATTTATTGTAAACACGACAAGTTGTATTCATTAACACAAGATTTAAGATGCAACTAAACCAAAATTACACAGGGAAGAAATAAAATGAGATGCATAACAATGGGATAAATCTTTGAAATATGTGGAACATAAAATATATAGCCTCTTTTCACTTCTAAAGCTTTAACTAAAAACTTGAGTGTCTGACACCAGTTCAAAATTACTGGGTATTTTATTTTATACCTATAGGTGTTTTGAAGGTCATCTATTTCTGCCTGCCAAGTGCAAGCATAGACCCAATTGAATGAATGCATAGTCCTTGCCCAAGGGCATGGCCTAACAAAACCTGGATGAAATAACATATCCAAAAGCAGATTTAACCCTTGGGAGCCATTATTAGAGTTATCCGTAAAGTAACGCTGTCTTCACCCTCTCTTTGGACCTCCTTTCACCCCCTATCCCCTCTTTCAGTGGTTTCAGCAGCAAAGTAAGGACATTTTTATTAAATCTCAGAATGAAATGCTGCAACTCAGTGCGAAGTGCAGAAACTCAGCATTTAATGCACAAGGTTCGAGACTAATTATGGTAGTTGTACAAGTTTCTTTTTGTAAATTTTGTGATATAGCCAAAGTGGTGATCATGCATAGGAGTATTTAGCCAAATTTGACTAAACAAATATGAAAGTGAAAAAAAAAAGTATCTTTCTATATTTTAAAGCTACCTATTGGGAACCACATACAGAAAATCTAGCAATTTTGGTCAATCATTTTCTCTGACAATTAAAAACTCAAAAATCGCTGCATTTTTTCATTTTTAATTTCATTTATTGAAAAATAAAATCCCCCAATAGAAAAAAAGGCTGAAAAAGAGGGGGCTGGGGGGTAAGGGTGGGTCCACCACCAGCAATAGGAAGAAACTTGTGTAACAACTTGTTGTGATTAGTATTATTATGAATGGTCATGATTAGGGTTTTTGGCTTTAAGCATGAAAATGACTTAGTCCTTAGATTTTTTTTTCCTTTTGGTTAATAACAACAACAATTTGTTATGGGCATTGCAACTTTAATCAATTAAAAGAATAAATAATTAATCAATTAATTCCAATGTAACAAGATGTACATTTCTTATCTTTCTTTAGTCTCTAAAGACTTTTTTCTTAGTGTATTGAGAATCTTAGATACATGCTACTATGAGTTTAGAGCATCTCTTTGAAGCACCCCTAGTAAAATGAATGCATTTAATTCATTACTCCAGTTTAGAGTGTGCTTTGCAAAATGACCGAGACAAACATTGATGTCATATTCTCTGTTTGAAGTGTGGGAAGAAGGTGTTTGGTTTACTCTCACAACGATAACTAAATTAATAATGCATTCTTGTGTTTGTCTGTCTATAATTATGTTCATGTGTAGAACAATTAATCATTGTTAAATTTTGGCTTTAACAAACCACATTATGGTATTATTGTCTATAATTAATTTTGTTCATGAGTAGAACAATTAATCATTGTGAAATTTTGGTTTGAACAAATCATTCTGGTATTATTGGGTAAATGGGTTCAGTTGCAGATTTTGAAATCAAAGGGATTCCATTCCAAGTTCGCATCCCCCGCTCCCCCCTTACTCTTCCAGAATCCTGGGAGTCTGGGATAGGAAGAAACATTAAGAAGTGAAAGAGGAGAAACTATACAGAACTTTAGAAGTACAGAGAAGGAAGGCAAATTTAATGACATGAAAGCAAGAGAAGGAAGTTATTACCTATATTTAAGCTGGTTTACAACTACCAATGTCCTGACACCATCTGACTATGGAAGGTTAATAAATAAAATAAAGGTTCTGTGACTATGAAGCTCTGACTCTGGTTCTGTGACTTTCTGTCTCGGTTCTGTCTTTGCTCTCTAGACACTTCCAGAATTTCAGGTGACTGTCCCAAGGCCGTTGGGCTGAGTGACAGAAACCCCAAATTCTGAAAGGATTTTTGAAAAGATACTAGGTTAAACCCTAAACCCTTTTTCCCCCCCTCGGTTTTAGGGTTTATTGTCACCCTGCACGAGCATTGCCCTACACGTAAAGCACTGCCTGGATTTTTTCCTTTGTATTTTCAGCTCCCTTACCTGCCTGAAGAAACGAAGAAACCTACCTGTTTTCAGCAAGCGGGATCTTCTACAGTGGAAGGTACCAGCCGAGCTGTACTGGGATCTTCTGACCAGCAGAAGGTACCAACCAGCCTGTCACTATTTCTAAAAGTGAAAAAAACCCGAACGCTGCTTTACTACCTAAGAAAAGGACCTGAGTACAGGCCCTTCGGTGCTTTTTTACCTGTTCCCTCGGCCTACCGGCCTTGAGCACAGATCTCAAATCACGGAAGGGCTTCTTCTATACTTAAAACCCTACTATGGGGATTTCTGTAGTGTATATCTGGAGGGCACATTATCCAGCATAATTTGTCCCTTCCCGATTGGGGGGACCTTTTTGATATTCGGCATTTTGTTTTTTTAAAAAAACACTTCCCATTTCTTTTCTTATTTTCCGTGGTACCTGGCAAGTACAAATTCAAGTATTCCAAGAAAAGAAAGAGAAGAAAATGATGGAGAGTTTTATTTATGATAAAGCCCTTGGCCAAAGGCTGTATGGGAAATCAGGCCTCTGTTCAGCTCTGCCTCTTGCGGGCCCTTGTTATTCTCATAAAACCGGATAAACTAGTCAGAGTTTTAATGCATTATAAAATATATTCTTCATATACACTACCGTAGTACCTTTTCAAATTTGACACTTGAGTCCCTAATAATTATTTTAATTTTCAATATCCTTATTGTCAGTAATCATAATAATTTATTAAATTTCGGCAATAAATATAGGGAACTTCTTTGGCAGGTTTTGTAGACTCCAAATCTTTAACATAATGAGACCTTTTACAACATTTTTTAAAATTTTAATTTTATTTGCAAAAATGGGGAAACATAATCTTCCATTAAATTATAGGATAATTTTATTTTGTTAATTATTGGAAACTTGCTCTCTATTGTTGGACTGGCATAAAGCAAGAAGCCCCTATCTTTCCACCAATCTTTGTAATTTGCCATTCCTTATAATTTTCTCAAATTTCAACATTTCAGACAAATAATTTCTAAAAAAGTCATCATTTCCAAAAATAATTTAATCACCACTGAATGTGAAAAGGTACTATGATAAGTGAAATATGACAACATTTTTAAATCTTCAAAAAAATTGGTGCTCTTTGTTTCACTCTTTGTTTCCCAAAATGTCTCTCATTCTTGGAGCACCTTGTCCTTTGAGGACATTGAGACTCCATTGGCATATTGAACTCATTGCACCTATTTAGTTCTCCCTTTGGTGTACAGAAGTGATCACTATTGTGTTTTGGGTGCTTAAGGCTTTTCACTTTCATGAAGAAGGGGAAATTGATGTAAATTTCTTGTAAACGCATATTTATGGTAAAAATACATCAATCATCTAACTAGAGGATTTTTGCCAAATCCATTGAAAACATTGTCATTTTTAAAAAATTAGAAAATAGGATTGAAGCATAAAAAAATAATCTGTATATTCAAACTCAATTTTGAATACTCCAAATTTTACCAGTCTAAATTTCCAAAATATCCAACCTATGTTTGCCAATTTAGTGTTTAGGATATTTAGAGATTCATAAATATTTATTTGGACTAACATTTGTAATTTTTTGGTAATGAAACCATATGCCCACATAAATGTCTTGTGAGGGAAGTGGAAAAAATAATATAATCCCCTTGTAAAATGGATGTATTTGGAACAATTAAATTTCTGCATTCAAATTATATAATTTTAGATTAATAGCAAAAAAATGTAGTAGTGACCATAGTACATGGTACAAAGCACATAACAATGGTGTTGGAACTTGGGAAAGATTTGAAAAAAAAGAAAAAGATCGCCTAATAAAATGGATAAATTACGAAGAACTGGAA
>Ga0209208_10002664_pt1 | contig 25622 bp, 18 predicted proteins | sample S1TSphfallax_3_FD_187694 | JGI IMG/M metagenome (GOLD analysis project Ga0209208, IMG submission 187694) | Host-associated microbial communities from peat moss isolated from Minnesota, USA - S1T2_Fd - Sphagnum fallax MG (SPAdes) (version 2) | ecosystem: Host-associated > Plants > Peat moss >...
CGGGCCCGAGCATGAAGGAGGCCATAGCAGAGAGTCGAACCATCGAGCTGGGACTCACCATCTCCGTCACGGCAACTGTGCGATTGTTTGCTGGACTCATGACCAAAGAGTACAACCAGGAGCTGAACTGCCGTGTTTCGCTGCATCCTAACACTGGCATTGTGACCTCGACTACCTGCCAATCTCCTGACAACAACAACCACCACCAGCAGCTGCAGGATGTTGATGATGACAAACTCTTCCCTCAACAAGGAAGCAGAAGCCCCTAGGGTTTCACATTTCCAATACTGGAAGTTCAGAAAGTTCCCAAGGCTTCTTCTAGATCTCCCTGTCCAAGTCCGGTGGGTATATCTTCCACAATACCCATGATTTTCATGTATTCGTACTAGGCCCAAATCTGCAACACATGAGAAAATGTCAAGTTCTTTAGTCTGAATTATGCATGTCCTTTCATAGATCTGAGCAAGGCTCCCTGCTGTGGGAGAAAGAGCACACAACCATGACAATTCCTGCACTTAGACTTGACATTGTGCATTTGTTGCAAGCAACTTCAGAGCATACTAAAGAGCCTCAAAGCTTGAATGATTGAACTAGTATGCACACAGCATTTGAGGATCTCACTGGATGACTGCAGTGCTTGCAAGTGGTTTGAGGTTCAAGACAGCTTTCTAATCAGAAATTTGTGTTAGGGTCCAGAGCCTTTGCATCCTTGAAAAAAGACAAGACTAGAAAGAAGATTCTTCAAATGACATGTTCTCTGGTCTGCAAAACCACTGTCATGTATATATGATGTAAAGTGTGTGCCTTAAAGAGCAATCAAGAATTTCTGCATTTCTGTATTGGGTAAAGTCTCCCTCTAAACTCCATCTCAAACTCATTGCCAGTGCTGAGGGAGCTGATCTAGAACCACTGTATCTGATGATTCAACTGCTTCTGAAAACCTGCCTGTGCAAATTTTAGCTGATAAGTTGAATCTCCCATTTCTCATCAATGTACCCTAAACTCTGAACCCTAAACATGAACACTTACCTAACCCATGCATCCTCCTTTCATGTACTGATCCATCAAACCAGTCAAAATACAAAGAAATTCAATTTGCAATTGTCAGAAATTCCCATCAACTTCACATTGGATACAACATATTATTCCACCAGTGATCATGAAAGAATAATAACAGAGATCACAAGAAAATGTGTTTAGCTATTTGCAACCAAAAGTTTTGAAGCTTTTTACTTGTACTGTACAATGATTTTAAGGATCCTGGGGTGTTAGCAGACAGTACCTCTGCAACCTTATTTGCAATGGTACAATGTTGAGAAACTCACATCCAACATACGCTGCTACCAGTGATCATGACAGAATGCATAAGAGATCATGCAAAATTTTACAACTGGTTAAATTGCAGTTCCAAAGGTCTTAAAGGTAAATTTTGCTTCTTGGTTAGCAGAGAGTTACACCACTTGGTTGGCACTGGTGACATGTCTCTTGTTGCAGCTGACATGATCAAACAGATCCTTCTTGATTTGCATCCATGGATCTTCCTTGAGAGTAATCCCAAGCTAGTTCACACTGACATGATTCATATTCATGTCCTCTATTCCAAAGAATTGAAGTACCACATCATTGAGTGAGAACTGAAAATTTGGTAGAAATTCTTGGGTTGAGATTCTTGTCAGATCCTTCACAGTGCTCAATGCACATGAGATGAGAGAAGGCAAATGCATTCTTGTCTCAATTCTCATGCGTGGATTGAGGAAGTCAGAATTATATCTCGCATGGTTGTTATGACAGCTTGCTCTGCCCAGTGACTGAGCTGAATTTTGCTATAAGTGAATGTCACAAATCCAAATTTCAAGCACATTGAGAAGACACAGGAGGCAATCTGGCTTGATGACAGAAGGAATCCCTCATGGGTGAAACCAGAGGGCACAGGAACAGTGCAATTGAACCCTTTATTTACATGGAACAGAAAGCTTACAAGATACATGATCAAGACCAGGTGGCAATATGAGAATTTACAATGGAGCTTTTCCAACAATGTTTTCATGGACTGCCATGATTCTGGGACCTGCAAAATGCTAGGAATAGCATTGTAAGGACATTGGAACTAGTTCAACAAATGGAATCTGAAGGAAGGGGTTGCAACCAAAGCATGTTATTTTTTGTGGGGATGCCGAATGCAAGCATGTGCCCCTTGCATACGGGCACTGGATAAAGGCAAGGTGGGTGCTGGAACAGTTAAATTCAATGGACATTTCTGTGTATTCACACATTGTATTATCATTGAATGTGGGAAGCATGTACAGGATGAACAGAGTGTTGGACATGATGCTCACACAGTGTTATGATCTCTTGAGACATGTGAAGTTTCCGTTGCAAGAAAAGGTATTGCAATTTGGAACACAAAAAACTCGGGCACAACCAGTGCATGGCAGTTTAGTGAAGGTTCTCAATTTTGCTTGTACCAATGTAAGCTAGAGCCAATTGATGATGGCAAGCATTCAAATCCTTTTATGGGCTCATTTCCAATAAGTGCTTATTCCCAAGTGCAGAAACACTTACCTCAATTTGTTTTGCTTAATGCCTGTCTTTCAAATGGGATCAAATCACACTTTTGCCTCTATTCAATCCTCAATTAAAATCTTTTTTTTTTTTTTTTCAACTTTATGATGTTTCATAATTGATGAGACTGTTTATGAATGAAATTGATGAAACAAGTGCAACTTACCAAATGGGTGAAATGCATTAGATGGATGTGATTTTGAATTTCAAGAGTGAAATTTTACTATGAAGGTAGAACTTGCATATAAGTATGGTTTGCTTGCTCATACAAATAAACCATACCATATGGATGAACTAAACTTAATCAACATTGACAATGGGGATGATGGAAGGTATGACATGGATGGAATTACATTCATGGATGAAAATGACCAACATCCATGTATGCGTGAATTTCAACCACATTTATATGGTTAATTTCATACATGGACCCAATGTCATGTAAAACTATGGCCTAGTTCTTACAACCATTGATGATTTTGGGTGAATGATTTTAAGATCGAATATATTGCACTAAAGATTCAACATTAGATTTAAGACCAGTGTTGGGGGGTTATTAGAACCAGGAACAGACCCCCATGGTTATCAGGGTGGGTCTTAAGATTCTGAACCACAGTTTTAAAAAAATCAAAGACCCTGTTCTGGAACATAATCACGGCTCTCAATGGTTGGGGTTTCATCCAAACCAAAGTTGCTCTTACCCAAAAAAAACTTGAAAAACTTTACAAGTGTCTTTTGCAGCAATTTAACATTTTTATCTATCGCAACAACACATAGCTTGATTGTCTACTCCAATATTGAAGTTTGCTTACATCTTGCACTTTCCAGATAAGATCAATTGTAGAGGTACATACAAAAATCCAAAATTGATCAACAAATCAAAATTTGACCTTGAAAAACTTTATATTTTGCAGCAGTGTAACCTAACTTGCTTGTCTATTGTAGTGCTTACTTTTTTACTTAGTAGTGTAGCTCTTGTTTACATCTTGCACTTTTTCAAATAAGATTGATTATAGAAGTACGAGAATCTAAAATTGATAAACAAAGGCGAATTTGACCTTGAGAAACTTTATTTGTTTTCTGCAACAATGTAACCTAACCTACTTGTCTATTACAACAACACATAGTTTGTTTGTCTATTATAGGCTTAGTGTAAAATTTCCTTACATCATGCACTTTCAAAATAGGAGAAATTGTAGAGGTACTAAAATCCAAAATTGACCGACAAAGGGGAATTTGACCTTGAGAAACTTTATACGTGTTTCCTATAGTACAATAACATGTTTATCTACAACAACATGTAGCTTGCTTGATTATTACAATAGTGCAGTTTGTTTGCATATTGCACTCTCCAAATAGGACCAATTATTGAAGTACTGGAATCCAAAATTGATCAACAAAGAGGAATTCAACCTTGGTTTCATGGAATCTTGAGTATGGTTTTATGTTCATGGTGGTTTACTGTTCAATGTTCACACATTGAGTAATTAGCAAATTGTATTTGTGAAAATTTTAGGTTTTCGCAAATCAAACTAGGGAGTTGTAAAGCTCAAGGTTTTTCTTTCATCAAGTTTTGCATGAAATTTCATGGTAAACAAATTAGCATCCTAAAAACTTGAAGTTCAAGTTTTTGTTTGGTGATAAAATCCCAATAGTTGGAAATGTTACTTCTTCCAACAAATCTATAGTGGATGTTGATTCTTCCAACATGTCTACAGTGAATGTTGTTTCTTCTAGCAAGTCTACAATGGATGTTACTTCTATTGTGGATTTTAATTGTGTTATTTTGGACCCAATTGTGGTGCAACATCAGAACTTTGAAGTAACCAAAAAAAGAAAAAAAATTATGAACAAAATAGACACTTTCAAAATATATGGGCAGTGAAACTTCCTTGGGCAAAATCTATGTTTGGTTCTAATGGCAAAGTTGCTCAAATTTGGTGCAAGGTGTGCACCCAAATTGAAGGTAAACAAAAACTATTGGTTCCTAAGTTATATTGTTTATGGAAACATGTAAGTTGCTTTGGTAGCCATGCTAGCGTTAAAAGATGGGGATCATTATTTTTGAAAACCAATGTTCATGTTGCCAATGAGAAACTTTACTTTGCTACTAGTGCTAAAACATTGTTACAAGTTGTTCATGGTGCAATTGTTGAAAGAAAAAAAAAGATGTTCAATTACTAATTTATTTCACTTGCTTAATCATTGTATGGTTCATAAAATAGATCTTGTTGTGTAAATTTTGTTTAATCTACCTATGGTGGCAAAGTTGGAGGAATTGTTTCAATCCTTCTATTTTTACTTTTCAAGCTTCCCTAAGTGGCATTTGGAATTCACAAAAATCATGAAAACATAAGGACTAAAGATCTTGATAAATGTTAAAACATCATGGATTTCAATGTTGAAGCCTTTGAAACATGTCTTGGCTGAATACAAGACTTTCATTGTCAAATGTCACTTAACAACCTTTCAATTGTTCAAGCAAGGTTAAATCTTGATCTCTTTTGTGATGTTCACACATTGTTGGCCTTGTTTTAACTTTATTTGTTACCATTATTGGAGTTTGTCAATTCTTTGATCAAATTTTCCTAAGGAAGGCACGTTTCATTTTCGATTTTGTGGTTGTTGTAAAAATTTGTCAAACTGATATCCTTATGATGTGCATGGATCCTATGACAAATTACTAATAGGAACATTTCCAAGTGTTTTGTAATGTTGAAAACTCTTCAACCACAATCACCCAAGATTGGGTTACTAATCCGACCATTGGTTTAAAAAATCTTGTTTTTTGATTGGTTGGTCACAATTACCAAGTTCATATTTTCAATGTAGTTGTTAGGGTTAACCAACTAGTGTGCAAAAATGTTTTTGTGGGAGCCTTTGGACAAGTGAAAGGTCAATGTTTTAATGCAACTAAGATGTTTGTTGGTAAGTTGGAGATGTGCTTCCCAAATTGTGAATTGATGAATGCCTTGAACATTATGTATCCATAATTCTGGATGCATCTTGATGCTAATATTGTTTTTCTTTCCACTTTGGCATCCTCAAAAAACACTATTGTGAACCAAAAAATGTGAAACTTTTGTTGTTGGAAATTTCAAAACTTTTGAATGCTAACATTTTGGATTTGTCCATGTTTAAGCTCATTGTGAAAACACAAGAACCCAAGGCCATGGCTAAATCATTTGATGTCAATCTAATGACCATAATGACCAAATTGTGTACTCTAATCAGTAACAATGGGTTGCTAGCTCAAAGGTTAAGTGAATATTTCAAATTGGTTGAAATAACCATCATTTCAGTGTTTGAATTTGTAAAGGATGAACACACTTGTTCTACTTTTACATTCATGAAAGACAAATTGTGAAGTTGATTAAGCCAACATTTGGACACAATTGTGCGCATGTTTGCGTAAGGGTTCTTCACTCAAAAAAGCTTCCTGTATCAAAATACCATTGCATGTTGGAAAGATGAAAAGGTGTGGGTTGGTGCTAGCACTTAAAAGGTCATGTTCATCTATGTTTATGTCTTAGATTTTAGTGTTTTTGTTTCCATGATCAAGACAAGCATGATCATTGAAAAAATGGTAATTATTTCATCATGCACTTTACTAACACATGGGTGTGGTGGATGGGACTTTGAGTTGCATTGAGCAAAATGTGATATTAAACTAGGGTTTGATTCCCCTTCAAATTATTTTTATGTTTGATTTTGAAGTTTGATGTTTTACATTTATATGAATCAATGCTACTTTCTATGTTTTTATGTTAACAAAATTAATCTTCTTCCTTTTTAATAATGAAGCCAAATTCAACATTTTTTTGTGTGGGTGCCACTCAATGTGCTTACTTAAAAAAATTGTGGGTGCTGATTAGACTTACCTTTAAAAAATGTGAATAACCCCTATGGGCCTGATATTTTGAAGAATCCATATTTGCCAAAACTTGAATCAATTATACTTCAACCAGAAACCTTCACTTCAAGTCACGAATACCAGGTTTTTGTGTCGATATATGGCTGAACCATGACACCAAAACATTAATACCATCAATGTGAGGCAAAAAAAGTCACATCAATTTGTGTTCATCAATCCACACTCTAATGCTCAAGAGCACTGTGGGTATCTCTACATTATACATGATTCTTGGGGGACAAAAGAGGAACTTACCTAGCGACATACATGCCTTGAGAATCTTTGTGGTGTTTTGTTGGAGAGCCCCATAGCTTCTTAGCTTCGTTGAATCTGTTGCACTTCCACCTATATATTTGCAGAACTGTCATAATGAGACTGATACATATATACAAGCATGCTTTGTCTAGAAGGGTGTCAATTCTGTGAATTGTGCATGGTAATTTCACATTACTCACAGAGAGTGCAGGATGTTTAGTTGCTTGGCCTTGTTTTACAAATGCTACTTGAAGAATTTGCTTTTGACATAGCACATTTCACCGAATTAATGGCCATCTGATGGGGCTCTTTACCACTAGGAGGCATGGCAAATCGTCAAAGACAAGTACAAGCATCAATCACAATTTGCCACTGGTGGGACTTGTAGCTTCATGCTCATACTTATGCTTCCAATTTGGGAGTTTGTGTCATTTTTTGTCCAAAATATCACTAATGAGAGCGATCAACTATGCAACAATAAGAACTTGGTAATTATGCACAAGATCAACAATTTCTTTTACATATTGACTACTCTAAAAGTTGAAATGTAGCTACTTTACTACTACTACTACTACTAAAAATCCACCTACTCCTCTGAAAAAATTACATAAAAAACCACTTAGGCATATTGGAGGGTAGTACTATTGCCACTCACCCATGATCTTACTATGGATGTTATTCTTGGTGTCAAGCTAAAATTAGGGTTAGGATCTTTAAATAAGAAAGTTGATTTTTTTGAAAAAAAGTTATTATGTAGATTACAACTTCATAGTTAAATTTTAGTATTAATTAGTTGTTGACCTTTGAATTTGCATAGACCCCTGTTTTAATTTGTTGTAGAACTTTGTGCCCATACAATCTTGATCATTGTTAGAGAGTGATTTTTGAAGTGGGCCTCTAAGGCTCTCGATTTTTTTTAAAGTGTGTTAAAATAGAAACTGAAGTAATTAAAAAGTAAAAAGAACTGAGCTCAAACCCTAAACCCCCACCCAAAGAACCTCCAAATAAAATTTTCAAATAAAATTTATATTGAAAATTTTAAAACTTCCAAAATAAATTTTCCAATACATGAGATTTTCTTTTTAAATTATTTAAAAAAAAACCAAACAACACTGGTCAAGACCATTGAAAATGGTTTTTTTTTAAAAACCCCCCCAAAAAACATTTCCATAAAATTTTGTTTGTTGTTCAAGCTTTCTTTGTTGTTACAAAAAAACAAGGGGTGGGTCAAACTATGGCCTTGCAATTTACATTAAAATTTATCTTAAGGCAAAAGAAGAAGAATTATGGAAACTCACATATTTCACCATGCCAAAATATAATCTTAAAAAAAAAATCCTCTAAAAGAAACCAAAATCCTTCAAGATATTATAACTCTATAACTAATCTCAAGTTTCAAAAGCCAAAATATCATTTTTCAAAAATCCTCATATAAAAATAGGCCTATTATTACATAGGGGCCAAAATCCCTTAAGCTACTATACTCTATAATGAATTTCCACATAATTTACTCAGCTCTTTTGTTCTTGACCTAAATTGCGTCGTCTGTCGTGGACGACGGGACCTCTGCAGGCTCGCTTCTGCAAGGGCGAGGGGGAGCTCAGGCTTTTGCAGCGCGAAGTTGCGGTGGATTCATCTCCTTGACGAAGGAAAAAGAAAGGAAAACAAGAAGAGAAGAACAAGAACAAGAACAAAAGCTTGTTTGTTTTTGGAGTTTTGGTAGAGATGGTAATGGCAGGGGAAGATGTGTCCATGCTAGTGGTGCTTCCGCAGGGCCCAGGAATGTTGCAGCAGATTCGGTCTCTGACGGATATCGGTGACATGACGCGACTTCTTCACGAATGCATCGCTTATGAGCGTAGTATCGACGGCGAGCTGGAGACGCTGCTGTCGCAGCGGCAGGAACTTGAGAAGAGCCTGGGGAGTCTGTATCAATCGGCGGAGGTTTTGGAGTTCGTGAGATCCGACGCCACGCAAATGCTGGCCAGTGTGCAATCCACTTGTGCGCTTGCAGATCATGTGAGTGATAAGGTTAGGCAGTTGGATCTGGCTCAATCTCGTGTGCAATCCACTCTCTCGCGGATAGATGCGATTGTAGATCGCACTAACTGCATTGATGGTGCTAAGAATGCCCTGGATGCGGAAGATTATGAAACAGCGGCCAAGTATGTGGATACATTCTTACAGTTAGACGAGGAGTACAGCCAGGGAGGAGGTGGTGCCGGAGGATTAGCACTCGAAAATGGAAGAGAGACAGCCATGGAACAGAGGAAGCAATTGATGGAGTCCAAACAGAAGCTAGAGAATGTGATCCGCAAGAAGCTTTCTGCTGCCATCGAAGCTCGGGATCATCCTAATGTCGTGCGGTTTGTAAAGCTCTTCCCTCCTCTCAGATTGCAGGAAGAAGGGCTTAGATCCTATGTGGGATACTTGCGGAAAGTGGTAGCTCTGAGAGCCAGAGACGGATACGAGGGTTTGTTGGAGGGTTTGGTGGATCAAGGTGGCGGTGGCAGAGGTGGTGCTGGTGCTGCATCTGCCAGTTTTGTGGAGGTTCTGAATGATCTCTTCAAGGACATTGCTTTTGCAGTGGAGGAGAACGAGGAGCTGTTGCTGGATCTGGCAGGTGAGGATGCGGTGGTGTTGGCAATCCAAGAGCTACAAGAGGAATGCAATTCCAAGGGGAGCACTATCATGAAGAAGTACATTGAGCACAGGAAGCTTGCAAAGCTGTCAAAAGACATTGTAATCCACAACAAGAACCTGATCTCTGTTGGGGTTTCATCATCAGAAGGTCCTGACCCTCGGGAAATTGAGCTTCATCTTGAGGAGATGTTGTTGTTGAGCCAGACGAGTGAGGAGTATTTCCATTTCATGATTACTAAAATGAGGGAGGCAGGGTCTGTAGGGGCACAGATCAGCCCCCGCACATCCAATGCCTTCAAGAGTGGTAGCTTTGGGAGGTCGGTTCAGGAGCTTATTGGATACTACATTAGCCTCGAAGAGTATTTCATGGTTGAGAATGTGAGGAAGGCCATTAAGATTGATGAGATTGTGCTTGATGGAATGACTACTTCAATGGTTGATGATGTTTTCTATGTGCTCCAAAGCTGCTCAAGACGATCAATATCAACATCTAATGTACAATCTGTGCTTCAAGTTCTCAACAATGCCAACAACCTGCTTAATAATGAGTTCAAGGAGGCTTTGCAAAGAAAGATCCGGGAACCAAATTTGTTTCTCAAGCTTTTCTCTGGAGGACTGCCAGTGACCAAGGTTGGCACTGAGGTAGCTACTGCCCTGAACAATGCAGATGTCAGTGCTGAGTATGTTGTGAAGCTCAAACATGACATTGAAGAGCATTGTATGGAGGTATGTTGACTTGGCCTCTTCCCTTTTATGTTCTTTCCTCTTTCTGGATGTCATAGCAGCAGCACCCTGGCAATTTGCTTCCACCATGTAAGAAGGAAAACTATTTCAGGCATGTCAAGTTCTGTGTTTGGGGCATGCTGAGAACTTTCAGGGTTTTCTGTGAAATTGGCAAATAGACTGTTGTATGGTGTCATGTTGCAAATGGTTTTCACTAAAATCTGCAGCTGCAGGGTCACCAGTTTAACACGGCACATTTTGCTAGTTGTGTTGTGCTTGTGCATTTCAAGGCATATGCTAATATATCTTTTTTTTCATGGATATGAACTGATTTGGTGATGTTTGTTAACCTTGTGGGTTAATTTGATGTTGTAGCTGTCTTTGCATCTCCAACTGAAGATATATCACATTTCCCCATGTTCATCAATTTTCTCTATGTGGGTAGACAGGGAATCAGTGGATGATTAAGTTTTCAAGCTATCTTACTGTATAGGATCATGTTGTTCTTGGATAACAGACTTTCTCAGGTCCTGGAGAAAGAGAAAAGATAAAGTCTTGGCTGACAGAACTTGGGGAGACAAGCAATAGTGTGAGACAAATTGGTACTCAAGGCCTGGAACTACTAGCGAACAACATCACTCCCAGGCTACGGAACCTGCTTGATGCGGTAATCACCATGGCCTGCTATTTGACTTGTTCTCATTGAAGAGCTATGTTCATTGATGACAGAGACAAGGCAATGAAAGCACATATAACACCTCTCTTGGCACAACTAAAGCCAGATCTGAAGTGATGAGGTTGTCCTCATGGAAATTGCCTTTTCTAGGCTCTTAACCTTCAAATTTCAGCAAATGCTCCAGTGTCTCCCTTGTCCCACAGCTGAAGTGGATGTTGTTTCTCTACAGGCACTCTGTCGTCTGAACCTGCCTTTTCTGTGATGCTAATGCCAGAGACCTTTGGGCTTTGCTTGTTTTGCCTCGTACAGGTAGGTATTGTGAGCTATGAGCTAACAGAAACCCAATATGCTGAGAATGAAGTCAGCGATCCATGGGTCCAGAAGCTATTACATGCTGTCGATATGAATTTGACATGGCTGCAACCTCTTCTGACAACCAACAACTATGATTCACTGGTGCATTTAGTGATTGATACTTTAGTGAAGAGGTTAGAGGTAATCATGACTCAAAAGCGATTCAACCAGCTTGGGGGTCTACAGCTTGATCGTGACGCCCGTACACTTGTTGGCCATTTCTCAGCCATGACCCAGCGTACAGTGCGTGATAAATTTGCTCGGTTAACTCAGATGGCAACCATCTTGAACCTGGAGAAAGTTTCTGAGATTCTGGACTACTGGGGTGAGAATTCAGGGCCAATGACATGGCGTCTAACTCCAGCTGAAGTCCGGCGCATACTTAGCCTGCGAGTTGACTTCAAACCTGAGTCCATTGCTGCACTCAAGTTATAAGCCACACCCATGAAGGTGCTTCTCCAAGGTGAGTGAGTGATTGTCCATAATGCTTTTTTACAGGCGTGACTCCTGCTTGAAACCCCTCCCACCACTGTCCATGAGAGACACAGAGCTCCCTACTGTGTCAGCAAGGACTGAACATAATGAATCCTTACTTGTTGGACAAGAAGGTAACAATCCTATGTGGTAGACTGCTGCTCATGCATTTTACTTTCTGAATATGCCATTGAGCTAGAAGTAGCAGCAACATGTTGGATGGTCCTTGTGAATTCATCTCAGAACTCTGCAGGTGAAGGCAGTTCCTATTTGATTTGACATGAATTCTGCAAACAGGTGAGAAGTTTCCGCAGCCAGGTTGAATGCTATCATAGTTTCTTGATTGGAATTTGGCTTACATCTATTGACTAAGTTGCTCCAAAGTGCTGTATGGTAGGTTGTATGAAGACTTTGTGCTGTTTGGGAAGAGGTCATTTCCAGTTTTGTGAGGGCATCCAGTTTCAGTGTTGAATCTGGGGGTTCAGGTTCTTGTGACCTGGACCCAAGATGCCTCACTTTTGTTGGAACTGGGACAAGAAATGGAACTAGGCTTTTGGATGGGTGAATGGAACTAGAATGGGTGAACAACATCCATCCAATTGGATGTGATTCATTTGTTATTCAACATTTTGCAACCATAAATTGTCAAGTAGATTCTACTATTCAAGAAGAAATGGTTTGATAAAGAACAAGTGCACAATATGAATTAACAATTGCTTCTTTGAAATTATAGTTGTACTCTTTTTTCAAACGATCATATCATATGCCCCATTTCATTTTACTGCATGATTAATCTTGTAAACAAACATAACTCAAAACTCATTCAAAAGGTTAACTATCACAAAAGAGTTGCTTAAAACACCTATTATATAAACGGTTATCATAGCTTTTACACCATTTTTTCTTTTTTTTGGTTTTATTTAAAGTTCTATCATTTATCATCACCAATCAACAATCACTCTCAACAGTCTTACAAGTCATAATGATTCATGAGAATTAACATACACCATGGTTGTTAAATTTTATTTCATCATTAAATTTTGTTCAGAATATTACACTTCTGTAACTTTATAATTTGATGGTAGGATTAATACACCCTATCAACAACCTTAAGGTATATAGGGGCAATGTGCATGCCTATGTGCTCCTACATGTGGCTGGAATATGTATGCCTTCTTGAACTTTCAACATTTGAGATACTGCAAAATCTGAACAAAGGTGTTTCTTACTATTATAAAGGTCTAAAGAATCATGATCAAACTTTTGGAACAACATTCTAAGGGATTGAGGGATTGAAAAGTCTTAAAAGTCTTGCAAGAAAACACAAAAGATGTGGGCAACTTTTTCCCACTTCTGAATGTTAATACCAAAATTTTAATTGTGTGCTCCCAAGTTGCAAAGTCCACAAACACATTACTAACCCATAAGCGAATATAAAAACTTAATAAGAGGGGAATGTTTAAACTTCCCAAGTTGCCCCGATTGCAAAGAATTGTTCAATTGGCATCTAATTGGATCAAGTTAATGAAAATTAAACATGGAAACTTTGGCAAAATAGTATATGGAGTCACATTGGAAATGATTATTGTTATGAAGTTCTTCCTTTTAAAGAGAGAACCTTTAGTCCCAGTGTTGACACCAAGTTTTTTTTTCAAGGTCCTTCAAGTGTGGGTTTGAACCCAAAATTTTCAAATTTTAAACCATTTGATTCTAGTCTTGCTATATTTTTTCAAATTCAAGAACCTTTAGGTCAAGTTCAAAAATTATTCAAAAATTGGGTTTGGTTTCATGTACACATGACATTCACTCCCCAATGCTAAGGATTGTATAAATAGGGGGTTGTTTTTATCAAGTGTTTTTTCATACTAGAGTGCATACAAGGGTAATAATTCTATAGATTATCAGATGACTAACTACCTATCTACTAACCTATTGTAATGTTACTTGTCAAGTTTTGTAATCAGTTAGATTTTGGCACCTATTGGGCCTAATAATTTGTTGGGTGTAGTAACTTGTTAGGTCACCTATTACAAAATCTAGATAACAAGGAAGTGGGTATGTAGATAAGGGTGGATGCATGGTAAGGTTTAGATAATTTTAGGTGTTAAAAATACATATTATTTTAAATTTGATCACAAACCCATTGTCTGTTTTTGCAAAATTGAAACAATTCATTATTACGTGATGGAAATTGTAATAATTCAAATGAGCAATAGTACCATGTTCATAGTGGCACCAAACTTAAAACTTGAATTATTGAGGACTAAATGCCAATCTAAATCCTGAAAAGCTAGTGAAAAGGAGCTTCCCACTTCAACGAACTAATGTGGTGTTGACACATTTTGGTATACAAAATTCTGAATTCTAGTGCTAAAAGGTAAGGTGGAGAAAACATGGTTATTGTGTTATGGGAAAACAACTATGGCATACTCAAAGTTGATTGCAAAAGAATTTGCTTTAGGGATTGTTGTAGAAAAGCATATGGCAAATATGGAAGTGTGAAGGAAAAAGTTGTTAGGGCAAACAAGTCCACAAGTGAGGCAAGACTCACAATTTGAAGTCAAATTTGCATGCAAAATGACATAGTCTAAGATTATTGAGAATTTGGGTGCTCTTGATCAACCACAAGTTTCCAAAGATTGGACTTCAAAACTTGTAACAAAAGTGGGGCAATTACTACAACTTGCCTCCATGGAATTGGAAGCTTACAAATCTAAGTTTGAACGCACACATAGAGAAAAGCAAAGGTTTTTTGACCAAATGCAAATTGTTCGAATGCTAATGGAATCAATGCAAGCTTCCTTGATGGGACAAATGGAAAAAATGAAGTTTTTGGAAGATGAAAAGCAACAAGAATCATCTTCCAATTTTAAATGTTATTGAAGGGTCTTGTGACCCTAAGGTTCATAATGACTATCTTGAATCTATAAGTGTTATTCCATTGATCGAACTATTGCCCAAACTTGTTATGGAAGAAGAGCTTGAACTGGAATCAAATGCTCTAACAGCTCAAAGAATGGAGGAAGAGTGCTTGAGGAATATGAGCTTCAAGCACAAAGTTCAGTATAAGAAATTGGAAATGAAATTGGATGTGAAGGAGTTGAGCTCAAAAAATTAAAATAGAAGAGGATGTTTTATGAAATGCAATATTCTTTTTTAGGAAAACAACACCTTGCTCTCATAAAGAAGGGTAAAGGTTGAACTTTACACCCCCCATCTTTTATGCAACCCTAATGTTCCTCATGACATTGAGCCAAGTTTTTTGAAAGTTACGCCATGTGTAGTCTATTTATGAGGATTTCCTCATAGTGATATCATTATGTTTATTTGTAAACATTTGTAGCATCCATGGTGTGCTTTGATGCACTTTATACAAAGTTGTAGATGTGATGACCCTCATTGTAAGCCTATTATGTCTCCTAAATGGTACAAAAGTTTTGGTTTTAAGGCATTTGATAAGGAATTGTTGGAGAAGGAGATTTTTGAAAGTTGTGAAGATGTGCGGTTACATCAATTCAACCTATGAAAGCAATTTACATTGCAAGTTGCCCCCATGTTGGTAAGCATTCTTCTATATACCATCAAGTTATATTTTTCATTCATTTTTCACATAGAGTGTTTCATTAGTTAGCATTAAAAATTGATTATCTTGATGCTACCCTAATAACACTAATAACATAATGTAGCATGTGAAATTTTCACAAAACATGTAGTGTTAGTGGTATTACGTACATTAACATGTTAGTTTTTGGAACTGTGTTTACACTTTGTACTTTGTTTTATAGCATAAGTGTTTTACTTGTTCACATATGTATTGACTTGAGTATGTTATGTGCTACAAGGTATCAATTTTTGCACCACAAAGTTGCACCAAAGGCATCTAATGCATTACATACATACTTTTTGTACCTAGACTAGCATCAAAGTCTTCATTTTATCTTTCTTAAACATTGGTTTTGCAAATGTTGATACTTTTCATATTCTTATTGCATATGTTGATACTTGTTGTAATGACTTTTATAGATGTTGATACTTTTCATATTCTTATTACATATATTTTGGTACTTGTTGTAATGATTTTTATAGATGTTGATACTTGTAACATTATTTTTGTAGATGGTAATACTTGTCATTTTTTTTTGTAGGTGTTAACACCTTTCATACATTTATAATGTATTGCAATGTGACCATTTGAAACAACATTTGTATTATATGTACTTTCTAGTATATTTTGCAAACATTGTTTACATTTTGTAAAATAATGTAACTTTTGGATTATGTGGAGGGTCTTCTTTGAAAACGTTTATGGAGTCAACTTCTACATGCATAGGGACTTTGAATGTGGGTGAAACTAGTCAAAAAATGAACAAAGGTGTAGTTGGTGAAAAAACGTCAAGCTCAAATATGTTTGTTTGACCATGCTCTTAAAATGAAAGTATTACCATAATTTGTACCTAAAATGCAAGCTAAACATGTGAAGCCATTTGGGACAAAGAATTTGTTGAAAGAGATTGAGGGGGATGCAAAGTTCACAAATGTGGCAAAGGGTCAATTGGATGCAAAAGTGAATGAAACCAATAATAAAACTGAGAGTTATGGTCAAGAGATCCATAATTATGGAGATGATTCAAAGGGAAATCCAAATAAATATGCACTTCCAAAAGAGGGATTGGATTCAGTGCAACAGTTGAATGTTTTTGAAATTACATTAGTTGGGAAAAGGAAAGATGAGGGGTGTAGTCTTAGTAGAAATGGCTTAGAAAATCCCCTATTAGTAAATGAACAAAACTTCTTGCTTGTGATGTTGATAATTAATCCAAGGGGCTTAAAAAGCTTGATGAGGGGCAACACAATATGAAAAACATAGAAAATATTCAGGTTGCCAAGGTTAATGGTGAATCATCAAGGTCCAAGTCAACATGTTAGAAAAAAAAGGTTATTCGTAAAGACACAAGGCATTGTGAATTGGTGCAAAAAGGAAATTCCAAAGTTAGTGATATTAATGGGTCTATAGTTCTAACTTGTTAGTTGGTTGGTTCTATTGATGCAAGTAAGCCCATGTTTGAGCCCAGAATCACACAAGGGTTTCTAGAATCTCGTAAGCTTGCTTCTATGAAACAAGGGTCAAAGAAAGAAAAGGTTGTGCTTAAGCAAGTATAAGAAAGGGCCTTAAGGAAGGGCAAGAAATAGTTTTGATTTGGTTTAACATGAATAGATTTTGGTAGACTTTATAAGGTCATTGTGTTCATGTATTAACATCAAAATTTTGTTATGCTGAAGCTTAATATCTATCAAGATTATGGTCTACACCACAGTTTATTGTCAAGAATGATAATATTGCTAGCTATCAACTTGTTGTATTGATTTCTATCAATCTATTTTGCTTCATTTTTAAACTGTTATTTAGTTTATTTGTTTCTAGCAAATTTTTTGTAAGTTGGAATGATTTAGTGGTTAGGTCAAGATGAAGACCTACATGCTTGTTGCCTAGACATTTTAGGTGGGTGAAAAGGCATGCCCATACCATGGGTTAATGATTTTATAAATGCCTTACCTCCTTTCAACTTTGTATACATCACAAAGTTCAAAGTCCATTTTCATGTACATTTGAAGGAAGTTGATGATGTTGAAGAGAATGTCCCATTCTCTAATAACCATAGTTGCAACAAACTTGGCACTAATTGCATTATGCGCTTTCAAAAATGGAGGCCATTATGCATACATTGAACGTGGGCATTGTATTCACAATTTCTTTCTAAGGTATATTTTGATTTAGAATATGAAGGTCTTCCATTCAAAACATGGAATGTGAAAGCTACTAACTTAAAACTTAATTTTTCTCTACCTTAATTAACATTCATTAATCTTTAAGTTCAACAACATCGAAACTTCATAAGAGAATATTCCAACAAGTGTGGTTGCGCAAGAGATTGCAAAAATGGGGTGGTGTAAAAGAGAATTTGACATATGTTATCGGTCAAAAAAAAATATACAATATCAAATTTTAGAATATTGAATCAATTATTATAAGTAATTGTGCATGAACTATTGTCATTATTTATGCTTGTCCTTAAAAATGACTTGACAAAGTTGAATTAAATAATTTTGAGGGAAATTGTTGGGCTAGGTGTTTTGAACAATAGAAGGAAAAAGATGGGGCATAAAGACATTGGAAGACATTCCAGTCATGTTTTTTGTGTTTGAATTTGTGGGTGAAATTGTAACAAATTCAGAAATGGCTCTTCACAACAAAACATATGTTGAATGCAAAAAACATGCATACAACATGGTTTTAAATGCAAATGAAGCTATGGAAAACATACTAAATGATTAGGCATTGTTGTGCTTGGATGGAACTATCTATAACAATGTTGCCAAATTTTTAAATCATCTTGTTGCCAACATATTCATCCAAGAAAATTTGTGGTACATTATATCACCTTAACAAGAGTTGTTGACTGTAATTATGATTGATTATATCTTCACTTGAAACCATCAAGGTTTCAAATGTTTTGGAATCAAGTAATGTTTTTGTTAGATCGATAAAATGTTTGTTCAATTTAACTTGAAAGACACCAAGACTTGGATAGTCAATTGTTGACCTAAAAGTTAGCCTTTCTTGCATCAACTTTTTGCCAATCACAAGATGGCTAGCAAGATCGTGGGTGGAATGACAATTAAGCTAGTGTGCAACAACTTGAGGCTAAAATGCAAAACAAGTAGGAAGCAATAATGAAGAGGGAGAAAGCTTTAGCATATGCCTTTTGTCATCAAGTTGATGTTTGTGCATGGTGCAACTACATTAGTAGCATAATGGTTAGATATGTTGGTGTCCATTACTTTGAAGTTCCTACTTGTCAAAACCATGTTTCAATGGTGAATAAGACTTACCAAATGGTACAAGAAATCACAGTTTTTCTACAACTCTTATTGGAAAATATATTGTGGATTATTAGTTCTTACAATTGAATGTTCTTCATTTTTACAACAACTTTGGAGAACAACCCCCCAGGAACCATCACAACTATACATTGACTATGAACGTGATAAACCTCATTAGGTGTGGAGATGGTTGGAGTGGTGGATGGCAACAAGGCCATGAGAAAATCTTGTCTTTAGTGCCAATTATGCTTTCAAAGATGAATTTGATGGCTATTCCATCAATAATGCAGATGGAAACTTTGTAGTTCATGTGGAAAAAAGTGAATGTGGGCCCAAACAAAAAAATTCACTTGCTTAGCAAAAGAAACTTGTGCCCCATTCTAGGTCAATTCATAGTGAAAGTTGGACACCAAACCAAGGATTGCACATTGTGCTTCATTTGAATTCTATTTTGTCAAATGAGAATAGTTGTAACCATGCCCATTAAAGCTTTGTTGCTTCGCATTGTATGACTAGCCAAGGCGTTTTGCAAACCCTTATGCCTTCAAGTTTGAAATGAGTCTGACCTATTAACCCATGCAGTAAAGTGCAAAAGGACTATCTCAAAGAAGATGGGAGTGCCATCTCAACAATTGCTAAATCTACTCCTAGTATGACAATTAATAATCCCCTATTTGGAACCCATTATAGCATAGGGGGATCAATTTGTGATGATGAAAGCCTTGCAAGCTTTCTTGTTGTTTTTAATTATATGTAAGTGGCATAATTTGTAATAAATAAAATATGATCTCACAACACCCCAAAGCAACGCCCAAGAGTGTCAAAGAAAGATGGCTAGTCAATTGCAAAGAAGCGCTTGTCATTCCCCATTTCTAAAGATCTAATTAGTAATTTTGGTCCTTTGATGTGCCCATTCAAGCCCACAACTTACCTTCAACATGGTGTGAACAACAAAGGTGCCCTAGGATTCATTAGGTCAAATCAATCTTTAATTCCTTCCCTTAATGGCAATGAAAACAATGTTGGTGATGAGATTATGTCATGAAATAGACACTCTATATCAAGGCCCTACAAATTTTTAATTGTTAGTTTATAATTATGCCATTTGCGCCAACAATTTATGATGCCTTGAGGATCTTTCCTTGTCGAAAGTTCATATTTCATGTCTTTTACATCGTAGTGGTTACTATTGATTTTCATGTTGGGCAGTTATATCTATTTGTTGAAGGATGTTCTCACTAGTGGTGGTGTTAGGTTGTATTACAAACATTTCTCTATCCATTCACTAATGGATGGAGGGTTACAAGCTACAAATGGCACTGGTATGTTGAAAGTGCAACCTTCAACTTCCCAAATCTCAAACAAAGCTCTAGCCAATGCTCTTTTTAATGACTTGTACTCCAATTTTCATTTGAGCTTAAAACCTCCTTTGCCCCATTCTATCTGCAAACTCAAAAATGAAATATATGTTAAAAGATCTTGAAGGATTGTGAGGGTATTATTTTATAACATTTTGAACCTAGGAAATGTGTTTAGAACTCCAATTCTAATATACTTTCATGTTTAGTTTGAACAATGTATTGAAATATGCACATATATATATATATATATAATATTAAAATAGAATTGTAATTCCTTGTTGAGTTCATAGTGAGGCTATGAAATCTCATGAGGCTATTTCTCGCCATGGAAATGTTGCTAATATCTTGGTCTCTAGTTAGGCTAATTAGTTGGGTTAGTGATGTATTATGCTAACTACAAGTTTTAAAAGTTGTACATGAAGCTTTCTATATTTCTCTTTAACAAATTGCTATTAACCTACACGAGTTTTTGTAAGGTGTGATTTTTAAAATCTCTCTTTTGCATTCATGTTTTCTTTTAAAGCCATGTTTGTTACTGAATAAAAGTGAAGTTACTTTAATTCTTTTGCAATTGGTGTTAGATTCTTTAGATTTTGAATGACTTTTTATGTTCATGCAATAGTTTTGTGTAGATCATTTTACTATTGTTTTGTTTGATTCTAAGATTATCAAGAAATCATTTCCCATTAATTAGTTAGACATAGATACCTTTGTCAACTTATGATGTTTTTAGTCACACTATATGGATTATATTTCATGTTAGTAGAATTGATTAAGATATACATTGGTGGCACTAGCTAATGATTGTTCAAGTCGATCAAAAGAAAATCTTCATGGTGAAGAGAGCAAAACACTTTGTTGTAGGTGAGGTTTTCTATGCAAATGAAGTGGAGACTATTGGAGTTTTTAGCTTCTCTAACCAATTAAAGTAGTTGGACATCCCAACTTATAAGGGCTCACCAATTGTTCTTTGTAAAGTACTGAGCTAGGATATCCAACATTCCTCGTTCCATTCTCTTGCAATTTTTAAAGTTTTTGAAAAAACTAATGCCATGATGTCTACCAAGGACCCATGTACAATTTGCATATTTTCTCTATGTTGATACTACACATAGTATCTTGGTTAATCACTTAGTCATCTAACATAGTGCTCCATGAACCCAACATGATTACTAAATTGATTTCAAGTTCAAGGATCTAATATAATGGAACCCTTTGCAGTAACTTCCCAAATACAAAGATCATGAACACAACCATGATGAATATTAACTGATGTAACAAAACTAAGGCCCATCTAAAATGAACATAAAGTTTGAATAATATTAAGTTGATATGTTACAATCACACTTTATGTAGTTTCAATACCTTTTGTCTTATTTTAAATTTGAGTAATGCATTGTTTGTAATGTTAACTGTGTACACAAGTTATTTTTGGGTAGAGCTACAACTTTCAAGGTACTAGAACTAATCCCACTTGATATAACATTGTAACAAACATCCAACTCTCAAATGTGAACTTTAATTACAAGGTTGTAAAAGGTAAGTTCTCCAATGCATCATCGTTTTAAGAAGAAATGACGAATTTACTTTAGGAAGGACAAACTTTTTTTGTGGAAAATTTGTAGGATATTGAAGTTTGTAAATTATTGTCTCTTTATTTTTTTGTAAAACAAACCTTACATCATTGAAATTTTTTATAAGAAATGGACTTACTTAACCATCTTTATGTCCTTTGTCACTCCATAGTACATATTTTGTAAGTTCTTTGGACAACCAAAATTGTCCACACTAGAACTATCAAAAACCAAAAAAAAAAGACTAAAACCCCAATAAATTATTCAAATTCGAACTTCATTATAGAAGCATGAATCAATATCAAGGGTTTTGAATAGTGATAGGGTATTTTAAGTTGAAGATTTTTGTTGAATGGAAGCCATCTGTAATTATCACACTTTGGTCATTTGGATGTATATGTCCAAACAACCTACACACTAGACCACATTTATTATTCCCCACACAAATGCTTGATTTTCCATCATTTAATTAGACACATAATCTCATTCATGTACAATGTGCCCTCATAAATTGTAACTACATTTAAAAACAATGTAAGGATCCATACACCCTCACCCTTGATGAAGTTTGGGTCAATCCAAATTAAATGATGCTCATGAACTAGCACATGTGCATGCTTCAACTAGCATGTTCTTCAACTATTCATGACCTATCACATGTGTAATCAACATTAGCATCCATATTATTGAAAAGAGGGTTCAAGATTCTTGCCTTTTTAATTTATAATTGTTCAAAGTCATGTTGCTTTCACTTTTTTGAAACATTGACAAAATGAAGATGGCATATAACTAATATATAAACATTCAAGCATCAAGAATGAAAAAAAAATTCCTCATAGCAATCAAATGCAATTTATGCAATTCCAATTATAAACCAACAATATTTTTGATAAACTTGTTGAACCAATTCAAAACAAAACCTAGGAAGTCATATCCAAGAAAATTACAATTTATGGGTCCATGGAAGATAGTGATTGACATTTGATTTTTCCAAATATAGCCAACCTTACACACCTTAAAGAAGTACAATATTAGCCTCTAAATTTGAAGTTAGGCCTAATCATCCTCACTCAATGCAACATATATCATGGATTTATGTTCCATTAGTAGTTTGTAATTTGAATCATCTCCTTTAACACGGTGATCTCTTGGAGTCATGGGGAACTTAATAGTTTTGACCAAATGGGCATCTATGTATGCTATGTTGGAGTGGTCTAAAAACACATATGACTAATTGCCCCACCCCCATTTTTGGTAATAGGTCCTAGCCACAACATAATCACCTATGTCAAATTCACAACCCCAATCACATGTGAAAGGCTCACTAACCATGAATTTTTGATGCTGACATTATAAGATGTAGAAGTCCACTCCTTCGGCATTCCCTTCAACAACAAGAACAACAATATTGTCACCAACTTGTAGGAGATTAGAAAGCTCTTCACCATCTCCACTAAATTCAGGTTCATTTAGATCATCAAATTCCTCCACTTGCTCTTTCACCAACTTGGTGTTGCTTGGTTTAAGTTTGATTAACTACCATGAAAAGACATGTACCTTATTTAGACATCCTTCCCATTGCTCCCTAAGATAAGTTGGGCAAAAACACGTAAAAACCTGCACCATTATTGTTTAGGATTAATAGGAAATATGCCATAAATGGAATGGAACTTGGATGATCTAGGGATATTGTCACACCCATGTGGGTTCAACCTATCAATATTGTTTATGGCAACATGCCAAAATTTGCAATGAATTTTTGGTTTCATATGGGCGTAGGAACTAGGAACTCAAGAAGACAAAGTTTCTTCAAGAAATGAAATTACTTCCTTAGCACATTGTAACTTCCTGGTAGGATTATGCAATTGTTCAGATCAGAGCTTTCTCTTCAAAATAGTGCGAGACCCATCCCATTTTCTTGAAACACTTCAAGTCATTAACATTACAGTTTTAAGATAAATGCTACAATATTTTGCACCCAGGCAAGAAAAGATGTTTTATGTGCCTTTGTTTATCCATTACAATCACTAGAAAACACAACACAATTTGTTAGTTGCTAGATTAAAAACTATTATATAAACTCTACATTTGAGGTTAGATCTTTATATCATTAATTCACATGTGCAAAAATCAACAAAGCAAAATTGAAGTTCAATTATAACAACATGAACTTGGATTGAGATATTGAATTTGAAATTACCTTTCCTGTGGGCAATTCCAAAGAACTACCACCTCATTTTACAATAGTTGGTAAGTTTAGGATACACAACAACAAAGAATATGGTTTGAGCACCTTGGAATTGGCCCACACAACCATATGAAAAAACCCAATGCTCTTGGGGCCTTATGCCATGATCAACAATCTAGCACCAATGTAGCAACAAGCAATGTTGAACAAAAAAAAAGTCATGCTCTTTGTCATCATTAACATAAAAATGGGATTCCTTCATTACTCTAGGCTCACTATTAGTCTCATTATAATTAGGGTTAAACACAATACATGATATGAACAAGGATGGTAACTTGGAACAAATGCCAATGCATGGATTGGATTTTGTTGTCAATTCAAAAGGTGTAATTTTTTGCAAAGTCAATGTGAGATAATATGACATTTTCAAGAAGGTTTGATATGTCTAACTGACATTCAGAATCTTGCCAATGTGCAACAAAATTGCGTTTGATGATTTTTTGTAGGTTTGGCTTCAAATACGTTAGGAATTCCATTATGGAAGTTTCTTTGAAGACTTCTCTAATCCTTATCCTAGGTTGCCCATCATCAATCTACCCAAGAACTCTTGTTTCAAAACACCTCCAAGAAATTTTATAATTTGAGTTACTAGTTAATTCATTGGGACATAATGGTAGTCTATTGATTCCACAATCTTGGCATTCACCCATGAGACATTCCCGCTTATTCCACTCCTCTAAGTTAGATTTCTCACATACACAATCTTACTACAAATTTGTGATGCCCTTGTAAAACATCCCATGAACTAAACAATTGCCATCCATTGGTTCAAATATTTGAAAACAAACACCATAGTCACAATGGCACCCAAACATGGGATGATGCCCTTTCTTTGCATCTATGATGTAGTTTAAACCATCCTTGAGGATTTCCAATTGCACATGGTACTTGCAACAACAAACATTTCAGTTTTGGAAAGGTTTCACAAAATATGGCTTCAGAATCTGGAATGTTTGTTGCTTCACATTGTAATTTGGGTTGGTTGATTGAAATTTTTTAAAAATGTAGTTTGTAGATAATTAAAAATAGTTAGTCACATTACAAGTACCAAAAACATTAAACATGTGCATATGTTATGAGTTTACATAATCCTACTGCAAAATATTCATAATATAATAAATCAATAATTTGCACATACATATGCACTCCAAAATGTTCATTATACTAAAAGTCAACAATTTGCACATGCACATGCACAATAGTCAATAGAAAGTATACCAAAAGTATCAAGAACATGTAACCAATGTACATCACAATCTCATATTGTAATGGTAAATACATAGTTTACAATGACATTACATATAATATATCTACATTTTGTATAATATGTAATATTTATAATGATAATGTAGAATATGTTTTGAAACCTTCACAACAATAACAATATATATATAGGATAGCAAATGGGACATTTGACAATCAACAAAAAATGAAAAATGTTGACACTTTTTGCAAGTTTGTTATACAAGTTGAAGTCTCCAACCACATAAAGCTAACAAACTACACACAATACTTTTGAAATTAATTAAAAACTTATAAATTGGCAAACTTTTCCTTGGATGGTACCACTAGGAACCACCTTGCGAAAATCACAAAAAAGTTGGACCCAATTTAAGAAATAAAATTCAATCTATTTATACATTGGTTTATTTGATTGGACTAGGTGGGCTATGTTTTCCCCACCTATGCTCACATTCATGAAAAATAATGAACACCTGAAAACTTATAATATGCATTAACAATTTGATTCTTGAACCATTCCTAACCCATTCTTGACCCAGTTCCTATTTTTTTTCTTTTAAGTGTCCTTACACTTACACATTAGATATTTTTTCTTGCTTATTTAGTACATGCACCAAGGAATGATCCAAACTAGTCATTAAAACAACAAAAGGTGAAAATAGTTATCATTTATGTTCTTAATATCAATGGCCTTTTAGGACTTCACAATCTTGAC
>Ga0209208_10002665_pt1 | contig 25620 bp, 17 predicted proteins | sample S1TSphfallax_3_FD_187694 | JGI IMG/M metagenome (GOLD analysis project Ga0209208, IMG submission 187694) | Host-associated microbial communities from peat moss isolated from Minnesota, USA - S1T2_Fd - Sphagnum fallax MG (SPAdes) (version 2) | ecosystem: Host-associated > Plants > Peat moss >...
AAATAAAAAACAACGTTCATTATTCATTTTTTGAAGCAATGAATGAAATTCTTGGGTAAAAACAAATTTGATCTTGTGCATCAACATTATTTGAGTTCTTCTTATTTATTTGGATTAAGTTTCGCCCGACGCAATAGATAATTTTCTGAAGTTAATGGGACTCTAACGTTCAATTGATGTTTTATTTACAGTTCGTAGCTAAAAATGACCATTCTGAATTTATTTGATGAATTTCATTTCCCGGATTGCAATCCGTATCGACTAAACAAATTGTTGGAATACCCAGAGTTATACATTCTTGAATAGCAGTAAATTCTTTTTGTTGATCTATTATTATTACAATTATCTTGAATGGCCTGGGTGGACATACCTATATGTGGTGTAATAACATACTCAATGTTGATGTTGTATGGTTTAACCCCAAAATAATTAGTGATTTCTTCAAGTGGAAAATGAACATTTGCATCCAAAAATTTGATCATCCATATATTTGTATCATTCATTGTTGCCAATTCTTCAGCTTGTGATTTTATGTTTGCCCAATTCATTATATGTGTATTATCATTGTGAAAAAAATATACAATTTTTTTTCACACTAAACTAATTTTTTTTCATGCATGTTGTATGCACTATGCCATGTGGAATGGTCACCCTTGAAAGTATCCTCATTACACAAAAAAGGAATAAATAATACTAATTTTTTTATATATAAAACATTTGGGTCATGATATTCACTGTAATGGACATAATGGATTATATGAGATTTTTTCTTCTTTTTGTTGACATTTACCATATCATGATCTACAACAGATTCAATAAGAAAAACATTGAACAAAGAATTAAACATTTTTATGTATTTATCAATGATTGATGGACATATAATATTTGTCAAATATATTGGAAGGTAGTGCTTTCAATGAATTGACATCCTTTAATACAAATGCATGTTCTTGCAATAGAGATGTGTCAATAAGTTTAAATGTTCTAGATGCATGGTATCATGGAATAGAGAATACTATGTATGTAGCTAGTTGTGCTAACATTTGTTAGGCATTAAAAAAAATGTATCTCATTTTTTAAATGTGAATGTTTGCTTCAATTTTATTTTCATTACAATTAATAATAGTTATGGCTTTTAATTCCTTTGTGATGGTTTTATCAATTTTTGTTAAATAAGATGTACAATATTTAGCTATAGCATAACAATCAAGTATGAATTGAACATCTATATTTGCTCGCCAAATATTTTCAACACAAAACCAAAAACATTTGTTTGTAAGTCTTTACAAGATCTTTGTAAAAAGAGTGTTGGTTTTTACAATTTCACTTTTAATGCATTTACATACATATCTTTATATATAGAAATTGATTCTAAGAATGTAGTGAATGGCATAGTTGGTGTTGTTTGTAGGTCCATTTTATTAAGCTCATCAAAAAATTTGTTGTTGATTTCATTTAAACAAGTTTTTTCCAAATGGAATAAATATTCAAGTGATGTTGGTTCAAGAATTTTTGTTTCTTCCATAATGGGTGATGGAAAATTGAAACAACAAATAGTTTGATTTTTCTTTTTACAAGTTTTTTTTATGATGATGTTTTTGAGCATCATGGAGGTTTGGTGATAATTTATCACCATAACATGTAATATACTTATCCAAAAATATTCAAATATTTTATTATAGTCCAAACGATATGTTGGTGCATTTGCAACCCATAATGTATTTGTGAAAGATCCATGTATCTTGAATCTATAACATCTAGGTTTGGGTTGTTAATCATTTCATGCACTTGAAGTTGATGTCCAAGTTTTCTTTTATGTATTCAAATCCAAAATGATGATAGTTCACAATGGATCAATACTTTTATGGCTTTAAAAAACAAGTTTGGTATGTGTGTGGCAAAATCATGGTTTTTATGCAAGAATTTTCATTGAGTAATTTTTTAATATGACATTTTATTTCCTTGGTTACTTTGAGGTTGACCAAAAAATAATGTTGGAAATTTAATTCTTCATAATGAATGTCTTGGAAAAGGCCTAATAATTTAAAATCTTTGCATGGTGACATAGTTACAGCATTTTCAAAGTAATTGTAAATCTACTCAAAAGACAATATGTTTTGCACCATAGTATCTATTAATATATATTTTTGTTCCTTTTCAAATCCATCTTCATTATTGTTATCACATGAATGAATTGGTGCATCTTTTAAGTTGTTCAAAATATTAATTCAATGATCTAATGAATTTATCATTAATTCCAAAAATGTGTCTTCATGTGTTGTGTTGATGAAATTTTGTGGAATGTTAGAAGTTACTAGAATCAAATTTGTGTTCAATTGATGAGAAGGAAGTTGTTGGGCTTGTAATTGAAAATTATGAATGTCACTAATATTAACATTTATATTTATCATAAGTTGAATGTTGTCCAAAAAAAGTTTGGTAGTTTTTGCAACAAATTTCTTTTTTCGTATAATGTGATGTAAATGATGATAAACTTGAGTGAATTGTAATTGCAATATGATGACCAAATTGATTGTATTTTGGTCACAAATCCTCTAACTCATTGTCATGGATGGGTTGCCAAAAGAAATGTTTAAGTTTGTGAACATGTTCATAAAGTGTGTTTTTTCATGTTTTTGTGAGTGCATAACATCATTAATGTCATGCAAAGGTAAAGATTGGTTTTTCCCATTTTATTAATGCATTGTGTTTTTGGTTTTGTGTCATGTCCCATGGGTTCTAATTCTTACATGTTTTTGTCATTCAATTGTGAAATATTATGAAAAATGATTGACTCATAGTGGCCATTTGTAGGATTAGTAACTTGAAGTAATTGTAATGGACTATTTGTTATAAAATCATCATTAACTGATAAATATATGTTTTTTGACCAATTATAAATAGGCCTTTGTAAATCATTTGTCAAACAAAATATTGTGTGTTTGTCACTCCACAAACTTCCACATATTGCACTTATGGCCATCTTATCCACATAGGTTTGCAAGGAATTGATGCCATGATCTTTGTACAATAAGGAAACATCAAAATGGATATTAATGATTTCTTGGAATGCAAGAGTAGGTTGTTTGAAAGATTGTGCAAAATGGGCCATACATTAGGAACAAAGTTGGGGTGAGGTTTTTGGATAACGAAGTAAAAATGTTTTTGAACCAAACAAATAATCATCAACTACCAAAGAATAATTTTAAACTCATTGCAGATGTTAAACATTGAACACATTGTCAATAATCATGTTACAAATAATTTTTAAAAATGGGGTTTGTTGGGTGGGTTTGTTGAACAACCCCAAAAAAGTTTAAAACTTACAAGAACTTAGCTAAAATAACTTATTCTAGAAAAAAAAATTACTAAAACAAAAATTTACCAAAGCCAAGTTACCAAAATCAACATGGGCCAAAAAAATAGGTTTTCAAATTTACAAAAATTTACCAAAACAAAAGTTAATCGATTCACTCTCATCAAACACAAGTTGGTTGGTAAAAATGAGAAACCAACTAACTTTGAATTTCTAATCCTTTGATTATTTTGAGATGTTTGATTTAGAACTTGGAATTTTTCAAATTTTGGTCAACGATTTTCCATGATTTTTTATTTTTTTCGGTCATTAATCGCTAGACTATGATTGAAATGTGGACCAATTGTGATAAAAAATCTTGGTTGTTTAGGTGGTGAGTAAAATTCAATCAACATTTTTTCATTATGAATTTTTTTTTCAAGACTTTTTTTTGGTCATTAGTTGTTGGACTACAATTGAGTCGTTGATTTATTGCGACCAAAAATTTTACTCATTTAAGTGATGACCAAATTTGGTCAACACTTTTCCACAATGGATTTTTCTTTTGGGGCCATTGGTCACTAGATTGCAACTAGGATGTCAATTGGTTAACATTGTGACCAAAAATCTTGGCCATTCAAGTGGCAACCAAAATTTGATCAACATTTTTTCAAAATGATTTTTTTTCTATTTTTTCTTTTTGTGATTATGGTCATTAAACTTGTGTAAAATCAGCATAATGGAAAAATATATTTTGCTAGTAAAACATATTGTGGACATATGACATATAAAAATATGGAGGTATGTTTATAAAAAATTGTAATGTTGATGTTGATGTTTTTGGAAACCAATGTAACATGATAACATATGTGTGTATAAAAAGGTTTGATCATCTTACAATATTGACTTGGAAAACTAACTAAATATAAACATCACAAAATACATACAAAACTGAAATTTTTTCATGTTAATGAAAATATGAAACATTTGAAGTAAAGTTACAAAACCTTGAAAATCTAAACTTTCAAGTTGAAGTAAAGGTTAGGATAGTGCCATTAAATCAATAAGTTCACTAATTGGATTGGAGTGAAAACCCCCATTAACTTTCAAATTACCAAGGAACTCAATCATAACAACTAGTTCACTGAAAGATTTTGTAATGAAGCCATTTTCCTTCAATTTGAACAGTGGAAGAAAGTAAGGGCCTTTCACATGGGCATAACATGGTTGAGCATCATCAACTTCAATTGTTGTGTTGATATGGAAATCCAAATGCATGGACCAACAATCTTACATAAATTGTAGAAATGTAAACCATTTATGGGCTACCAATTAATATTACCAAACTTGCACTTTGAACAAACTCGTTTGTAAAATAAAATAGAAGGATTGGTGATAATCATACACCCTTCAACCTAATTATAAGACGAAAGCACAAACTATGAATTAAGTTCATTTTCAAAGAATTTCAATACATTAGATTTTTCAAAAATCCTAAAATAGATTTTTAAATGGATACATCAAACATGGAAAAATGGAATTTTAAATGAAACACAAATTGGATAAAGGAAAGAATGTTAACCTTGTGTGAAATGACAAGCTCATCACACTTAACATGGAGATTGAAAACTTCTTTCAAATTTTTGGACTAAAAGAGACAAGACTAAAACAATGATGAAACAATACTTAACAACCTCATATCACCCTTATTACTAACCACAACGTTTTTTTCAATGCAAAATGTGGGGCCTTCTTTATGGAATTGTTAAACCAAGTTGTGAAATTCAATCTAGAATGAAACAACAACACTCACCTACACTAATCACAAATGTGAAAGATTATTTGTTGAAAATATAATAATATAAAGTAATAAAACTTGACAAAGTAATATATGTACTCACAATTTGAATGTCTTCTGGGGAGGTCCCATCAGTAACCAAAAATTCAAATTTTTCATTGATCTCACCACATACATCAATGATAGTGAATGCAATGGTCAAGTCTGAATCTCCTTTGTCATAATTAGATTTGCCTTTGACCAAAAAATTCACTAATTGTAAAGTAGCCTTTCTTGATCAACTTAGAATGTGTTTCTATCAAAACACCCTTGATATTAATAATGATTGTGGTGGTACCCACAAAATCAATCACATCTACATGGAGGTAAGAATAAGTAATAGATTTGGTTGGGGATTTAGAGAAAGAAGAATTACCATGCGCACCTTAAACTAAATAGTCAAAAACAACATTATAAATCATATGATCATTGTCTTCAACTAGCACAAATGGTCATTCATTTCACTATGCCATCAAAATGCACTAGACCAAAACTTGACAATCTAAACACAACAAAACAAATATATATATATATATATATAAAAAAAAAAAAAAAAAAAACTTACCCAGTCAAACTTAATAAACACAACACATTAGTATATTAAGAAAAATACCTTTGAAACACATAAAACAATGATGAAGCAAATGACAAACAGTGAAAACTTAATTCAAAAACAAATCACCATAAGAAGAAAAAGAAGGAAAATAACAAGCAAATGGCACATAAGGAAATAAAAATAAAAATCCAAATGATTTCAATCCATGTTTCCAACAAATGCATGTGATAATGTTTTTATTAAATTTCAAAAATGGCTACAATGTTTTTAATGTCATCAATGTTGGAGGACCCTTTTTTGGCCTCTCCATTCAGAGGAATTGTAGGATGAAACCTTTTTTTTTACTACAACCAATCCACACCTCAGTGATTTGAATCTAGTTCAAAGAGAAAAAATAAAATAATAAAATAATCTTGATTGTCAAAAAATGTTAACTGCTTTTGGTCACCATCTCAATGGCCAAATTTTTTTTATCATAATCAAATCACACCCCATCACAATCCAATGATTTGAATCTAGTCTTGAAAGCAAAAAAAAATTGATTATGAAGAAATGTTGACCAAATTTCAATTGTCATACAAACAACCAAGAATTTCAGTTGCAATTGGTCCACACCATGCAAGTCACAATCTAGCAACCTAAATTTGGTCATAAGAATGAAAATATAAACTTGAAAAAAATCTTGACCTTGCAAAAGTGTTGACTAGATTTTGGTCACCGCCTAAACGACCAACATTTTTAATTGCAACTAGTCCACACCTTGGTCAAGGTCCAATGGTCTAAATCTATTCACAATAGTTTAAAAAATCCATTATGACAACCTAAATTTAATTATAAAAAATAGGATTTTTTTTTTTAAAATCTTGATCGCCCAAAAATGTCAACCAAATTTTGGTTGCCACTTAAATGGCCAACATTTTTTATAGAAATTAATCCACACCTTGGTCATAGTCCAACAACTTGAATCCCATCGCAACAATAACAAAAAAAACACAATCCAAAGACCTAAATCTGGTCACAAAAACAAGAAAAAAAACCTAATTTATTTTTTGGACTACCCAGAACTATTAACTAGATTTTGATCACCACCTGAACAACCAACATTTTTGGTTGCAACTAGTTCACACCCTAATCATAGTTTAACAACCTAAATCCAATTACACAACATAAAAAAATTGAAAAAAATTATTGAGGAAAGGAGTTGATTGAAATTTGGTTGAACTGCCAAGAATTTCACTCATAACCAATCCACAACCTAATTGCAATCCACCAACCATCAACTGAAAAAAAATTGAAAAAACAATTCATTGTGAAAAAATGTTGACCAAATTTTGATTGCCATTTTAACATTTAAGATTTTTCAATGACAACCAATTCACACCTAGGTCTTAATCTAACAACCAAAAAAATAACTAAAAAAACCCATTGTGAAAATGTCAACCAAATTTTGGTTGCCACTTTAACTACCAAGTTTTTTTTATTGCAACTAGTCCACACCCCAGTCGTAGTCCACACCATATTTGTAGTCTAATGACAAAAACAAAAACAAAACAAAACAAAACAAAATCGTTGTGGAAAGGTGTTGACTGAATTTCGATCGCCACCTAAATGGCTAAGATTTTTTTGGTCACAATTGGTCCACACCTTGGTCACAATCCAATAACTAGTGATTGGAAAAAAAACATTTGTGAAAAATCATCAATCAAATTTTAGTCGCCACTCAGACAACAAAAAATTTCGATCGCAACTAGTCCACACCCCAATTTTAGTCTAATGGCTTAAATGTTTTTAATATACAATTGGCTTCAAATTTGAAACTTTGGAATGCACCTCAGAATTCACAACTAATTTTTAATTAAACATATAAAATAGTTGATAATTTTTTTTAAAACATGTTGTATTTCTTCTTCTTTCCGTTGTTGGGCCTTTGTCCAATTTCAAATATAGTTCATGAGGAAAATCAAGTAACACACTATAAAATGCCCATTAAACCCCCTTGCACCCACCTTAAAAAACCTCATCTAATAAATTGGTGAACAAGTACAAACATGTTATAGAAAGCTTCCAATAGAAAAGGACAAATAAACATAAACATTATCACAATAGAAAGATTGTCTATAAATGTCTATTTGTCATGTATTCCATTTAGAATTCAAATATGTGTGTTAATTGAAATTCTCTCAAAAGATAAAAGGACAAAACAAACCACATGACATTGTGTAATCTTTCCCCTTAAGGCATCAAAGGCAGAACCCATGATCTAGCAAGGTGTTAAATACCCTTTAACAAGGTTTTTCTAGTGCCATTTCAGCACCTAACTGCCCCACCACCTAACCCCACTTTCACACCTTCCACATCCAAAATAGGCCCCACCATTCAACCCCATGCTTTCGATGTCCATGTCATTTGTGACCCCACCTACACCTTCTCCATGTCATCAGATGGACCCACCAATTTTTGTCCTCCGTCCACCCATGCAAACCATCATTGACATTCATTTCATGTTCATTGTCAAACCTCGCTTTGTCAATTGTCATTGACTATAACACCATTGACAACATTTGCAATATGATCTACATTTGTAGAACTAGGTATGTGTTTTGCAAAAAATGGCGCCCACAAATCATGTTTTAAATTTCCCTTTTTTTAGATGCACAAGGATAAGCTACACAGTGTATTTCATGAACAACAACCTTTGTAATCTAAACCTAAAAATGGCATTTGAAATCTACTTAATTTTAATTATAGATGGATAAGCTTCATGGCACACCAAACACCACAAATTGTGGTAGCCCTTACACCACTAGCTTTTCATTGTTTTTCAATGCATTTGAGGTTTGCTCCTCAATGAATAGCTTCACTCTTGACACATTTGTATTTGACATTTTTGAGCATTACAAGATTATAATTTGTTCTTTTATTGTATACAAAATTCAAGTAGATATTTTTAAACTCTGTAAAAGTTTTAGGTGTTCTAAAAGGTCCATCACTTTTCTCAAGGAAGCTATCTCTTACCATATACCTACAAAAATTCAATTTCTTCTACAAGGTCCATTACATTTCGGTCAAAGTTGTCATATTTCCATGTATTGTTTCATAGTTCATCAATTAGTCTTGACACATCTAAGCTCTGGAAAAGGTCAATGTGTTTTGCAAAAACTTCTATCTTTTAGATCTGTTGTCATCTTGCGTATGTATAAGCTTTGTTGGAAAACTATATCTTCAAAATAATTGAGAATGAAATAGAAGAAACCACCATTAAACAGTCGCTTACAATGTAAATGTAATTTGAATTACATTTGTCCTTAAATTCTTGACATTGTAATTGCTTTCTATTACATTGTGTTCTGTAAACCACTTGCCAAAATTCAAACTACCTCTTCTAGAAGATCCTTCATTTTACTATTCAAGTTTCAACATTTAGACAATGTTTTTTAACATATAGCTTGCATAAAATTACAAACATTAGTACCATATGCACACCACATTTTTTATTAAGGTTTATGTAGTTCAAACAAGTATCAATTTCATTTTCTAATACTCACATTCATAAGAGGTTTTGGTTTGAATTTAATCCATGGTAAGCTCAAGCTACACAATGATGCTAGATGATGCAAGATTAAAAAATAGGGTTAAAAGCCCAGATTCCATTGTTAACTTGGATGGTCTTGGGATCCTCAAAATAATGTCAAGCCCAATGTACAATGTATCAATGGATGATCCAACAATCACAAAAGATGTCTAAGAATATGTTGTTCCTTCAAGGGAAAAGGACCTTCTCCATAAATTGAAAGCCATAGTTCAAGATCCTCCTCCTGGACCTTTTTTTTAAAATGATCTCATGTGGCTACCACATTTCACAAGTGGCCATGGTTTATATAGGGAAAGTAAAATTGTAATGATACCATCGAATTGACTAGAGGATTTTGTTGAAGGGGAACAAAATAATCTAGATTTCTTTTGCAAGTTTACAAGAACAAAAAACCACATTAGGTTATTTGTCGCAAGCATTTTGTCACACCTAAGAGCAAATTCTATTACTTTTGTTTATAGGTGCGGATTATAAAATGCACAATTCATCCATTTCATTCCAATGTCAACATTTTATGGATGCTCAATGTATTGAGGCATGCAATGTTTTCATTTCTATCTAATGTTCTTTCTAAATATCACAATTTGATGAATTTTATGGCAATTTCATAATTTGAAAAATGTCCATGGCAATTTTCACTCCATAACCGTTGTTATGTTTGTAGGTTTTCCTATAACTTCGGATTAGAAAATAGAACCCATGTTCTTCCAAAGGACATGCAGAAGCTTCTACTTTTTATACAACAAAAACAAAAGTGAAGGAAGGTCAATGATGCATCCACCAAACAAAAGGGAAAGAAACCGTTGACAAAAATCCTTAAATCCATTCAATTGTTAAGGTAGAACACAAGGATAGGGAAGATGATGTCTGGGATGTCAATTAAGCATAGGTGTTAAAGGTCTTTCATTGCAAAACAACTGTATTTGGACCACAACTTATGTCAATTAATCTACCTCCATGCAGAACATGCAAACAAAGAAGGAGTGGTTTGCCATGGGACAACTATGATTGGATATTGACCTGCATTGGGTTCACAATTATCCGATGCCATGAAAGCATGCCTCAATTAGTTTTTAAGGCAAGGGATGTCCCTTGCACAAGTAATATAAAATTCAAGGACGGGAACCCATCCATCAAAAATACAAGGCAAATGAAAGCATGAGTAGACATAACCCAAAAAAAAGAAACGAAAGCAAATAATCAATGAAAAATAAGGAAAAGAAAATCATATGCAAATAGGACCCAAGGTCACAAAATGACAATCAATGATAACAAAGAAGACCTAAGACGGAAAAGCAATCGTCTACCACAAATTAGCGAATGACAAAGGTGCAATAACTATGATGTGTGGAAAAGATGAAGAACCATGACTAAATGTAGTAACCCATTGAAAAATTGCTATGGCTTGCGCACATTGCAGGGTTATGGATAAACATTGTCGATAGTGGGAAATGAGCATTGAAAGGACTAAATAAGACCGCTAATGGTGCACGATAGTGATATGTGCACAAGCAACCAAGAATGAATCAAAATGATAATGAAGACACCAATATGTCTCAATAACAAATTTAATGAAGTCATCGCATGATGTTCATTCGACGTAAGAGCATGTATTCTTCTAAATAACCATCATTGTTGCATGTGTTGTCTTTGTTGATGCTCGTTACAGTATCTGTGCGAGTTGGGTCAACAATGACAATGTCCGTCAAAGTATGGAAGTTGTTGCTGGTAATAAGAATATCCATTCGTCGTTTGGTGTAACAAGGGAAAAGGTGGGAAACCTCCCTCTTAACATGTGTTCCGCTCTCCAAAATAATAGCTGCAATAATATCCTAAAATATGTCATGGACTGCTTTACATTCATTCCCACAAGGGCACCAAAGTAAATGGATACCTAAATCATCAATGGTATGACCACATTGACACCATGAAAGGTGTGCAACTATAAGATGTGGCAAGCCAAGATGAATACATAATGTTGTAAAAAAGTGGGCCTTTGATAAACAAAATGATGGTGTGGTAGGACGAAACTAATAACCAAACGCCTACCCTTGGACCCGCACATGAATGTAAATGTGCTTGTGTGATATCCAAAGGAGTGTCTACCAGAAGGGAAGCAAACTCTTGCTCATGTAAACAATCCTTCAAAGAAGCATGCAACTAAAGGTAAGATTGAACCACTAGGCTTTCAAAGGGTGAAACATGAGAGCACACATGCTATGTGGAAGGGACGTATTTGGAGCTCTTCTCCTCTATTAAGGAACCACATAAAGGAACTAAAGAAGGAAAATCCTACTTCTTTTTTCCCAAAAGAGTAATATTAAAATTTGTAAGAGACCAATGCCAGAATGTGTAGGGTCCTAAAAACTCATAAGAGCCCAAAAGTGAATTGCCCAAGAGGAAGGATCTCATAACACAAAGGAAAAAATATTCATGATTTGTCATGGCAAAATATTTTTGCCAAGGCTCACATGAGTTAGCACCTCTTCTCATATATAGTCACATATATAAAAGGTACCCTCCAAATACACTAGGAATTTGCTTTTAACAGCGCGAGAGGAGAAAGCAACAAAGTGCAAATTTTAGAGGATACATAGACACTGAAGGTATGCAAAGTGCTGGAGGTATTTCAAGTGCAAATCTGCTATCTCTGGAGGTATTGAATGTACACCAATTTGCCATGAACACCAATTTGCTTTCACCTTTCATGGCAAATTGGTGTACATTCAATACCATATACTTCTGTTGTAAGCCCGATGTACAGGGCCATAGAACTCTCTATTCCATGACAAAACCTTGTTCATAAATCTCCCAGCTTTTGTATCTAATAACTGACAAAAGTGGTTTACATAAGGCCTGCAAGCAGGGGCAATACCAGAATAAGGTGCCTGCCCCAGGCAATAGCCAAGGGCAGTGCTGAATTCTAGTAACGACCCCATCTAAGGGCCTTAGCAATTGCCAACACTATCATCTCCAGTAGGAATCATAGAATTGACACATTGTTTGGTCACCTTGCTATCTAAGGTGCCTCACCAAGTCCAATGAAGAGTTATGTAACTGTATGTTCACCAAGGGAGGGATAACAAGTGAGACCAAACTTGGGATTCACCAGCAATGTTGGTGAAGGTTTTTATGCAGAAAAAGGTCCTCCTACAGTGACTCCTCTGAAGCTCCTTGTCCAACACTTTTGGTCCACCATGCACTGACCCTTGTTGTAAATGGGTTGCTAGAATGTATCTGGTGTTAGAACTTCCATGGCAAAGTGCAAGAAACAAAATCTACCATAAGTTTGACACTGTTGATTCCCTTCAATCAAAACAATATGTCTTTAAACATTTGCATTCCTATGTGATCATTGCAGCCAAATTCCTTCCATCCACACTCTATGGCTACCAACTTGGGGGAGCACACATGGTGTCAACTCCAGGTTTCAGATGCTGGTACATGACTGCTAATAGCTCATTCTCTGCATTTGCATCCCCTTACACCTAAACATAACCACACCTTGTAAGACCTCATCACTAGTCTCTCATTTAGAAAGAGACTTCTTGCTTCAAAACCAGAATCTGCAGGAACATGCCATCTGCATGACATTCAGAACACCGGGTTTACACCCATTTGACTACAAGTCAGTGGGATTGCTTCCATATTGAAAGTATTCTGCTGTTCCAGAGAAGAGCCACAAATCTGTGCAGGTGACAAACTTGAATCAAATTGTAATCCACTTGACTTGTGGTCTTGCAGCTGGAACAAAGAATGGAAACAGTTGGTTAGTACCCTCAAGTAATCAGTACAAGAGCCTTGAAAAATCAACAAAGCAGCTGGATTTCTGACCATGCTGAAGAAGGATCTGCTGCTTCCAGAAGCTCTACAGCTCAAACTACTCCATTGTAAGATCTCTGTTTCACATGTGGATCCAGTCTGAGTATTCAAATGTCGTTGTATTACGGACCTCTGAAAAGGAAAAGTAATAATTCCACGGATACTCCAACATATGAAATCCAGTGTCCACATTCCAATTCAATTCAATACATTTGATCACCATATTGCAAAGTTCAAGCTATAATTCCACCCATGCTATGCTCTATGTTCCCCTTCCAAATGCAAGTTTTGTTTTGAGGAATTTATCCTTTCTGATATCAATGAACCTTTTTCTGGCAATTCAGTAGAATGCAAAGGAGTACACAACTTTACACTAAGTAAAGCCACAAGGATCACAACTGGTGCATACCATGCCTATGACTGATGTTCAGCCGAATATTTATTTATCGGCCTTGCCAACCAAGGGCAAGGATATTGTTGTGTTTAGATTCATTATAGAGTATAGTAGCTTAAGGGATTTTGGCCCCTAGGTAATAATAATAATAGGTCTCATTTTATATGAGCATTTTTGAATTGGTGATATTTTGGCTTGGTGTTGAAACTTGAGATTAGTTTATATAGTTATAATATCTTGAAGGATTTTGGTTTGTTTTATAGGGTTTTTTGAAGATCATAACTTTTTTGCATGGTGAAAGATTTGAGTTTTAATAAGTCTTCTTTTGCCTTAAGATACTTTTTAGTGTAAATGGGAAGGCCACACCCCTTGTTTGTTTTAGAAAATGAGGTTTGGCAGTTTCAAATTTAATTTTCCAGAATTTTAACAGTTGAGGAAAATAGGCATGCAAAGTACACCTTATTATTATATACTGTGTATTCATAATAGTAACACAATGGAATTCAATTTTCAACAATTTTGACAAACATCAATGTTTTTTTTTCCGGCTAAACCTTTTGTGAATTATTTTGTTCCAAATTACGCTTACTTCACGACACTTTTTTTCTCTTTTTTTTTGGGTTTAACTGTTGCAAGATTCCTTTTAGATGCCTTTTAGTTAGCCACATTATGAGGAGAAAAACATGCCCGGTAGTCGCCATATTTAGACGCTGGGTTCTTGGAGGTCGCCAAAACATAGCAGGATTCTAGAAATTTATCTTTCTGTCCTCTCTGACCTATAGCCACAAATTTGGCTCTTTCCTCTTCTGGATGGTTGCCACAGGTTCTCTCTTCCCTGTGGTTTTTCTGTTGCGGTGTTGTTCTTTCCCCTTGCGTTTCACTTCACTGCAAGAACAGGAGTTGCTGCAGTTGTGTCTTCTGCCTTCCTAAGGTAAGCACCCTCGCTCTATTGTTTTCCTCTCAGTGTGTGCATTGCCACTTTTTTCGATGTTCCTCTTTCATTATTCTTTGCTTCCCGCCCCTTCCTCGTCCATTTGTTGAAGAAAATGGGTGTTTTGCTCCAAGTTTGCTTTTTTCCATCAGGATTGAATGAATCCCTATCGCTTCCAGTTTCTCTGAACGATTTATTTTCATTTCTTCTCTGTTTGTTTTGTCTGTGGGTATCTAGTAGTCGTTTCCTAACCCGTCGTTGCGTTTGATTTCTTGCTCAGATCGGGAATTTAGGGTTTCTATTCAAATTGTTGTAGTGGTACAATGATAGCAAACCCTAAATTTGTATCAGATCGGAAATTTAGGGTTTTTATTCAAAGGATTAGTAGTAGTAGATCTTCCTCGATATTTGTCTTCAGGTTGTTGTTGGTTTTTTGCATTGATTTCGTTTTGGAGGCAGAGGAAAAGGGGATTCTTTATGGCGCGCTACGACAGAGCCATTACAGTTTTCTCACCCGACGGGCATCTGTTCCAAGTTGAGTATGCACTGGAGGCAGTGAGGAAAGGGAACGCAGCCGTGGGAGTGCGAGGCATTGATACCATAGTTCTAGGTGTTGAGAAGAAATCCACAGCCAAGCTCCAAGATGCAAGGTCAGCTTCTGTCCCCCCCCTTTCCCCCTCCCCTTCTCTTTTGCTCCTCGTTTGGTTTGTCATAACAGGAGAAAAAAACCCCTCAATCTGTCTCCCAGAAACAAATTGCCAAATCATGTAACAAGGGAGAGATCTGTGGTTTTCCATCTTCAAATAGTTGTTAAAGCTTCCAAGCCTACAGCTTCAAGTTGTATCTTGTTGTGATTAGAATTCTGGCTGTACAAATAATGAAAGCCTTCACCCACAAGATGTAGGGTTCTTGAAAGGAAGCACCAACTACTTTATAATTCAGAGTTTGATTGTATTGAAATTGTTGAATTCTTATGGGTACAATCTGGGAATGTTTTGTGCAGAACTGTGCGCAAGATACTTAAGCTAGATGACCATGTCTCATTAGCATTTGCAGGTCTCACTGCTGATGCACGTGTGCTCGTAAACCGTGCTCGAGTGGAATGCCAGAGTCATCGCCTCACTGTTGAGGATCCTGTCACTGTTGAGTACATTACCCGGTTCATTGCCGGCTTACAGCAAAAGTATACACAGAGTGGTGGAGTCCGCCCCTTTGGAATCTCAACGTTGATTGTTGGCTTTGACCCCTACACTAAAGCACCTTCTCTGTATCAGACTGATCCCTCTGGCACTTTCTCTGCCTGGAAAGCCAATGCTACAGGCCGGAACTCAAATTCTGTGCGTGAATTTTTAGAGAAGAATTATACAGAGACATCTGGTATTGAAACCGTCAAGCTTGCTGTTCGAGCACTCTTGGAAGTAAGCTATCTACCATCTTCCTATCTTCTTTGACCTGACTTTGAGTGATCATTTCTACTCCTTGCAGTAGGGAACTTCTGTTTTGTTGTTTTTTGCATGCATCAGATATGGTATGGCTTTCAGTGGACACAAAGTGAGTCCCTGAAACAGATCTCAGTCTGTTCCTTCAGACAGATTTTGTTTGATTTCTGGTTCAGAGTGCCATGCTTTGACCTTCTTGTTTGGATTGCATTTGGAGTCTGCTCCATGTTGTTTCACATGTTTCACCAGCTGCAAAAGATATTGGGTTTGATACTGAAGTTACTGGAAAATCATAAGCACATATTTTGCATCTTCAGCTAAGGTCCCGAGTTGGAGATGCAAACCTTGTTGTGGTTCTGAGTTGGAGATGCAATTTTTCTTTGTTTTGTGGAGTTGTCTCTGTAATCTCATGGATATAGAGCAAATATGAACAGCTAATGCAATGTGCAGAGTTTATTTGGTTAAGCAAATGGATTCTTGGTATGTGGGCAGGTTGTAGAGAGTGGTGGAAAGAACATTGAGATTGCAGTCCAGACCTTTGATGAGGGCTTGCGATTGCTGGACGAGGCAGAGGTTGAAGAGATTGTTGCAGGTATCGAGGCTGAGAAGGCTGCAGCTGAAGCTGCAAAGAAGGGTCCTCCACGTGATAGCTGAAGTTCTGTTCCATGTCCAATACACCAAGATGGGTATTGACAGTTGCAATTAGTCATAGCTAACAAATGAGTTAATCAGAGTTTTACATTTGCTTGTGGGTTCTTCCAGACTAAATTTTTGTGAAGATTCTTGAAATTGCATGAAAACCCTCTGAGATGTTGCTTCCTGATTTAGGGAGTTTAGCTTAGAGAAACACAGGTGCAAAGTATAGTTTTTTTTTCCCACAAATGTCTGCACCATGGCAACCCGAAAACAACAGAAAAAAGGCATATCGGTTTATAGATCCTCACGAAAAATCATCAGTTTTCAAAAAAATTGTGAAAAATTCAAAAAAATCATCAGTTTCAGACTTACAGGTTGGTGATCAGCAAATGGTAAGAAGCTTGAAGAAGATGATGTTGTACAAAAATGTGTCATCATTTAATGCTCTCACTCTCTTTTGGAATGCTCATCATTGACATTGCAACAGAATTTTTTTTTTAAACCCTAATGATAATTTCTGCAAAATGTCTTGCATTTTTGTTACATCTTTACAAAGCTCATCAAGAAAGGTTTAGTGAACATAAAATTGAACTAAATTTGTAAACTATTAGGGTCACAATGACTTCACCATAGCCTGAATACATGAAGAACTATTTTCCTTATTTGCTGGTGCCCATGGGACACTCCCCAAGACTTCCAAAATCCAATCTTGGCATGGGGCATTTGATCATCTTATGACTTTGTGTAAATGTATACCAACAATTTCTTTTCTTTTTTAATTATTTTCATTAGATAGCAATTTATCATTATATATTCATTTTATAAAAAAATCTTCAAACAATTAAAAGAACATTTAATTTAAGAACATCTTCAATGAAAGAACACAATCTTTAAAATCATAATTTTCAACATTATCATAGCATAATGTACTTATGAACATTTTTAAATCATTTGATGTGAATTCCACAACCTTTAAGGGAACAAAAAAAGTTTTGAATGTGAAAATTTTTGCTTATAGTTGTCTTTTTGTATTTGTAGAATTTCATGATAAAAATTTTATTAAAACTATTTTTTTTAATCCTTTTGCTACAGTTACAATGATGCTTCAAGGTCACACAAATCAAAATAATATTTTGTTGAACAATTAAATTATTCATATGTGCACCAATTCCATAACATAATGATAGATTGGGACATAGATCATCATTTATTGCAGATTTTCATCAAAAAATATGATGTGAATTTGAGTCTCAAACCCCATATCCAACATGCAATCTACTTCATCCAAAGTCGAATAGCACACCATTGACAATGAGACTGTAACTTTCTTTAATAAATCATTTAATCATCCAAGTCTTGAACCAAAATATCCACACCTCTTTCCATGTCTTGTAATTGTGCACATACATCCTTCAATCATCACCCACTCATACACTAGATATCACACACAATGCAAAAGACCTTTAATATTTATAGATCCTACACCATGATCATAAAAAAGCAAATGTGATAGACCATTCAAAAACACATCTTAATATGATTTCCACTTGACAATCCTAACAACAAACTACATTCACTCAACCACAATTTTGTTGCTCTTCGTATCATATCCACTTAAATCTACATTCAAAAGCTCCTATGTGTCTTGCATCTAATGAGTGAGTGGGTAGCAAAAGTTTTTTCCCATCCTCCCCAAAGCCTTAGTTCCACTCCTTTCATTCTTTCCTTTCTTTCAAGTCAAACATAAGTTCAACAACAACATACTTTATTGCTTTGCCAATTCAAAACTAAGCCTTTAGAACTAATACATATCAAATATCAAATGTGGAAGAAAATATCCTAGTCAAGAAACAATTAGTTCAAATGTGGAAGTGAAAAATCATTCACCACATTGAACACCGAAATCTACATGTTCAAACATTGGTGTCATTTTCTCACCATTGACACTCTTTCTAGAAGTTCATGTAGGTGATATTGTTAACATGTCAACAGCTAGGCCAACTAATTATTGATGTACCAATGCAAGTTTGGACATTTGCAGATATATGATATTTCAAGGACAAAACTATTAACTAATTTAAACTCACCTTAATTGAAAAGATACATAATTATCAATAAGCATGTGCACAATTCATACTCAAGTCTTGTCCTTCATTAAAGGCACCATATCTTTTTCCCACATTCGCCCAATCTTAGAGTTAAGTTTCATAAAACATTATTCATATGGACTTTGTGGGTTGTCCTTTTTGAACTAATGAACATATGCTTTTGGGACAAAAAAATTGAAAAACAAACAAAAAATGTAACTCGTAGGGACTTATAAAAATATGGTCCAATTTTACCATTCAAAAGTCCTTAACTATTAAATGGTTAAGGTTTTCAAATAAAAGATTCCTCATTTGAGTTTATCATCTCATAACACATTATATATTGAATCCCAATAACAAATTTGGAATGTGAATCAATATAATTTTTTTCATTTGTGATATTCTACTCAACGACCAATCCATATTTTTCAACTTCAAAAGTCCATTATTATTGGCAAATGATTTTTTATCAAAAAATGACCACACAATTCTATTCATAATATTTTTTTTAGTTTAAATGAAAGTCCCAATTAGTAAATCTAAAGATATATTAATCACCATATGCATTTGAATGAAGGGTACCTAGGAACAATTGTTCACTTTGTTGTAAAATTGAGCCATCGTACCTTGCATTCACTCATCAAAAACCACCTATAAAATAATTAGTTATTCCTCTAAATAAAATTTGAATGATCAATAACTACATGCATTGTTTCCTGCAAAAATAGATTATCATCCATTCTTCACCAAAATTTGACAATAAAATTTCAATTCAAAATGTATTGTAAGGATGTACCCCCTTGCACCAATCTTTTGTCCATAACAATACCTCCATCTTTAACCCTCAAAAAACTCCATGTTACACAACCCCTTTAGTGGTCCCATGTTTTACCAATAACAATTTTTTTTGTTCCTTATGGATGGTGCCTAGCAGTTGGTTAGTTTGTGATTGGTATTTCATAGGTTAAGAAATGTCTTCTCACTCATATTCACTACACACAGGCCCTAGAATAGATATCTATTGATCAACTGCCTCTAACTTCAATAGGTAAGCATGTCGATCCTAGGTGATCTACAAAATTTTCAAGGCACCAAAAGTTTTTCTAGAAGTTCAAAACATAGTCCCAAACTTTGCATTAGAAAATGTGACCCATAGCATAAAACCACATGTAAAAGCTATGGCTACTTGGGTTGTAGGTGAAAAAAAGAATAATGCCTCATATATTATATATTCAAAATATATCTGCCAACTACAAATTATGTGGTAGGAAGCAAGGTTAAAAGGACCACATGAGTTGGATTTCAACTAAACCACAAAAGCTATATAAAGTACCCTACATTTTAATGAACACAAAAGGAGTCTTGGAATCTTTGAACATATGACACTTTCATCGCCTCTTTGATTCAAAAAGAATGTTTGAACTTTCTATATCTTGTCTAGAGGTCCTTTGTTTACTATTGCCTTGGCCAAGATGTAAACAATTGGAGTCATTGTGGCCTTGGAAGATGATGAATATCATAGGGACCACGTGCCCTAACAATTTTTAAGTGCTTCTCTAAAGCAATTCAATCTGGATCTTCTAATGTTGAAAGTTAATCAATATTTTTTTTTCATTGACTTGCTAGTTGTTAACAACATTAGACAAGCTTTACATATCCTAGATATTTAATTTGCACATAAACAAGGAAAAAATAACATAAGAGGTTCTAGCCATCACCACTTTGATAGAAGCAATTGGACAAAAAACATATAGATGAACTATTTGTTGTTAGAATTTAAGCAAATCAAATGCTCAATTCCGACCTTGAAGGTCAATGTGAGCCATTCTAGAGCACACAACCTTTATCTTCAACACTACAAACACCCTCTAATACCTCTTTGAAAAACTTGTACAACAATCCCATTTTTCAACAAGTTCAAATCCAATGTCTTTTGCTCAAGGTCAACCAAGTCTTGTAACGGCACAACTATCATTCCCATTTTTTCATATGTTTTAATATGCACAATCCTAACCTCTAATTTCATTAGCTTAGATAATTCCATTCAAGGTTAGAATGTTCATTCCTATAGCTACTTGACCTAAAATCCCAAGGACAAAAAGAGAGATTTATAACCTAAACAAATCCATATACTCTTGGAATTTCCATAAGATCCCCACCCAACATATTTAATCCAAAGTCCACATAAGGTTCCCAAACCAAAAACATATGGCATTTATCATCCTCTCACAAGAAATTTCCAAAAAGTTATACACATTATACAAATCATTCAACATTGCTAAAAATCTCCAAAGATTTTATCTACACTTCATGCACAATACACAAAAACCACGCTAGTTGTTTTTTTCCAAAATCGCACTACACCTTTTGCTTGCATTGTATGAAACAATATCTATAATGGCTTCCATGAACAAAATTATACCACTATCACACAATATTTATTTTGTACATTCTTGATTTCGTCATGAATCTGATTTTGAAGCTACATCAAAATCTTGCCCAACATTGGACCAAAACAATAACATTCCAACCCTTTGCAATTGAATCTTGTCTTGTGAATACATCTACCTTGCATTCTAAAATTGCTACTACATGAACAATTAGCAACAAGCACTCCAACTCAAAACACTCTAAACTCCAAAAGAAGAATACATTGATAAGAAGATTTCAAGTATCTATATTATTTGTAAACTCTAATGGAAACTTAGTCACTTTATCCCTTCACAAACAACATTGTAGAAATTATGGTTAGAGCTATGTCAATGTCAAGAAACCTACTAATAAACCAAGAACCAACTGATACATACCAAGAAATAGCAACATCAAGAAAATCTTGAGCTTAAATTATTTATTTATTTATAAATGTCATTCTTTCATCACCTATTTCATTTTTAATTTATTTTTCTTGTAAATATTGAAATCTACCATGGAAGGCACTTTTATATTAGCTCTTCCGAATGTTATAATTATTGAACATATTTTTTCAAAAATATTAAAGAATGTGTCATTAAAGGTATTGTGCAAAGAAGATCCCCCTTTCTAGAATCTAAAAAAGTGGGATTCAAAAAAGTCTATTCAAAAAATTAACAAACAAAAACATGTGTAGGTTTTCAAAAAATTGGGAAAGATCTTGTGGAGATTTTTGCTACAAAACACAATTGAATGTACATCACTATGGATGGTGTTTGAAAGAAAATATGAATGCCAAAATGATGTGAATTGGGGAGCTTGAAATATGATTGTTAAGACATATATTGACAACCTAAAGCTTCTTAAGGCATGAATCAATCCTACCAAAAGTACTGCAATTTTCATAATCTTTAATTCCAATTTTAAGCAAAAAACCTTTTTTTTTGCAAAAGGGCAAATAGTCAATCTTACCTTTTGATTTAGAGAATCCACACATAGAACTTTTTGAATGGAAGGTAATATAATATGCACAAAATAGGTTAGCCAATTCTGGGACATGTATAAGTAAGTTAACTTCATTAAGACTTTCCCTTGCTACCACCATGGTTGATTCTTTCCTTGCATGTCCATAAATGTTCTTGTGCCCTCAAGTTGATCAAGAACTAATGCACACCCTAGCACATGTGTGTTTAAACACAAAGGTGTCAACCTAAGGTACAATAATTTTCAATGTCTACATGTTCCATGTAGATCCATTTACTAGTTGAAACCATCATGGATAATCCAAACTTGTTCATACATGTAAGATATCACATGATTTACAACATTGTGCAAGTCAAGCATGAAAAAAACATTGTATAAAGATACTGGTCACTAAACAATTCATACATGTAAGCAATCATCAAACTAACATGATTCTAGAAGTGTAAGTAAGGTAATTGCCTCCTCAAATTGGTTCAAGTCATAGAGAAATGACACCAACATAATATTAGTGATGGTGAGAGGCCACTATGTAAACATAATATCTAGAGATAAAAACATGTGTGATAAGTCAATCAAAAATGAAAAAGCAAGACCTTTAATAGTTTATAAAGTTTGAAGATTTGGATGCCACTCCACAACTTTATTAAAAAACTGAAAAAGCCCAAATATAGCAAATGTTTGTTGACTATCAAAATATGCTTAAAATTTTGGATTGCCTATAACTTTTTCAATTTCATTGGCAAAAGCATTCTCATGTTTCATCACATTTCCACTTTGATGCCACCAACCATCCAATGCATCACAGAAGGGACATTCATGACAATCATTACCTAAACTTTCGTTTGCAACCTTGTCATCCTTGTATTGTTTATAAATTGCATTAAGTTTATGTTTGCAAGCAATTGGAGTCTTCGAGAATCCAAGGATGGAAACCAACATTTGGGTATGGAACTTCAACCATGTACCCCTAAAAAAAACCATGAAATACAAGTTAAAAACAATCCCTGAAATTTAATAATAAAAAATGCAATACATGGATAAAAGAAATGGAAACCATGTCAAATGGCTTTGAACATTAAACTATGGACTTATTACATAGTTTTTTATTGTATTTTTTTATGGCCCAAGAGGTGTGTGTTCAAGTTTCATGGTCATTATACTAGAACAAAAGTTCTTAAGTTTGCCTGGATTTCTATTATGTAGGTAGGTTTGGCCATTTGGCATGCCATCTACTTAGTTAAGGATTCGAGGCTTTTGAAGGCTCAAATTGAACTTAAGGATTTCTGTCAAGACTTGGGTTTGCCATGGCATTTTTGCAAGAAGTGTGGACCCCATTTTATGGACCTTTTTTCCCATGGTGTATTTCATGCAATTTGTTCATCAATAAAAAATATTTTTTTCCCCCCTCCCTGCATGGGGTTCACTACCCAAGTTTTTGGATATTAGGTTTTCAATGTGCTTTGTGTAGATGAATTTTTCTTTATGTTCCATTCCATTGGGGTATGTTGTTCATTTTAGAGGAATTTAGGACACATGCATGCAATACCTATTGCAAATTTGATAGTAACCTTATTATAACCTCTTCATTGCAAACCATTTGTGCATATCACATTAAATTTTGAATAATGTGATCTTGAAGTTGAACCTTTGGTTGAGATATTGTAGTTTTCCTTATGTCAAAAAAACAATAAAATATGCATTCAAAACAAAACAAAACCATTCATAACCCATCACAAATTTAGGATTTCCTTTTACTATAAGTGGTAGCTATATATTCATTCATGAATAGATAATATAATGTGCAGTACTTCCAATTTTTTTATAAAGCATTCACTATTCAATGTAGTAGAGTGAAATATATATGTTCATTTGTGTGTAAAACCTTACTTGATAAAAATGGCAAACTATCGAATATCCATATAATCATGCAAATGGTTACAAATGGTTATACTTACTATTCATGGTCAAATTTGGTGAAATTTCCCTAGCAATACTTGCCAATTTTTTTTTTAAGTCAAAATTTTTTAATTTAGTTTCTTTAAGGGAATATTCTTCTGAAATATTGTTTTTCCTTACAAAATTTGTAAATGTTGAATTATTTTTTAATTATTTTTTTCGTTTAGTAACAATGTTTATCTTAAATTTGAAATTTAATACTTAAAAGAATAATGGGTAATAGGTGGTTTTCTCTTTTTATGATTTAGGTTTTTAGAATGAATTATATTATTTTGTTGTGCAGATTTTTTAAAATTGAGTTATAGGTCTAGATTTGGTTTTGAAGATTAAACATAATGACTAAACTAACAAATCAATTAAAAATCCAACCATATGACGTGAAAATTCTTAGATTATTTTTTATATTGCCCATAACAAACATAAAAAAACATTCAAGATTCAAACACAAAAAGAAACACATCCCCCAAAATGTAGAAAAAACTAATTTCCATGTACAGAAAAAGGAAAAGCATTATTCAACATGTGTACAACTAAATAATGAAAATCAATATTGGCATGAAAACTTATTATTATTTGAAGATGATGAAAAGATATTTATAGACAATACATCATGGTTATGGTCACAACACATGGATTCTGCAATGAAAATATTATATGAAACAAAATTATAACATCAAATATATGAATTTCATCAATATTCACTATATTATGGAAGTAAAAAGTTTGAAAAGAAAATGCCTCCAATATCTCCATATAAATATGAGGCATTGGATTTTAACATCCTTAGACCCTACAAACACACATACACCATGTATTTTGTATGATTCAAAAACTCCTTATGATAAAATACTTTGTGGAAATAGAACATTGAAGATAAGTAAATTGTTAAATTTTGATCATTTGAAATATATTTATGCAAATGTAATGCAACAAATTGATCAATCATCATGTGGTCTATTTGTTATTGCTTATGCTATTGACATTGCATTTAGTCTTAATGTAGAAAAATCAAAGTATGTGGTCTTTAAAATAAGACAACATTTGAAAAATTGCTTGAATGCCAAATATGTAATTTCTTTTCCTAGAATGTGATATATTGAAAATATCTTCTTTAAAATAATACATTGAAAACACTCTTCTCACCATAAAAGGTAGTTTTTTTTGCTTTAGTTTTCTTTTTTTGAAATTGCCCAATATTCTTTGTAGACTTTCACAATAATTAATTTAGAGACTCATTTTTAAGAACCTTACCATAGTCTTAAATTTCAAAAGCATTAACATTGTGTTTTTTTTTAAACCCTACGCAAGAAACCCAATTAAAAAAAAGGCTTGGGCAAAAAAAGATTTGGTGTTCTCTTCACAAAAATTACTTGGTTTCTTTGGTAAACCCTATTAAAAAAAAAAGGTGAAACATTTTTTTCATCCTTATACTATTGTTGTTCTTTCTATATTGTACTCACTAATTATGTGATTAATTTTGTAGGTGAATTAATATTTTGAGACTAGTGTGCCCAACATCTGGGTGGTTAAGACCATTGAACCATCACATTAGGAAATTACTTGGATAGAAGATAGTGGATGAGATTGAGTACTTTGTTCCCATGCTTTAGAATACATTTTGGCCAAGATTTTTGCAACACTTATGTTGGTGGTGTTGCACCCAGTGTTTTGGTATTCATTTG
>Ga0209208_10002666_pt1 | contig 25611 bp, 17 predicted proteins | sample S1TSphfallax_3_FD_187694 | JGI IMG/M metagenome (GOLD analysis project Ga0209208, IMG submission 187694) | Host-associated microbial communities from peat moss isolated from Minnesota, USA - S1T2_Fd - Sphagnum fallax MG (SPAdes) (version 2) | ecosystem: Host-associated > Plants > Peat moss >...
ACTTAGGTGAAAAATACTTAAATAAGTAATAGGTGTTTACCCTAGTTTACCCTATTATGCCTACCTAACTTAACATACACATTAGTCCATAAATTAATTTATACACTTTCTTCTAATGCAACGCTTAATATGTGACCTTAAAAAAATATTTCCCACATCCAAATTTAGTTTTTTTTTCCCAACCTCACCTATAAAACTAGATTTGGGATTAGAAATAGGTGAAAAATTGTTAATAATAAACTTCGTAGACCAATCATTATGGTGGTCAATTGGAAATAGAGAGCAACAATTAGATCACTCTTCATAACATTCAAAACATATAAGCAAATATCATTTTGTTCAACCAAATTAGCATGTTTTTGATTTTTTTTCATCCAATTTGGGTTTCATACCACTACATGCTACCTAATAATCAACTAATCAATCGATTATTTTTTTGATTTTTTGAAAAATTAATTTCTATTTGAATAAAAATATTGAATGACATTACATGCATCTTGAATTGAAATTAATTGAATTGAATTCAAATACAACTAAATTCAATCAACGATTGAATTAAAATTCAATTGAATTGAATTTTAAATGTAGACAAATTTTTAATGAGATGCAAATTGGTGGAGAAAGTGTTGAAAATATGTTCATGAATATGATGTTAGAAAACAAAATGTTTTCAAAAACACAAATCCAAAAATGAGTTAAACAAATTCTAGTTTGGAACTATTCAAGAGACAACTTATGACTTATGAAATTTAAAGTTATCCTACTTAAACTCACTCCAATGAATCATTATCATTAGAATTTTCTTTTGCAAGGCCACATATTGAGGACTATTGGAACTTCTCTAAATAAAGGTAAGATGTGATGTAATTACCTTTAATCTTTACTTGAATTGAAATTATTGCAAAGCCCATACATCTTCACACATATTAAGTAATTGCCATTGAGAGGATGTAACAACCAAGCTATGAGCTGGGTATGAGAAATGGTCATTATCTCATGTAATCAAACATTGGGGAGAGATTTGGTTGCATCAATAAGAACTTTATTTATTAAACTTCATGATGTTTTCCATGTTTCGTTTGCATACATTGAAAAAAGAGTTGACCTTGAAGAGACATAACATGCAAAGTGGAATTTCTCCTAAGTAACAATTACAAGTTAATATTGTTGCATGACCTACATAACCTTAAACCAAACAAAGAATTTTGCAATGCTTATAAATATACCTTTATTTAAAGTATGACCACACTTGGTGTTTGGATGTTGCAAACTAAGATCACTTTAACATCAACAAAATGCCACAATTTACAATACCAAACTTTTGAACATGATAATTTTATCATCAACCTTTTAAACATTATTTCAACATGTCCACACATGATGTTAATTAATAATTAACATAATTTTTTTTGGACATTTGAAATGTAGCTGACATTTAAAATTTTAATTTTCCTTTTTTTTCGGGAAGATGTAATAAAAAATAAACAAGAAGGCATGCTAACCATTGTGTTAATTTGTCATTTTTTGAGACTTCAATTAATATTGATGTTTGGCTTTGAAATCCACCTTTTTCAAACATTCGATGTTAGTTAACATTGGTTACTAACACAATTGACATGGTATATTCTGACCTTAAACCATGCGAAAAACCCTTAACCCAGGTACCTACTCCACATTGGTGTGTTCTAACCCAAGACCATGCTAAACCCTCAACCCATGTACCCGCCCCAGACGGGTATATTGTGTATTCCTACCTGGAACCGTGCTAAACCCAAAACCCTGACCCGGCTAGCCTCGTTAACTTGGGGTCACCCGCCGCGTGTAGGAGGGCACCTCGAAAGATTTCCGGGAGTTCTCGCGCGCGAAGAATTGCGCAATCTTGATCAAATACCATTGTCGTCGCCTCCAAATTCCCGAGGATTCCACACGCGCAGTTTACTGGTTTTTTTGCGCAGCTCATACCATTTTTTGCTGTTGTATTTGTGGTTGTTGTTGCATTTGTAGTGGCATTTGTTGTTTATATTGTTGTTTTGGTTTCTCCCTCCTTTTGACTGTGGCAATGAGGTTTTGGTTGAAATCCGTGTTGTATGTAGCGGCGGCAGAGGAGATGTGGTCACGCAGCAGGTGTTAGAAATATTTGAAAGCCTGCATCATCAGAATAAGTAGACGATGGTTCAAATGTATGCAAAGACGGAACCCCAGGAGAGAGTTGTGGGATCGCTCATAGAGCGTGTCACTCGGATTCGGGCTAGCAACACTCCTTTCTTCGGTCCGAAACGCTCGCTTCTCACCACTGAAGCATTGCTGGTACGCTCTTGGAAATCTCGTGCTTTGCTTTCTATACATTAGGTTTAGGGTTTTTTGGTTCTCAAAGAGTCTCCGGAGTCGTCCCTGGAAGAACGGACTCTTTGATTTTCTCTGCTCTACACATGGAGTTAGAGACGCTGTGTGTGACGATGAATTGGTTTTGGTCGTGCACAGGTGAGGTTTAGTTTATTGACAGCTGGTTTTTCCAGGTCAAGGATGTCCTCTACATGCTTCAGGGATTTGCGAGTGAGCATTTCTTGTGGGATACGGTGGAGCAGCGATTCTCTATTAAGAATGGAACTCATGTCTCTCATCTTTCAATGTCTAGCCTCTACAACCTTCTTGCATCCTTCATGGATGCAGCCACAAACTTGCGGAGGGTTGAGATTTTCGTCAAAAGAGTGGCATGTGAAAGCACAGGCAGCTGGCTCAAGTTTCGGCCGCGGGCCTTGCCAACATTGGAAGCTTTTGCAAATGCTGTAGCCATGAGACTTGCGGTAGGGTTACAATCCGTGTGAGGCAGGATCTTAAGTTCAGTTGCACTCTCTTCTTCCTCTTCTCCTTCTTTCTCTTTACATAGTGCTAGATGGCCCATGCAGCTGTCTGAGTAGTTATTAATTTGAAAACACAACAAGGCATATATGCAGAGAACATGCATTCTGCAGGATGAGGCAGAGATATTCATGATGTTTTCATCGGATTGAATAAGAACAGTGCCTTCGGAAGGCTGCACTGGACAAGGAGCTAGAGGCTGTGGCTGGTGGAGCTGGGACTACTGTAACTCTCTTGAGTCTCTTGACAAGCATGTCACGGTAAGGCTTCAACAGATTTTTGTCCAATCACTTTGAGACCAAGTACGTCACAAATGGTTTAAGAATCATTAAGTGTGTACACATTTGTGCACTCTTCTCAAAGTGTGTGCTCTTTGCATAACCTTTTAAACTGTTTCAAATGAGAGGGGCAGGGTGTTTGCAGGGGCTGAGTTTTTGAAGAATGTGCTACAAAAGGCTGTTCCTCTACCTGAACTATTTCTGGCCCCATCATCAAGTGGGGCTGAAATAGCGTCCCATATATTGTCATCACTTTATGAGCAGCTTGATGAGTCTTGTCTTCTCCAAGATGGCGAGGTATCTCCCTGCAAGAGATGGGCTTGGTGTTGTGAAAGTCTTGAAGTTCATGAGCTTGCTTTAACCTGTTTTTGTGTATGCTGACCTTGTGTTCTTGCTTTCATGGAAATCAGGAAGAGGGGTATCGAACACTTTTGCTGCTATTTGTTGGGACTTTACGACCCCTCAGCACATCCTTAGATGCTTGGCTCCAAGAAGGAACTCTCAGTGACCCATCTGGGGAGGTAATAACTGCTTGTCAACACTGAGATCAAAAGATGAAAGGAACATTGCAATGCCCTTTTGCATGTCGTCACATGTAATGGAACAGGCTAATACATAGGACAAACACAGCAGCAAAGAAGCAAGGGAATCAGCTAAGAGGATAAAGTCAGGACAGAGAAGGGTGATCATTGTGAATTTGATGTGCACAAATAAATAGATGAGTATTTCTGCCTTCAGGATGTTGTAAGCTGCAGTTCCTTTGGATCTGCTTGATTCCAGATGCATGCTAGTGTCCTAATCAGCACACAAAAATATTATAGTCGTATTGTAGATTCTGTCAGATGCTGAATAAATACCAGAAGGTATTTGAGATAAATGTCTAAGAATAGACTTGCTGAGCTGTTGTGGGGTATGCTTTCTTTTTATGGTGTTGTCTCAGTTGTTTTTCTACGCGAACATCTCTGTTCCCATTGAGGATGCTCGATTCTGGCAACAGGGTTACCAAATGTGTCATCAGGTCAGCGGGCAACCCATCGGAGCCTTTTCTTGTTCCCTCAATACTGAGACTGGACTTTCTACCCTCTTATTGGAGGGTGATAGTCTCATGCAAAACATTGAAGGTCAAAGTAAGTGCTGATCCTCTATTATTTGTTACTGGTCCAAAGAATTTACCTGCTCTATGACCATTGAATGCCATGCAATTTGTCTTGCTTCATAGAAGCAGGCCTAGTTCTTGATTTTACTATGGTGCAGGCTTGGACTCATCTTTCTTCTGTCTATAAGTGTGAATGATCTTGAGTGCAGGTGGGCTAGTGCAGAGAACAATGGATCAGAACAAGGTGGGAAAATCAGGTGAGGAAGAGGGTCTCATATGCCCAGCCTTTTTGCGGGCATTGGCAAAAGATGTAGTCTCAGCTGGGAAGTCACTGCAGCTGCTCCAACACATTCAGAGAGAAAAAACTCAAGAGGAAGATTGTGGATATTCTTCACGTGCGTCAGGGTCCTCCACCTCTTTTCCACCAACCCCCTTCTCACCTGCCATTCATGGCCCCTGGAAGAAGTTCCCATCTGAGGTACCAATCTTTATTTTAGGTTTCTCATTTGTTGGCAGTGAGCATCAAGGGAGATGCTGCTTTGTTTTCAATTTCTCCAAGTGTGGACCTTGTCATTGTTGAGTGAAACTACAGTTATATGACCTTTCTATGCTCAGCCTTGTTGACCCCATGGCTGATTTAAATTGAGCATTTGCGATGAAGAGATGAAAATTGACTGAAAAAGGAGTTATGTTGAAACAGTGAATGTCATACCTGGGGCTTGGGGAGCAGGTAGTAATGGGGGCCTTATCATTGCCTTCAACTTTGAAGAATCTGAACTCTCTACAATGGAGTGGGGAGCGACCTCAAGAGAGCGAGATTGCATCACACCGACATTCACAAGTCTCCCTGTTTGAAGAGTTTTGCAACTCATTGGAAAAGCTGTTGGGATATGGGATGTCCAAAGGTTGTCCAGTGGAGTCAGCCTTGCCTGAGCCACAAATGTCTTCAGGTCATTTTATGGGAACTTTTGATGAAATTAAGACCAGAAAGCAGATGTTTAAAGATGAAGGTTCCATGTGGAGACAGGAAAGGGCAGTAGAAGTTAGCCAAGATGGGCATCAGTACACCTTCCAAGAAACTGAGATTTTTCATCAATCTGATAGGCACTATATGACAGTCAAAAACTCAGTCCATGTGATTCTTGACTCATCCCAGAGTCAAACAACAAAACAACCTCCAAGGCCAGCTGGTGTGGAAATGAAGCTACCAAATAGTGCTTTTGGGCCTCATAGTTCAACAAGTTCAGGGGATGCAGTAGCACGTGACTCAAATGTGGATGATGAAAATGGTGCCAAAGCATCTTTTGAGAACCTAAGATCAGCATTCATTGCTAGGTGCACATTGGAAAAGCCTGAAGATGATCTTCGGCAGATGCAGTTGAACTTGAGTGGGTACAGTGAACTCCAGCCACTGAATGATGCTGAGCTACAAGAAACAATATTTTCTGGTGAAGAGGATGTCACAGATAGTATTCTTGACATGGATGGAGATTTGGGCATGCCTGAAGTCTCCCATCATGGAGATAGTGAGGACGCGAGGGTTTCTAAGGGAGGTCACAAACATGGGAGGAAGCCCGGGTTTGTTGGGACCAGTTACAGTGAAGGCCAAGGATGTGGGAACCTTTTAGTGTTACACATGAGAGAGAACGTGAGAGCTATGGAAAGACTCCTGCCATACCCAACGGAGTTACCTTCCTCTTGTGTAAGAGTACTTCCCATGATCACTCTTCAGCATCTTATCTTTGTATTCTGTTTAGTTCAAAAGTGGCCTTTCAATCATTATATGGGTACCTGACAGATGTGCAACCCTTCATATTAGAGGCTAATAAAGTACTGTCTATAGCTGATTGATTCATGTTTTTAAGTATTGTGATGGAGACAGATACTCATCTGCATGTCCTTCACTCACTATTGAAAGATAGTAGAAGCACAGCCAATTTGTGGTGCTCATTGAGAGATGCAAGGCACAAACAAATATCTTTGCAGCTGAGCTCTTGTGAGTGTTTGCAAAGTCATGCTTACACTACTGTGTATGAGGATGAAAAAACCTGTGGGATGCTGACTTGGTGTATAGGAGAGAAAAGCAATTTCTGAGATTGTTGCTCCACATCAAGAGAATCAAGTGACAGCACAATTATTGGACTGGCTACAGCGAGCAGAGTTTGATGCCACCCCATCCCCAGCTGTGTTAGTGCAGGAGTGCTTGATCTCTTCCATACAAAGACGGGTTCTCCTTTCATGTCTCTTCCTATTTGTGATTGAAATTTGACATCTAGAGGCTCTTTCTTAAAAATCTAAGCACCACTAGTTGGTTGTTGCTTGTCCAAAAGCTCTCTAGTTTCCTATGTTTTAGCCATAAACAGTATGCCAGTCATTTCATTTTGTGTGATTTTATCTATGTACTACTGTCTGCAGATGTGCACTTGTCACCGATACTTACAGAAGATATACTTGACCACTTTTCCTGTAAGTAGCCTGGAGCAAGTTTGAAAAAGGCTGATCCAGTGGTAGGTGACAGGTGCATACAGTAAGTCAACAGCTGTTGGCAAGACTGATGGGGGAGTGGCGACTCATGGAAGAGCTTGCCCTTCTCCGGGCCATCTATCTTGTCAGCTCAGGTCAGACTTACCATCTATTGCCATAAGTGAGATATTGTTGGATCTGAAATCTCTATATCCTTATTATTGGGTATATTCAGGTTGACTTAAATTGTAAGTATGGAGAAGTTCTCAGTTCTTATGAAGATATATTTAAGTGACATTTCTCCTTGTTAGTGTGCATTAGGTGAGGTGGGTTCTCATGTTGAGCTGAGTTCCAATCAGTCAGTGAGGTGATGTGAAGTTTAAAAGCAGTGGGTTGGTCAAATTTTATGCCTTGTTGTTCAATACTCACTTTCTAATGGTTAGGGTGATTGGTCTCAGGTGAACACTATAGTAAATGTGCAAAGCAGCAGAATTCTGTGATGGTCCAGTGCTATCATTGTCGTGTTTAGTTTGTCTTTGTGTTCTTGTGGACTCTCATCATTGTTCTGTTGGATGATCAGGTGACTTATTGCAGCAGTTTGCATCAGTCCTTTTTAACAAATTGGATCGAGGAGAGCCTTGGGATGATTTCTATGAGCTCAACACCATGCTCCAGGTATTGGTTGGATATCATTTTCTGTTGCTAAGATCCTTCAGCTAGCAGTCTGTCAGATGCTTCAAACTCATATTAACAAGAAGCACATGTTATCCATTTGAACATTGCACCCAATCTTCCAATGGATGCTGTTGCTTGACATCTCTTTGATTTCTTTTTACAGGAATCTGTACGTAGCTCAGCACATGGAATGAATATGCCAGCTCTTGACTCATTAGTGGTCACAGTAGGGCCACAGCCATCTGCTCCCCGGGGTACCCTGAGTCCAGTGTTAGGGGGTTTGAGCCCCTTGCCTCTCCAGATTACAGGTCGAAGTCCCACATCAGGAATTGACACTCTTGATAGTCTCCGGTTCGTATATAAGGTCATCTTCATACATTAACCTGTTTCCTTTGACTTATCAGCAGTCTTATTTAGCTACTATGTTGCTATCATGTTCTTTGTTAAGTAGGCTGGTTCAATAGTGGGCAATGGAATTGGTTGGAAGTCTGAGAGATAAACCAACTACTTGGCATGGCACAGGTGGCATGGCCACTGGAGCTTATTATAGACAGCAATGCAATCAAACAGTACAATCAGGTATATTTGAATACCTGTGATCACATCACCTTGATCTTACCAGAATTCTGGAAGTCCTTATGAATATGGAGAATTCATATTGATGTCCAAAGAAATTGTAAGCCAGTTTTGCTTTGAATCTGTTTTTTCATTTGATCATAGGAGAACATTTGCAGTGCAATTATGACAGAAGAGTCAATCATACTGTCATCTTTTGCATGATTGTCCCTTCTTTTGGTGCAGGTGATGACATTTCTGATGAAGGTGAAACGTGCAAAGCATGCACTTGACAAGGCCTGCCGTTGGACTTGGAAGGTTGAGTTCTTCCTGTCTCATGAGTGCTGATGATTGGAAAAGGAGCTTTGTGTATTTAACATTTTTCCTCTATATGTATATGACTGGAGGATTGAAGGGAAATTGAATTCATGAGTTTGATCCATGGTTGTGTAGAATGGAGGTGGTGATGGTGCTCATAACAAGCAGCGGTTGCTGCTTCAGCAAAAGCTGATGCACTTTGTCAACACCCTGCACCAGTATGTCATGGATCGGGTGAGTGTCACAGGTAGTTGGTGGGTCTCATCTTGTCTACTGATCATTTTTCACTAGTTTGAAGTCTTCTTGGATTGTGTGGTGTTGATTCCTGGCAACCTGCCCTGATCTCTGATGTTTCTTGGATGTTTGGAGACAGGTGCTGTATAGTGCATGGGTAGAGTTATCTGAAGGCATGGTAGCTGCCAGATCCCTGGATGAAGTAATTGCCTGCCATGATGCCTATCTCATGTCAATTCAACGCCAGTGTCTCATTGCTCATGACAAACTGGTGAGAACATGAATCCTTGCATGAATCCTGGATTTTTGTTGCAGATCTATAAGTCCAAAGGGATCATAAAATGCATAAAAAATTAGTGCAGTTTGATGAAATTGTGAAACAAGGCATCTGCAACCTCATATGTTAGCAATCAATGAGATCAATCACATACAATGTGATAAAAGAAATGCAGTGACAGTCAGGGGCAGTATTTATTTCAAATCAAACTTGCTGGGGCTAGGGGTTGTAAGGGGACAACAAATTAAGTAATTCTGAATTGGAAGGCTCAAGGGTTCATTTCCTATTATTCCAATCCTGGATACTGCAAAATAAAGCTTCTCTTAATGAAATATACTGATGGCATTGTAAATCAGTATATGGCATTTGCTTCTAATGCAACAGCTACCAATAAATGTGGTAGCAGGAAAGCTGTCAATTGTAGTGTTGGCCCCTTAGCTGATTGTGAGACAAGCAATTGCTCTCAGTGACTCAATCTGAATCAATTGCTATCATGGGTCAGGTGTAGTATGTTGTGTATCTTTTCTAAGTAGGGAAGCTCATGGTTTAATAACCATTAGGACATGGGATTATGAATACTGTAAGCTTGTTTTTGCAACTTTGGCTTACACTTGTGATGGTGGTATGGGAACCAGTGGACTTTGATAGCAGCTCGTGTTAAGACAGTTCTTGGGCTTGCATTGGACTATTACTCCATCCAGCGTACTTTATGTGATGGTGTTGCAGCCCCAGCAATCACGGCACGGTGTCAGCTTGAAATTGAACGTGTTGAACGACAGTTTGATGAGTGCATGGTCTTCCTCTTGCGGGTAAAGTTCTGTGCTTATTTGTTGGCAATGGCCAGTAGTATGCAAAGGGAGCCCAGTGTGGTGGAAAGAGCATGAGGATGATGACTCAGCTGTTCCTTATGTGATGCTTTGTTGTTGCAGGTGCTTTCATTTCGACTGAATGTAGGACATTTTCCACATCTTGCTGATCTGGTAACCAGGATCAACTACAATTATTACTACATGACGGAAGATGGTCAAATCTTGACCCCAATTCCAGATTCCCAAGGTCAAATGGCCCGCAGACCTTCACGCCGGAACTAATTGAAACTCTCAGGGCTGTACTGTCCATCCCTCTTGTAATTTTTCCTTGGCCCTGGATGCTGTATAGAAGTGGTGGGCAAGTCAATTTTGTACTACGATATCTACATTTGAATGTCTTTAGGGAAGCCAAATTGACACATAATTCTGGCTCACCAGAATCTACACTCTGTACCAACCATTTCCATGTTCTTTTCCCATGTGAGAGCTCATTACAACATTGATACTTGATGGCTTCTTGCCCACTGACCTAAACTCAATATCATCATACTAATGTTCAGTTTTCTGGCTCAAGAGCTTATAGATTGTGGTTCTTGATCTCATCACTGGTGTAGTAACCTCTACATAGTTAATGTCATGATTGTTCAAGTTAACAGTCCATCCGACAACATTGTCCATGGTGGACAGTCTCTTTGCATATTGCCCTCAGTAATAAGTATTTTAAAGCTAGAATTGTTTTATCTTATCAACTGGACTACCACCTGATGAGGTAAGCTTCCTACTCCTGATGGTTTATCCACTCAACAAATTTGTTTTGCATCTGTGATTGTACATCTGTTCTAACTCAGTAAATTATATCAGAAAGATGCAATCCAGAGCAATAGGAAACCAACTTATTGATAAGAAATCTGCTGTCACTCCAGCAACCACTGAATTGAAGACTTTTAAGGCAAGTTGAATCCTTTTAAAGCTAACATTTGGTGTTGACATTCCTGGCAGATGTTTGACAGATTTCATAGATGCAGATACTTGAAGCTAAGCTCTAAGCTTCTCCAGGTATGCTTGTTGCATTTAATATTCAATGCCAAACGTAGCCAGCATAATATTCAAATGTCACATCCTGGATAAATTCAGTGGACAGGTTATCTAGGAAACAACAGAATATGTACTATGGAATGGTCAAGCCCCTACCCACTATGTTGGCTAAGGCACCGTGTGAGTATGTCAAGTTCTATCTGCAACGAATCAGTCTATAGATCTTCTCTTATTGACTAAACATCAACCACAACAAAAGTTCAACACCCAAGATTTCCTAGTTGCAATCTTTGGAATCAATCCTAGGATGCACCTAATCTTTGATGCAGCACACATGGTCACTTGCTGATGTGAGACATTGAGTATCTGACTTTCGTCCAGTGGTGCAATAGTGCATACCTACCAACATTCTGATGAGTGCACATACCATTTGAAGCCCAAAACATTCTTTCAGCTGTGCTCCAAATTTGCTCAACTGCCACCGCTGCTGTTGTATCTTGTCTTGATTCTTTGGTTGCCATCCGATGCTCATGTGAGCCTCCAGATTTTGTCAGCCCCTTCAAATGTTCTTAGAAAGGCTTGGCATATTTCAATGGCTTGTTGGGATAAGATCAAGCATTGCACAATTGAGTGTCCAGATTTGTGTGCCTAGAGCAGTGAGAAAGAGAAGGGAAGCAACTGGGAAAATTGCAAGACTGATAGAAACTATGGAGAGAGCAATGCCCGGCCGCATGGTGAGCAATTGGCTTTGGATAGTGCTTAATAAAAGGCAAATGTCAGCCCTATAACTTGCATATGCATTCCTCTCCCACTCCATCCATTCTGCTGGCATGTCATAGAATTTTTCTTGTGCACGCAAGCTCTGTATGCGCTTCCTCAGAATCATCATGTTGTCATCTACCATGCCTGAGCCACCTGAAGATTCAGATAGAGCAAAATGTTGTCAGTCTTCAGGCTTTCTGTACAGTTTTCTTCTTTGCAAACCTTCATGCTCTTCTTCCTCTCTTCTTCCAACTTTCAACAGAGTGTTATCGAAGCCAAAGACAAACTTGCGTTACAAAATTGGCAAGCTCTGTTGCTGCTACCTACATGATAGGTTGAAGATAACACACATTTCTTCAGGTGCAGTTGGTAGTAGGCTTTGATACCTTCCGTGGAAAAGAAAGCAAGTCGGTTCAAAGGATCTGAAACTAAGGTCACAGTACAGAACCTCAAGCCTGAAGCCTACAGAGGCAGGTTTCAAAGATGCAGGATAGAGCGCACGAATTGCTTCACGGATACAAAGTCCGAGGCTTCTTCGTCCTCAGAAACGCAAGGACGTCAAGATAGAATCTGAGACAATGGCAGGAAAACAAATTAAGAGGGAAGAGGAGACTCATCTGTACCAGCGGATTCAGACTCCGCCATACCAGAGGCACGCACCACGCCGCTCCATTGTTTTCTAGAGTGGTGGACACTCGCCCTCGGCAACCTCACAGCCCTTTGTCTCACCTTCGCAGATTGCAATGGTAGCGAAGGCAACACGAGCATGGGATACGACGGCACAATCACAGCTCTTACCGCCATCTCCAAAACCAAGATTGGAAAGTTGGGGGAAGAAAACAACAAATCTCCTAATTCTCGCTTCTCCGACAACCTCAAACAAACCACGACCTCTTGCGCCCAGGACCGTCCCAAACCTCATGCAACACTCAAACAATTGGTTTCCGTGGTCTCCTCAATTGTCGTTGCCATCGGATTGCGTCCGTGTTTCTCTTCTTCCCGTCACCAACAAAGAGAAAAGGGGGAAAATGGCAACCACTCCAACAACAAAAAAAAGAAACAACAAAACTCCCAGAAACAATGTTGTATGCAAAGAAGAAGAAGGAGGTCACGTAAGATAAAACAAATTAGAAAGCCAATCCGATTCCTTCCCCCAATCCTCTTTTCTCTCTTTATCTCCTAAAAAGAATCTGCTTCAGATTAAAACATGGGAGAAGGTTCAAAAGAGACAAGCCCTTCTTTTTATGTTTTTTACTTATTGAGATGCACCCAGAAACAGGCCAAAGTTTGGGATCCCTACACTCTAGGGTCATGTGGAGTCCACCATAGAAATATTTCCAAAGTTTTGTATCCAAGAGATGCTCCGTCAGAGTGGAAAATTCCTGACGTCAGACGTGAGATTGGTGCCGCTGTTGGGGCACTGGGGAATCCCAAGCCCCTCAATTCGCTTGCTTCGTCAAGTCCTCGGGGTGATGGCAGCGCGCCATCGACTCATCGTCGAGTGGCGCCGGTTAGGACATGTAGTGAGTTGCGGCAGCAGAGCGGTGGCAAGTAATTGGGGTGGAAAGGGTGGACCAACAGCAGCGGGCCAGAGAATCGAGACACTATGGCGGCAATTCTTTTCAGATCCTTCGCATTGGTGGGATTGCAGGTCGGAGAAGGCGACTGCACGATACCCTGATTTCAAGCATAAGACGACGCATGATTCACTCTGGATTGGGGACCGAAGGAATCCCCCATGGGTAGATGCAAAACTGGCCGCCATGGCACCAGGGACTGTGCAATTGGACCGGTTCTCGTGGAATATGAGGCTTGCAAGGTACAGTAAGGCTGGGCAACACGAGAAGACGATTGTGCTTTTCCAAGAAATGCAAAAAAAAGGCATGACTCCTAACACATTCACTTTCGTTCCAGTGCTCAATGCATGTGCTAGCTTACGAGCACTTGAAGAGGGCAAGCAGGTTCATGAACAGATAATTCAAAGTGGTTGTGAGGGTGATGCCTTTGTGGGGTGTAGCCTCGTAGATATGTATGCCAAATGTGGCAGCATGGAGGACGCTCACAGAGTGTTCAACAAAATGCCGTCACGGGATGTGGTCACTTGGAATGCCATGATATTGGGACATGGGAAATGTGCACAAGGTCAGAAGGCACTGGAACTATTTTCACAAATGCAACAGGAAGGTGTGAAGCCAGACTCTGTTACATTTGTGGGGGTGGTGAATGCATGTGCCAGCTGGGTTGCACTTGAAGAGGGCAGGTGTGCTCATGAGCAGATTATTCAAAGTGGATGGGATTCAGATGTGTTTGTGGGTAATAGCTTGGTTGACATGTATGCAAAATGTGGTAGCATGGAGGATGCTCAGAGAGTTTTTAACAAGATGCCATCACGCAATGTGGTCACTTGGAATGCCATGATACTGGGACATGTGAAATGTAGGCAAGGGCAGAAGTCACTGGAATTGTTTCGACAAATGCAACAGGAAGGTGTGCAGCCAGACTCTGTTACTTTTGTGGGGGTGGTGAATGCATGTGCCAGCTTGGTTGCACTTGAAGAGGGCAGGAGTGCTCATGAGCAGATCATTCAAAGTGGATGGGATTCGGATGTCTTTGTGGGGAGTAGCTTGGTTGACATGTATGCAAAATGTGGCAGCATGGAGGCTGCTCAGAGGGTGTTCAACAATATGCAATCACATGATGCGGTCACTTGGACCGCCATGATATTGGGACACATGAAATGTGGACAAGGGCAGAAGGCACTGGAACTATTTCGACAAATGCAGCAGGAAGGTGTGCAGCCAGACCCTGTTACTTTTGTGGGGGTTCTGAATGCATGTGCCAGTGTGGTTGCACTTGAAGAGGGCAGATGTACCCATGAGCAGATCATTCAAAGTGGATGGGATTCAGCTATCTTTGTGGGGAATAGCTTAGTTGACATGTATGCAAAATGTGGCAGCATGGAGGATGCCAAGAGAGTGTTCAATGAGATGCCATTGCGGGATGTGGTCTCTTGGAACACCATACTTGGAGGATTTGCCATGCATGGGCATGGTAAGGAAGCTCTTACATATTTTGAACAGATGTGTGAAGAAGGTGTACAGCCAGATGATATCACTTTTGTTTGTCTTCTGTCAGCTTGTAGCCATGCAGGTTTGGTGCATGAAGGCATGTGCTTTTATGCTTCAATGAAGGAAGTTTACATGATTTCTCCAACAGTGGAACATTACACCTGCATGGTCGACCTTCTTGGCCGTGCTGGTCATCTAGAGGAGGCTGAGAATATGATCAAGAGCATGCCCTGTAAACCACATTTTGCTACATGCATGGCTTTGCTCGGTGCTTGCAGAATTCATGGAAATGTGGAGATGGGGGAACGTGTTGCTAAGCAATTTATTGAATTGGAGTCTGAAAATGCTGCAGGTTATGTGCTGGCAGCAAACATTTATCCCACTTCTGGTAACAAGCATCTCTGTGAGGATGTTGAACTACAGAGAAAGGAAAGAGATGTGAAAAGGCAGCCAGGTCGCACTTGGATTGAGGTGGATAACAAGGTGCATACATTTGTAGTAGATGATCAAGACCACCCTCAGATGGTTGAAATTCATGCAGAACTGAAGAGATTGTCAGCACTCGTGCATGATGCTGGGTATGTGCCACATACTACAATTGTGCTACATGATGTAGAGGAAGAAGAAAAGGCTTTTCATTTGTGCCACCATAGTGAGAAACTGGCAATTGCATTTGGGCTCCTCAACACAGCACCTGGTACTCCACTCCGAATAAGAAAGAATCTGCGGGTTTGTGAAGATTGCCATACTTCCACTAAGTTCATTTCAAAAATAATTGGGAGAACAATCATGGTGAGAGATGTGAATTGCTTTCATCACTTCAAGGATGGCGTTTGTTCCTGCATGGACTATTGGTGATGCCAGTAGTCTGTCCTGTCAATCACTTTATCAACTTCAGTTTTTCCATACCATGTGTAGCAGTATCATAAACTGCCAAAGGTGAACACTGTTGTCAGATGTGGTACCACCGAAAATGTGGCCACAGAGCCTGTCAGTAGTAACCCCGCCTCTACCATTTGTACCACTTAGGTCCAGTGGCTCTTTTCTCTTATGTACAAAGTTATTTTCGAAACTTAAGTGGAATTTGAGACTACGGCAGCATTTTCAAGGGTTTCTGCTACATCAGAAATTGTTACATTCCTGCCTGCAATAAACTACTGATTGGCCAATTGATCTACAAGGACATTGAGCTTGTTGATTTCAAATTGCACCTAACTACCGCAGTCCTCCATCTCCAAATCATAAGCTTCATGGTTTATTAGAGTCAGTTATTAACATGCAAATGTTAAGTTATACAAGGAATTAACAATGTTCAAGAGCAATTGTCATATGAGTGAACTTTCTTTTGCTATAATAGATGTTACTCAAGAAGGCCTCCTTTAAGAACAATTTCTTCAAATTCAATATCTGATATGATTTTCCACAACTCCTTTTGATGCAAGAGGAATTCCATCTTCATTTTGCAATACAACATTGTTTGTTGTCAAGTTTCTCAATTCCTCAAATGGTTGATCTAGACAGCAATATTAGACACAATGCCAACTTCTCCAAATAATTAGGCACCCATAACTTTCAAGTTTTCAAGATGTCAACAACTTGAAAACATGACTTATAAGCATCGAAACTCTTATGCCACATTGGAAATTGACAACATACAAATATGGAACAATACAATCAAAGAATAACCCTATTTATTATGAATTCTACACCCAATCTTAGGATGACGCAAGTTGCCATGATTGTCCATCAAGTTCTACTTATTTCTTATACATCACACCCAAGGTGTCAATTTTATAACAATCATCAGATCCACATTTATCAACAAATACAAGGAAAGACATCTCATGTCAAAATGTATGAAATAACTCTTAGGAAATAACTAAAGTATTTTAAACTTCCAAACTTAGAATGCATGCCAAAAGATCTTTGATGTAAAGGGTTTTGTGATATAATGTTTCAATATCCAACATTAAGAAGCTTTAAAAACATTAATTTTTTTCTTTCAATTACATGACAATAAATACAATGACTATTTTTTACTATGACGCATAATTTTAAGAATGTCAGTGGAAAACCACTAGGTTTCTATTCTCTCAATTTGTGCATATGATGAAATTTTTTAAGAATGCAACTTGGGAACAAATGGTTGAAACTTAAAGCAACAAGTTCTTAGAATTTTTCCTAACCAAAAAAGAAAAGGATGGCAAATGAATCAAAGTAAATAGATCATTTGTTTAAAGGAAGGTGGATCAAGTGAGAGGAGCCTCAATAAAAGGTCAAAGTGTAAAGAACGGTTTAAAAACCAAGTGTTTTAAAAATGAAGTTGTGAATGTAAAAGGGTAATGGAATAATGCTTGGGTCCCAAATTCATGAAATGTCCACAATCCTTAAGCATTATTTCCAATGTGAGTAGCTATTTTGAATGTGGATATATGGGTGTGTGGGTGCAGAGTTATGGGGTGCATAGGTGCACATGTTTGGCCAACATTTTGGGACGTATATTAAGGAAAAATGACTTGGATTTTCATTATGATCCTTTCATCAAGTAGGGTGTCACTTGGGTAGATGACATGGAATTGATCTAGCAATGATGTGGGATGCATGTGACATTTGGGATCACAATGCTCGCCAATGGGAATGTGTTGTAACCCATTGGAACATGAGGTAGACACATGGAAATGTGAAAATAGGTGGTTTTTTTTATAATCAAAATTTATTATTTGATACCTATGTGACACTTTTTTATTTTTTGAGAAAGACCTTGGCTTACTAGTCATGAAAAAAAAGAGCTGACCAACACTAGATTCAATGTTTGGTGGTGCTAAATCCTAACCTATTTCCAAATGTTCATCTCACCTAACTATCTATCCAACATCTTTTTTTTTAATGACAACTTGGTGAACAAAAAGTTGAAGATGTTCATTTAGTGGATGCCCTTGGATCATGTGCAAGCAGTTATGGTCTTCTATCTTTTCATTCGTCAAATAAATTGTCTTTGTAAGCATATTTGCAAGTTTAGAAATTTACAAGAGTACCAATGCAAAGGTTGTTGCCAAGTGAGTAAAACGTGAAAATGCTTTGGATGGTGCTTCAACTAAGGGTTGTTTGGCAGTGAACACCCTTACATTCTTGAGTTCATGCTTATGGCTTTGATTCCTTTTGTAAGTTGTTCATTTTGTTTGATTTTTGGAGCTTTAATGAATTCCATTGTATTCATGCAACCAAGAAGAAATGAAATAAAAGTGGTGAAACTTGTTGTTTGATTTTGAGTACAAGTTAAAAAATGATGATATTGTTGAGTTTTTGGGAGTTGGGTGCAAATAGCTCCCAATACAAGGGTTTGATAGTACTAGTGGAAATACAATTTATCAAGCTACCATGAACAGGTGATCACTTTGAAATGATGTTCTTCCTATAATCTAAATTATGTCCTTCTAATCCTAGTCCAATAAATCCAAACAAGGTAATATGATCCTATGCTATTATTGTGATGGTAATTTTTCCTTCATGTGGTAGGATAGCAAGAGGTATTATTATAATTGTAATTATTTTTTGTAGGTTGTGTTATTATACTAGGTTTTTCTTGCATGTGGTACTATAACACTAGGTACTATTATGGTGGTAGATTTTTCTATTGAATAGTGTTGTATGGTGGTCATTTTTCCTACAAGTGGTATTATTGGGGTAGATATTATTGATAGTAGTAATTTTTCCTTCATTCTTTCCATGGATTATTGCTTACCCTATGATAATGTCTCAAAATCACCCTCTTGTCAAGTGCATCCATTTTTCCCTTCACAATTTTGTTCAATATATTTTTAATGTTTCCCATAACACCTTGTTCATGGTAGATATTATAAAAAAATCCTTAGATATTAGTAATTTTCTTTCCCTCCCACTAGTTAATGATAATATTAATTTAGTCAAATTTTGAAATATTTAATGGTATTGCAAAGGTTTAATATTCCAAGATCTCAAGTTCAATTAGATGGTTAAGGAATGTTGCCTTATTGCTTAGATTTACTTCTTACCTGTTTCACACTTAATTCAAACTCCTAATAATATTTGTATTTTCCCTAGACCCTACAAGGTGTTCTTCTCATAACTATGGCTTACATTACCATTGCCCCAAGGTTAGTGAAAAGAGTCCTTTAAACATATTATTGTATAATATTATCACATTAAACATAGCCATGTTCACAAAACACAAGAAATGGATTTTTAAAAAAAAATCACAAACCAAGTCCCATGTATCCAATTCCATGGTATGGTTATGTCATGTGTTGTGTGAACCAAAGAAAACAAATGCAAAAACTAAAAATCAACTAAAATTTTGGAATATATATCCACAATATGATTGTTAAACATTTGCAAATAATTTTCAATAGGGGGTTTGATAATGCCTCCATGATCCTAGCAATTACATGGTATGTGGGAAAAATAAATTAAAACTACATTATAATTTCTCACTCCACTCGAAAAATGTCATAATTTGACACCATCTGTTTGTCTTTTTTTATAAATGACACAAACCTTTCACCCATTTCAAGTGTTGATCTGATACTCACCAAAATTTGTAGTGCCCACTCCCTCAAATGAAAGGCTCCATGTGCATTTTTTTCTTTTTTGCCTTCAACTACCAAGCTCATTGCATAGTGTACCTTGGGCTTCAGTGTTCATGGCCGATTTTCACTTCACATGATCTCCATTGATAGCTCACAAGCACCAATACCACCATTAAACTCTGTTAACTTTTAGCAACCTCTTGACACTTCAACACCATGTAGCCTTCCACTTACCTGCATTGCCAAATTTGACACCTGCAGGGCTTTTGCAGGACCAATCTGCTTTGATCAATCTCCAACAACAATTGATAGACACCAAGAACACTGCAAAACAACACACCCATCCTTTTCTACCCCTTATTAAGTCCTTAACTTCTCCTTAACAATCAATAGTGATTCTAGACACAAAAACTGAGCAATGCCAGTTTCTTCATCTTCAATTTGGTTGAAAGCACTTTTTGTTACAAATGGTCTGTGAAATTCACAAACCAACACCAATTTCATTTGTAACACACCAATAGGATCAATTCAACATCAACAAGCGTCCATGCTTTAGATGTCCACATTTGAGACAGCTTAATTCTTTTAATTTAATTTAATTTAACACATAAATTCTTGAAGTAAAATGACAAGGGACATTCCCATATGGAAAACCTTGTTGCCATGTAATGGGAATCAAAACCTATGGAGACCATGCTTAATGCATAAGATAAGTGGAAATGCTGAAGACCATTTTTCACCCCCATGAAGCTTGATTTGAAAAGATGAGTATCTCAACTTAAGCCATGGAATTTAAGGACTAGGTAACCAGCGAGGTTGCTGGGCACCAGATATGACCTTCTGTTTAGAGGTTTGAAAGAGACACCATAACCCTCTTGTGGGTGGATGAAAAGTTTGATAACCTTCTTGTAGATGGACCAAAAACATATAACCCTCCTCTCCAAGGAGGAAAATCCATAACCATTCTCCAGATGATGTATGCAAGAAAAAAAGAAGAGAGAGAGGTTATGCATTGTGAGAGATGAGGGGAGGACCAATCAGAAGCTTGAAAATCTCTGAATAGAAGTTAATGAAACAAAAAGTCCTTTTAAAATTAAAGACTTAAACCTCACATCTGCCTTCAGGAAAGGGGATTAACCTTAGTCTCCACTGTTACAAAGAATAGCCATCCATGTTTAGAAATGACCCATGAGCAAAACCTTATACTTTTTATGAAGTACTTTTCTTGAACAGTTCACAAGTATGTGGAGCAAAACCTTTAACAAGGACTTCTTGTTTCATAACATTCTATTCAGAATGTTTTTATCCATAAAATTGAATACACTCAACAAGTTTGATGAAAACATGCTATAAATTACATAAATGAAGATGGTAAAGCATTGATGTAAACAAATGCAAAAGAATCCCAGAGTAAAGATCTGAAAGTCCTGGAAGAGTAAGTCTTGAATGATCATAGGCATTCAATCATATGAATGGACTGTGCATTAATCCTGGGGTACTTTGATTGTGCAAATAGGAGCATTGGTGAAGCTTTGAAGTAATCCACAAGCACATTGTGGTTGCACACAGAATTGTAGGGAGCTACTAGCCTCTGGAACAGGGAGCATATGCACATTGAAGGCCTCTACCATGGCAACTCCCAAGTACTTTGCATCTGTCCCAGAAGTGTTGGTTTTGTTGGACACTGATTTACCATCCTTTCCTCTGATTGTATTGTTACACAGATACACATGGAATTGCACCCATTTGCAGCCTCCTTGTTTGGCAGAGTTCAATCCATCATCAGTCTGCAAACCCCAGAGCAAATTCAAGCTCACAAACTTTTGTCCTTGGGATCCTTGTGACCAAGAGGGGTTGCAATCTTCAAACCCAATGGAGGGCAAATTGTTGTCATGTTCTTCAGTCATGCTGATGCGGAGGTGACCTAGCAATACTTGGGGAGCATCATCACCTGTGCCAGATGTGCCTTCAATATAGGAATGTAGTGGATAAACCATCTTGATATCACCAATCTCCTCACAATATTTCTCCATTGCAGATGAAAGTTTCTCCACATCTATAGTGTCTGTGGGGAAGATAACAGCATAGATTTGGCTCATGATACAGGGACCAACTTCCACCACATACTTGTGAACTGTCCAAGAAGTACTCCTCACTAGGCTTCTTGAAGGACCATCAAAGGTGCTTGGCAGCAGCTTGCGCACAGACAGTTTTTCTTTGTTTTGACGCTTTTCTGACTGCTGTCCTTCTGTTATCAACAACAACAGATTCCAAGTATCTTCCTTGATTATTCTGATTGCCAAGCAAAATGGTTTATCACTTCCCAGCACCACCTGCAAACAAAACCCTTCCAACACTGTTAATATTCATTTTCTTCCAGTAGGACTGCTTTGAAAGAGCCATGTGCATTTCTGGAAACATAGCAGAGTCATCATGCACAATACCTAATCTGGTAGTGGTGCACAAGCAAGATGATGGCACTTCACAAAATTAGTCAAGAAAAGTAGAGTAATTACTGAATATGAAACATGGAGAGGTGCTCCTGTGATAGGCAGATGAGCACTAAAAAGTTGCACCACACTCAGCACATCAGATCTTGGGAACCTGATGCAGGATCCTCCACTATATGCACTTGCCTCCTGACTATCCCACCAGCATCAGATTCCAGCAGCAGTAGAAACTTTGTTAAAAAATATGTCACAAACTGCATGCCCTCAACTTTTGACTCTCAGCTTCCTCAAATCTCACATGCCAAGGGATAAACTGTGAGACTTCATGAACTTCAGAACAGGGGTCCACTTTGAGCAAGTAGGTCATGTCCTATCAACAAGGATAGTGGAAATACTCTCACTGCAATTCAACATTAAGATGAAAATGGTGAAAGGCTCCACCTTACGCTGGTTTTGAAACTTTGATGCTGGGATTGTTGCGTATCCTCCAGTACATGAAGAAGTGGCTGCCAATCATGAATTGAAGCAATAATCAATCAACCATGCCTACACCTAGTTTGGAATATAATTTCTTGTCTGCAGAGTAGATTGAGAGAAGTACCTGCAAATTTTGGCAAGAAAGGTTGAACCAGGGGAGGTTAGACACCTCCCTCCCTTCCAGAAATACACCTCTGCCACAACCCTATTGAGTACTACTTCAGCCCACCCTGATCCACACGAGCAGTCCTAACCCTAACAATAAACCTTAAACAATTGATCTAAATACCCTGAGCCCCAAACATTTGGAGATTGGTGTTACTGTGAGTTCATGCCAAGAGAATACCCCCACATGTATGTGCAGGGTTTCTGTGTTGCAAGGAGGGTTGATAGAATGTTGATAGCATCAAATAGTAACCCAGCAACTAAATTTTCCCAGAGCTTGTCAAGGGCAATAGAGTAATTTACCTCTGGGGTCATACTAGCATATATCAGGCCATTTGTGCTATTGTATGAAGCTGGTGAAAGCAGGAAAATTGTGTGGATTATTAGCTCATGTTGTGAAAGCACACAAATGCTTTAGATTAGCATACTTGATTGAAATCAGAGAAGAAAGGTAGTATAGTTGGATTAAGCCGAGCAATGGGCCAGCACTGTCCAATGGTACCCCACCACCTACATCAGACATGGAATAATTATATTCTGTATTCGTGGAAACTAATAACATTAGAGGCACCAAATTCCCATTCTGTTGCCTTCCTGTTGGGCTTGGCACAACCACCTAACAGACTTTTTCTGATGTTCTAGAGAGTTCAACCTAGAGGGCATTCATGTGGGAGAAACCTGTTCTGGGCAGTTTTGAAATCGGGTGGCTGCTCAGTTTCATACACCCAGCCAGGAGCAAACAGGGCACTAGAAACTCCTGCCTCCCGTGCTGCCTTGAGTGCCACATCACTCTGCAACAATCCAAATAGTTCATTTGATTTCATACGTTGTATCAAACTCAGCTCACCATCAGAGGTAGGCTTGTGGTCATTCTACTCCTACATCTCAGGCAGACAATACCACATCACCTCCTAACCCTGCAAATGAACACCGAAAAGACAAACAGATTCTACCCACAGCAAACACTGGACCTTTTGAATCTAGCAGTAAGGAGTGAGCAGATTATTAGCCATTCAACCAGTCTGCTGAAATCAATAATGAAGCTGCAAGTAAAAAGTGGACCTGAAAGCCGCCACCACCATAGGTATTACGACCAAACACATCTACCCCCATGTACACATCATATGGCCGCTCTCCAGCTTCATGCGCACTCACCTTTGCATATCTTTTCTGCTCATCCCAAGACAGACAAGAGTCACCACCAGCACTAGTGGAATTATCATCCCCTAGTCCAGCAAAGTGCCAGTAGAACTTACTGTCCAACTGTAGTTGGTGAATAGGCCATCACAATCAGAAAAGAACTTGTGGTTTTTGACAGTCAAGCAATTTTGCCAATCCAGCCTCCCATCTTCTGTTACAGCATCATACCTGGAACACATATTTTGTCTCCCCAGTGAAATCAACTCCAATTCACTCTACTTGATCGGCTGATCAATTGACTAAGGCCTCCCAAAAGGCCATTTAAAAAACAAACAACGATATCTGTTTGACTTCAAGGATATGTTCATCTTACTCCTTCAAGATATCCAAAAAGAAAGGAAATGTAGAGGCATTTACCAGATCACTAAGGAGCCAGGAGATTGTTTGTGCATGCAATCAGTGAGGTACTGAATGAACTCATGTAAGCGTGGAATGTCTCCCTTAGCTACTACATTCTCAATGTTAAGCTGTGACCCAAGGAAAGAACTCATCAATGCAGCCACATAGGCTGAGAATAAGCTAAGCACACTTCAATTTGTGCCTTTCAGAACAAATGAGTGTTTCTGCAATTCAGAAAGGAAAACAAAACTGCAAAAGGAAAATTGGGCAGTTGTACAAAGTGGACATAAGCTGGCAGCATCCTTACCAACCAGCCTTCAAAGCCCAACACCTCTGCAAGCTCTGCCAAGCGAGATGCATACATCCGACATGACTCTGAGGATGCCAGTAATTCACGGCACACTTGAGCGCCTTCTTTCCATTCTGTGATAAATGTCCCTAGTACCTGTGTGCAAATTACCATTTTTCGTTTTGTCAACAAACCAAAACAAAATCTGCAGCATACTTGTAGACCTCCAGAGACTAAAATCTCTGGCTTGTTGATTCAGTTCTTTGAGTTGTCTGATGATACTCAAAAAGAGTTCCTCTTGACCTGTAAAAAACTCTCCAGCATAAGAATCAATATATTGAGTATGCCCCATCAAAGGTCTGTCCAAAGTGCCAAAGACCCAAGCCTCAGCAAAAACAATTGCATTCCAAGAAGGTCACAACCACAGTAGGAGAAGAAATACCTGAGCCTCATGCTTTGAAGCTGCTGGCACTTGCAGAGGTGCAATTGAATCACGCAAAAAAAACAGACCCCGCAAACAAAACCGAAAAGAAAAATTGGAATTGAACTTGCATCTGAAACATCATTCTGTTGTGAAAAACAGGAAATAATCCTTGAAATCCAATCTTCAGCAACAACAGATGAAGAACTAAACCTAGAGAAAGGCAAAAACTACAGCAAACTTCAGATGCGAATGAGAAATTTACTTACCTTCACCCCATGCTTGTGAGCTGCATTGATCCACCCTGGGGGCGGCAGTGTGACAAGCGAGTGGGAGAAGTAAACGAACACATCAATCAAATGCCAATGCCACAGACTATACGCCTCACTGAAGCTGCAGCCCTGGATCCATTTATCCTCCTGGTAGCCTCCCTTGAAGTCATGGCAAACCAGCAAACGTGGGCGATCCGGAGCCTTCAAGGATGACGGCAGTGGAAAGGAGCTTGTGGCGAATTGCAGGTAGGTAGACGAAGCCAATAAAGTACGACTTTCCAGTTGCTTCAAGGAAGTGAGAGGCACGGCGATGGGCACTTCTGGTTCTGCTGCTGCTACTTCCATTGCTTCTTCCTCCTTCCACAAAATGGAGCTACCAAATTCCCTACTCCAAAGTGGCTCAAACTCTGCTCCTCAAACTCCTAGAGGAGACAGGAAACCACGAGAAAGCACAACGACGACATTCGTGGCCATTTTCTTTGCTGACTCCCTACGCACTTCTGGGCTTCTCGAAGGCCTTTATTAAGGCCATTTGTGGCCCTTCAGAACAGGACTAGGCATTCACTCGGATCAACTCGAAAGCCTTTTTAGGGCCATTATAGAGCCAGCACTTCAGACAAGGACTAGGTATTCACGTGGGTCTACTCAAAAGCCTTTATTATCAAGGTCATTATGCAGCCAGCCCTTCAGACAAGGACTAGGCATTCACTTGGGTCTATTTGAAAGTCTTTATTAAGGCCATTATGCAGCTAGCCCTTCAGACAAGGACTTTGCATTCCCTTTGGTCTATTCAAAATCCTTTATTAAGGCCCTGCTGCCCTCTAGACAAAGACTAGGCATTCACTTGGGTCTACAAGTGAACTAGCTTAAGGCCTTCATTGACCCAGAAACTTAGAACTAACTTCAATAGACTAAAATCTTTTGGATTTCAAATACCTAATAACTTAAAGATACCTTGAAAGACTAAACTACTTTGAACTTCAAATTCTAGGACCGAGTAAAAG
>Ga0209208_10002667_pt1 | contig 25607 bp, 26 predicted proteins | sample S1TSphfallax_3_FD_187694 | JGI IMG/M metagenome (GOLD analysis project Ga0209208, IMG submission 187694) | Host-associated microbial communities from peat moss isolated from Minnesota, USA - S1T2_Fd - Sphagnum fallax MG (SPAdes) (version 2) | ecosystem: Host-associated > Plants > Peat moss >...
TTTCTACCAAATATCCATCATAGGTTTGATTACTTATGTTTTCCATACTTATTATGGATTTCCCATGTATAGGTGGGACCATCCTAAGATACCTAACCAGTGTATCTTCTAAAGTGATGTCCATTTTAACATATGAAACTAGGCACAACATTGCCATGTGAGAAAAACTAGATTTGATAATAGATTCAATCCACTAAACCCGATTGAGTCTCTCAACTCATCCAAACCTTATGCAAAAACCATTTACACGTGTTAATTAGTTTGCTAATCCAAAAAAAAAAACAATGCATTCATCATAATCAAACATGCCAATTGAAACAACCTTCAATTGTGTCTATATGTATGTGTCCAACTTTGAATGTAGGCTTCAATCATTTGCAAATTTATGCATGGTCATGAACATTTCAAATGATCCATTTGAACATTTTCTCTATGTTTCATAGAAAATTGGATTGACATGACGCAAAACAACAAAGGAAGCTTACTAGTAATTAAATGTGTAACTCAAATTGTGACAAACATCATGATAACTTGGCTAGAGATGCCAACATGAACATTGTCCTACATACCACACATCTAGCAACAATCACTTGTTAGTTGTATTTTCAAACACAATGGGAACCTAGTTACTTGCAACCCACAACCATGGATTGTATTCCATGATGCTTAACAACATTTGCCCATATGTATGTGCATCCAAGAACTTTCATGGCATAGATAAATTAAGAGGCAATCTTCCAAACAAAAGAATAGTATAAATTAATGAGTGAATATAAATGATATCGTTAGAAAATGGGATTGTCACACAAACAATCCATATATACAAAGATAGTTAGAAGGGATACATTAATTGTGGCCAAAAATCAAAGAAGCATACTGGATTATCATTATGGCCCCCATATATTTAATAATAATTTTATCCTACATTGATAAGCCCACATTTGGACTTGCATACAATGTGAAACAAAAACATACAAGGATAAGCCCATCTATATGTAACACCTATACCCTACCAAAATGAACTAACAATTGCATACAAAACTCAAACTCATGAGTAGGTAAACATTAATGGCTTGATTATATCACAAATCCCAAGGTACCAAAAATTCAGCCTCCCACATGATGTAACACTTTTCCCTAGTGCTTTTCAATGCATCATCAAGGGTTGTCACCAAGGGATTGCACTTTGACTCATATCGCAAAATGGGCGTAAAATGGCGAATCACTCAAATCACCTACACTATTGCAACCTTGACATTGGGTTTGTGACTACGTGTGAAGTGTAAGGGCCCATGAGTCCAAGAATGTGTTTTGGTGTGAAACACACTCTCATAGAAGTGGGAAAGTGCAAGGGATGAAGCCCAATGACTCCCAAGTACACTCCCACTTTGGGAGTTACATTCATGTGGGAGTTGTCAATGTTCAAAACCTTGGTTGGAAAGGAAAGAAAACACCAAATTGGGCCCCTAGGACACCATTAGAAATTTCTTGAAGTGTAGATGTTTAAAGTGCCCTTGCATTGTTCATTTAGACCTAATTTTCATGAATTATAATTTAAAAAAAGGGGTGGGAATCAAATTGAAATTTGACTTCTGACCACAAATTGCTTGAAAACAAGGGTCAAATGAGGTCCAATTGGAGCGTTCTATACACCATTGGAAGATCTTTTTGAGGGCTATAAAATATTGCCTTGATTTGAGAAAGACATGAGTGTCCAAATTTTGGGACAACAAAAGTCCTAATTTTGGGACTCGCATTTGGGAGTCCCAAGGAAAAGTGACATTTGGATGTAGTCCTCACAAAAAGGCACATAGTATACTATAAGGAGGGGAGTGGTGCCTCTTCCCAAAGGTTGCGAGCCGTGTAAAGCTTGTGCTTAAAGTTGTCCCTACTAAGTCCGTTGCACCACTTCCATTCAACTTGCATTAATCGCCTTTTTTTTTGTTGTGCAAGTTGATTTCATCTTGAACTCTTACTTGTGAGTTCGTCCTAGTTCCATCTTAGAACTTTAGCATGGCCTCCTACCCCCGAAATGTTGCAAATTAAGGAGCATGCCCCAACTCTCTTGTTCTTCCGTTGTTTCATTATGGGACCCACCTTAGGGTCTCTTGAGAAGTTTGGGGGTGCATCATGCATGATTTGTTCACCCTCTTTACATAAAGTTGGCAACTCAGGTGTTGTTTTGCTCCATGAACCCTTACAAACCCTAGTAATGGCCTCAACCATGGCTATCCCAGGGAAGGTTGGGTGTAGGATAATGCATTTAGTCCCAAACTTGAGAAGGATTTGCATGTACATACATCATTTCCATTCTCATGTAAATAACACCAACAATTAAGTTTAAACCTAAAGGGTGATTTGGGTGAAAATCAAATTTGAATACTAAATTGAATTGCATTCAAATGATTTGAAATGGGCTTACATTTTTAGTTCAAGGTTACAAAGAGATAGGATGGCACACTTTCACCTCTTTGCATGTGCCTACCAATAATGCAGGAGGTTTTCGATTGACCTTGCCCTTGGGGTGGCTTGAAAGCTACCTCAAGCAACTCTTTGACCTTCTCAAGGTCTAGCTTGAACAAATGTCTTAGCGGCCTCCATGTACCACCAATCTGAGCTATAACACCTACAATATGGATGACCCCCTTCCCTTTGTTTACAACTGGAAGTGTTGCATGCTCTACATTTGGCCCTTGACCTATATGGGCTTCTATAAGTTGGGTCGAGTCTTCATGCACCACCGTAGCCAAGTTAGCAATGCTTTCAAGAGGCACCTTGGCTCCAACTTTGTCAATTTTAGTATGTGCATCATTGACCAAACGAGGTGTAGTTACTTCATTTAGCCCCATTTCCACCACTTCTTGATCCTTACCTTTAGAAGATGCAACTAATTCCAATATTGTCTGGTTAGTCTTGTTTCAATGTCTCCTTCCTGCTTGTTGGCTTTTCTTGGCCACAATGAGTAAGTTATCCTCAAATTTGGCACTAAAGACACTTCCACTTCCACTCCCCCCTAAACAATCTATCAACTAGGTGTCTTTCCAAGCATAATTGGGCTTATGGGTGTATAGCCTAAATGACCTACTTGTGACCCTCCTAGTCCTACCTCCCCTTTGCTATGGACCTCTTGACCAACACCTAAGGAAAACCTTAATGGATCATAATCACATGTTACTAAGATAGTTTGGGATGTATTAAGGTCGAAAGAATCCACCACACTAGTTAAATTAATGCCCATTGCCTTGGTCTTGCACATAGTGGCATCATGCCCTTACACTTGGCCGGTAACACCTTCCATTACATTCACATGTGTAGTCTGGTCTACAACATCCCCTTGAACCCTTTCATCGTTGACACCCACACTATGGTCGACTAAAGCCTTTGGTGTTGTGCCCTCGACTTCAATCCTTTGATTGGCCTTGTTGATTTCTAAGGTTAGAGGAAGTTTCAATGTTGAAGGGGTGCAAGAAAGGGTTGTTAAGGACAACATCAAGATGGTGGTTGTCTCATTTAACGCCTTGGATGGAATGTGTTTCATTGTTTGGGTTAGACCTAGGTGTGTCATACACTAATTCCTTGGGCAACAACTTTAGTCAATGTTTAGGGTGTTGCTGTTCTTAGAACATGGCTTTGATCTTAGCCAAAGATGCTACCCAAGACCCCACCTTGGCCATCCTAGCCATCAAGGTGTCCATCTTTGCCTCAATGGCTATCGTTTAATTTGCATCTAGCATAAAATTCATAGGATGTTCGATCTTTGGCTTCTTTACAAGTTGTTGATGGTTCACAATTTGCTAAACTCACTACAATTAACAACCCAAGCACCCCCAATGCATTATAAATGCACAACAAGTGTGTTACACTAAGGAAACCATTATAACATTGGCCTAAAAATCAATGTAATAAGGACTTACCAAAGTAGGGTCTAGTGGAATGAGGTCAATGGACTGAACTCTAGTGAATGGGTAAAACGAATGGGAGTGAGCTAGTGGAAAGGAGCTAGTGGAATAGGTGCCAATGGAAAGGGAGGAAGTGGAATGGGGTGAGTGGAATGGGAGTTGGTGGAAAGGGAGCTAATGGAATGGTAATGGGTGGAAAGGGGGTGAGTGGAATGGGAGCTACTGCAAAGGGGGTGAATGGAATGGGAGCTAATGGAATTGGATATGGTGGCCATGGAAAGGGGGGTGAGTGGAATAAGAGCTAGTGGAATGGGAGTTGATGGAAAGGGAGCTAGTGAAAATGGGGTGAGTGGATTGGGAGACAGTGGAATGGAGTGAATGGAAAGGGGGTGAATGGAATGGTAAGTAGTGGAATTGGGTCATTAGAACATGGGAATAATTAAATGAGGCCCATGGAACTTGAATATATAGGAATGGGTTCCAAAATTATAAACAATGGAGCAAATTCATTACGTGCAAGGTTCGACACTTATTAATGGTGGGCACTTTGTTGAAGGCCTTGTAGAAACTACCTCAAATGGTTCTTGGGCGAGACTTTTGGAGGCTTCTCCACCTTCACCTTGCATCACATGTACATAATGCATGTCACATTGGAAATATGCACATTTTTCTAATCAACTTCATAGTCTTCATTTGTGAGTCCCCAAGCCCATTGCTAGTATCAACTAAAATTAGTGATTATACTTGCTAGTGGACACTAAAATCAAGTGTAGACTAGTGCCAGTGTTTTAATCTATGGTAATAACATATACATACACTACTTCTAATGACATGCTATAGAAAATTGAAATTCACCCTTTCTTCCAAGGTTTCTTCACCATTGCGCTGATCTTCTGCATCAATACGTTCTCATGTTCAACAAACGAACTTTTCCAATATCGAACCAACTTGGGGCATGCATCTCTCGGGTAGTCATATGGCCTTACTACATCCCTTGCTATCTTCCACACCTTCCTCCACTTTTGCCTTGCAAAGCTTTGATGCTCTTGCAAGTATCTTTATAATGTACCAAGCTTCAATGGTAGGTCAATAACAAACAATTGTTCAAGCTTTACATGAATTGCATCCCACTACTTGGGCATGTGATGCTTGAAATTATGGATTGACACATCAAGGTGGTGGTATGCCACCTCCTTCACCTTTTGATGCCAATATGACCTATTGCTCACAATTTCCCCATTTTCATTTGTTGGGATCTTCAGTTGTTGAACTCGCCCAGATAATATGGAATCCTTGACATTTTTTTACAAATATCCAGGATGGGTTGGTTGGCCATTGGGTGACACTCTAAAAACCACATATTCTTTTAAATTAGGGTCAAATGCTTAAGTTGACCAAAGGTGAGAGTATGTTTACTACTTAGTAATTGTTGATCGATTTCCTAGAGCATGTCCTATTTTTTGGTTATCTACATTGTCAGCAAAATCTATTATTGTTTTCAATTGTCCAAATGACTCTTACATTGGTGGTTGACTCCTTGGGATTGTTTCCACTATGGATTTCGATGCTTACATTTGTTGGATGACTAAATCGAAGGTCTTTTGCAATTACTCTTCCTTTTCCCAATCTTTTGCAGTTTTGGTCTTCTAGGGCTCCTTCTCCCATTACAACACTAATCTTGGGTTTTAGCTTTTTGTTTCAATAGCTAAGACCGTTGATAACAACTTCATCCTTTTTTGGTTCTACATGGGAGATTTTGTTTTGAAACATATCTTGTGCAATTAATTTATGTGGATAGTCATAGATCTTATGTTCCAATGAATTGCATATGAAGCAACAGTAGACTAGGGAACTTCTTTGGCTTCGGTTCCCTTGTTTTCCATGGTTTGCACTCATTCTTCTCCCCACTTGAGGAGAATTTTGTTCATCGAAATGTTTTGTTTATCCTTCAATTTTTTGTTTAGATTTTCTAGGTTCCAATGACAATGCTCCTTTAGATGCGCGGTTTATGATAGAAACTGCACATTTTGTCAATTCGAATGTATTTAATGTTTATTTAGTTTTTTGGATGGTTCCAACAATTTTAGGTGTACCTTTTCATATGCCACAGTCTCTTCACAATTGACCACAAATCCTTTATGTTCAAATATAGTATCTCACTTCATTCTTGCAATTGTAATTCGTAAGTAAGGGACCAACCCAACTCAAAAAAAGGTTGTTAATAGGCTATCGTCCGCCTTATGTTGAAGACAATTAACAAGTTTGAGGATCCGTTCATAATAAACCTCAACCCCTTGAACTTCCCCAAGAAAAGACTTTAAGTCTGTAAGAAAATAATGGGGATCCAAAAATAAATAAAAATCTCTAAAAATCTTTCTAAATACCAAAGTTATCCAACTTTATCCTACATCTAGAATCTGGAACTGAAGTTAGAGGCGACAATTGATTTTTTGGTTCTATTAATAAATAACTTTTCAAAAAAAATTCTAACCTAAAATCGATAGTAAAATTGGATCTAACCTAAAATTGATAGTAAAATTGGTTATAACTTAAAATTGATAGTAAAATTGGTTTTAACCTAAAATTGATAGTAAAATTGGTTCTAACCTAAAATTGATAGTAAAATTGGTTCTAACCTAAAATTAGTAATAACATAAAGTCAATAGAAATGTAAAATCAATAAAGTTTGATTTTGGGTACAAATTTACAACTCCTCAAAATTGGTGTCGCAACCCTAGTCTTAGGCTCACGACAAAGGCAAAGGGTTGCAAGGTTGCGGGCTAAGAAGGAAGCCCAAGAGTCATGCCACATGCTCATGGGGGTGCAAGAGAGTGTGAGGGAATAGGCCCTCACACTCCCAAGGGAACTCCCACTTTGGGAGTTGGAGTCTCGATGGACTCTCAAATGTTTAGAGAGTGATTGCAGGGGTCAAAACCCAATGGATTGAAGAGTTCTTTATATTATTGAAAAACTATTGAAACATAGATATCTAAAATGTGCTTGCATGACCCATTTGGACATCTAAAACACAAGTTATGGCCAAAAGAAAGGTCGGGAGTCAAATTGGCAATTCGACTCCCGACCACTAAAAGTCAAAAATCTACCCAAATTACTTGCGTGCAGGCGGCGTGCGACATATTGTTGAAAAGCTCTCAACGAGGGCTACAACTTTGCTTAAAATTTCATCTCAATCCGAGGTTTGCACGCGAAGTTATGGGGCCCCAAAGTTGCAAGAGTCCCAACTTTGGCAATTTCAAGACTCCCACTTGGGAGTCCCGGGACAAAATGCCATTTGGATGTGGGCCTTGTGGAGAGGTGCATAGTATAATGTAAGGGGAAAGGTGGTGGCTTCCCCCAAGTCCAGGCCATGGTGTGTCTTGTGAGTCCAAGTTGCCCGTGGCTCGTTCTAGCACCAAAAGTGCTCCAACTATGCATTAACCACCTTGTGTTGGTTTTGTGCAGGCATGTGTGAGCAAGTGAAGCTTGTCAATTCTTCCTAGTCTCATCCTAGAGCTCCAGCACGCCCCTTTACCCCTCCAAAGTGCTGCAAGCTAGGGAGCATGCCCCGACTATTTGCTTTTCCGATGTTTTCTATTTGGGACTCACATTTGAGTCCCTCAAGGAGTTAGGAGTGCGTCAATTGGTAGAAAATTTTCTAGCCTTAACAAGGGGGTCCTCAAAGCTTGCAACTGGGAGAGAATTAACTACCACCCACTTCATGCAAATCTGAAAATTTTAGCTCTCCAAATAGGATTTAATCTCCTTGAAAATTTAAGGATCATCCAAATGGAAAAGAAGCATTCAAATTGACAGTAAAAGTTGGAATCACATCCAAGCAAACCTCCCTATTAGATTTGGCGCATTAATTAGGTTTGGCGCATTAATTAGGTTTGGCCTTTTCACTTTTTTTTTTCTTTCCAAAATTAGACCCTTTCTTCTTCACCTCTTGCATTGAGCGCTTGTAAAAGTTTGTAGGATTCTTGGAATCCTAACTCATTTTTCTCATGTAATGAAAACTATGAGGATGGAGTGTTTTCCTTTGAACAGTCTATTGAGAATTCAAGCTTAACTAGTTATGCTTCATTAGTTACTAGAGTAAGAAAATAACTAGGTTACTTTCACAAGGTTGAATTACTCTCTTTACTTATATTAGTTTGGTTATTTGTGGTTTGGTCTTGTAGTTAAATACCTTGGTGTTGATGGTTTGTTCTTCTTTTCTTCATTGCACAAGTTTGTGTATTTCATGTGATAGGAACCTTGAGGAGTTTTTGATGTTATGTTTCGTGTTGTGAGGATCGTGTTTTAATTTTCTTTCAATAAAATTTTATGTTTGCACTTGAGTAGATCTCCTATTTATTAATATGGTATCATAACTTAGTTTGTTTAATGAGAAGGTTTAAAGAGATATAGACCTAAAAAGTCTCTAGAACTAGAGCTTGAAAATCTCTAGTAATATCATAGGAGTTTGTCAAATGCAAAAGAGAAATGAGGAAAGGAAAGAAATGAAGAGAAAGCAAAAAAAAAAGGTGAGAGGAGATCCACATATCAAGAGTTGTGGAAGTCAAATCTTTAAATCTAGATTTAGATCGATTGTGAAAAGATCTTAATGTGAAACTTGAAGAGATTATAGAAGATTATAAGACGCTTTTATTTTCAAATTTTCAAAAGAAAAGGATATGTTTTGTAAGAGTTATGAACTTTTGAAAATTTTGTGTCAGATCTGGTTTTTTGGTTATATCTCCTTTGTTTGAGCTTTTTTGGATATGTAATTTTGAGATCTTATAAATCATAAAATACTTTATATGTGAGAGAAATTTCAAGTCATTTGAATATGTATTGAAAGAAATTCAAGTATTTCAAGTTTCAGCTTCAATTTTAAAATCAATTTCTTTTGAAAGTGATAACTTTTTGTGGTCATCATCAATAGAGCTGAAATTTTGAGCAGATATAGAAAACATATATTCAATGTTTCTCCCCAAAATCTCAAGGAGTTTGAAGTTGCTCAGAGCAAGTTGTAAGTCATTTTGTGTTCAGGTTCCAGTTTGAGGTGACTTCAAAGAAGTAGCAAGATCTCTCATTTTATGAAACTAAATGAGTTGAAATTTTGAGAGATGGTAGTAGACATAGATTTTCATGTTTAAGAAAAATTTCAAAAGAATTCAAGGTCATATGTGAGCGGTGTAGCTTTGCAAAGTTGATGTGACAGAAGTTTACATTGATAAGACATTAAAACAAATTTTTGAAATGGAGCAAATACAACTTGGGAGTACTTGAAGGAAGGAGTTTGAAGATTGGGAAGCGTAAATAAATTATTAAGACCTTCAAAAAAAAGTTTGGTATGCAATCATGTACTTAATACCATACAAGATATTATACGAGATACCTACATATACGTAAAACCTATGTATAGTCTAAAATTGTGTATAATACTCGAGACATACATACATATGCAAGGTCCATCTTGTTCAACCTTAACCCTAACCCTAATCCTAGAAACTTAAGGAAAGAAAACCCTAATCCCAATCCTAGAAACCCAAGGAAGGAATTAAAATCATTTGTCAAACCCCAAAAGGACATTGAATGTTGGTTTGAAAGATGGCAGATGGTTTTTCTCAAATTGCAATTGAGAAATTAGACAAGAACAACTTTTAAGTGTGGAAATTTATGATTATAAATTTCTTTATGGGGAAAGGTTATTGGGAATTCATAACTAGTGATGAGACAGAACCTCCTCTCCCAAAAAACCCCACACAACAACAAATTCAAGCTAATAAAACTTGGCATGAAAAAATAAGGAAAATCTTGTATTGGTTTTTTGTGAGTGTGTCCAATTCCATGATTATGCATATTCAAGATGAAAAATCACCCATGCAAGCTTAGGATACATTGGTGAAGATGTATAGCACCAATACACAAACTTGCAAAATGTAGCTTAAGCAAAAGTTGCATAATCCACAAAAAAACAAGATGAACATCAATGACTATTCTACAAAGGTGAAAAACCTTGCAAATGTTCTTGCATCTATAGGAGCCCCTGTAGATGATGAAAATCTAGTGGCCATGACCTTGAATGGACTTGGAAAAAATTATAGCCAGTTTTGTACTTCCATTGCAGTTCAAAAAACATTTCATGATTTCCAAGACTTAATAACCCTACTTATAAGTGAAGAGATGAGAGTTGTTGGTACCTCATCCAATGGAGGATCACAAGAAAGTGTTTTCTACTCAAATTATTATAGAGGTAAAGGTAGAGGTGCTAAAACCTCATTTCGAGGTCGACACGAAAGCTTGCATGGTGGACATCGTCAACATGAAGGTTAGTCTCATGGAGGTGGACGAGGAAACTTTAGAGGAAGAGGAAGTCATCGAGGTTGTGGTGGAAGTCATCGAGGTCAACAACCAAATAACGACTCAAATTGCTACTATTGCGAGAAACCTGGGCACATGGCAAAGAATTATTATCAAAGGGAGCATGATGCACGAAATGGAAAGCTACAACAAGGGAATTATGCATCAACTAGCAATCAAGGTGATGAGCAACTATTTGTGATGCAGCACATGGCAAATTCAATGATAAGAGGAATATCAAATAACAATGTTTGGTATGTGGATTTTGGAGCTTCAAATCACATGACTAGTCATGTAGAATGGTTCAGAGACACAAAGGATTTGAAGACACTAGGGTTTGTGGAAACTGGTGATGACATTACACATCCCATCACACAAATTGGCAAGGTGCCATTGTCCATGCAAGATGGGCAAAACAAAATACTTGAAAGATGTACTATGTTCTAACCATAACAAAAAAATTGGTCTCTGTAGGCCAAATGGTGGAACGAGGTTTACAGGTGACATTCAACCCAAATGGATGTTTTATGGAAGACATGAAGAACCAAGGCAAATTGATTGCCAAAGGAGAAATGAATGGACGAATGTTCACCTTGGATGTGAACATGCATGAGGTGAATTCCATGTTATTCACACATGGAAAAGGAGCTAGAAACATTAGAATTTAGCACAAGCGAGTTGGCCATGTTAATCTCTAATGTCTTAAGCTGATGGAGAAACAAAATCTTATTGGAGGTCTTCCTAAATTTGGAACAGAAGAGGTGATGTTAGAAGTTTGTGAAGCATGCCAATTAAGGTTGTAAGCTAGGCATCCATTCCCAATTCAAACAACTTATGTAAGTTCCAAACCTTTGGAAATGATCCACTCATATGTGTGGACCACAAAGACAAAATCCATTGGAGGATGCAAATACTACGTGAGTTTCATTGATGACCACACAAGGAAGGTGTGGGTCTACTTCATGAAACACAAAGGTGAAGTGTTTCAACATTTTTTGAATTGCAAAGCAATGGTGGAGGAGGAGAAGGGTGTGAACATCAAGTGTTTAAGGTCCGATGGAGGGGGAGACTATTTTTCAAATGAATTCAGTGAATACTTGAAGGAGCATGGAATTTTAAGGAAATACTCGTGTAGTTATTCCCCACAACAGAATGGAGTTGTTGAAAGGAAAAATAGGCACATTGAAAAAATAACACTTGCCATGTTGAATGAGAAGAATTTACCAAATTACTTTTGGGCTAAAGCACTAGCAACTACAGTATATATCATGAATCGAACACCCACAATAGTAGTTCATGGCATGACACCTAAAGAAAAATTCCCAGGTAAGAAACTAAATGTCTCACACCTCAAAGTGTTTAGTTGCATTGCATATGTGCATGTTTTTTATGAAAAGATATCAAAATTAAATCCAAAAGCTGAAAAGTGCATCTTCATTAGATATTCCTTAGAACAAAAAGGATATAGATGCTTCAACCTTTCCATTTGGAAGTTGCAAATGAATAGAGATGTTGTGTTTAATGAGATGGTTAACTGGTACCCACCACTAAAGATAGCATAAGATGGAGAGGTTAGAAATGGTGATGTTCCATCAAATGTGGAACAAGAATCACAATTAATTAGTGGACCACAAAAGTCCTCAATTAGTGGGTCTAGTACATTCCATGGAAAGGAAAATTAAGATCTTCAAACATTGTAGATGGTAGTTCTCAAACATCATCTAGAAATCCTCATGTAGATGATGAATCAAATGATTCAAAGAAAAATGTGAGTGAAAAATCAAGAATCCTTTCAGTTACTACTCCTAAAGCTCGGATGACTAAGAAAGCTTTGAAAACACTTGACAACAACAATGGAGTACGAAGATCCACACGAGTCAAGTACCCTGTACAAAAACTCACATATGATGGCTTTGTAGCTCATCATTACGCATACATGGTGAGAGTTATACATGAGGTTAAACCCACTTGTTTTGAACAAGTGGTTGGAAACCTTAAATGGGATAATGCCATGGATGAAAAGATAGCGGCGTTAGATGCTAATGTTACTTGGGAGCTGGTAGCTTTACCAAAGAATAAGAAAGCAATTGGGCACAGATGGGTGTACAAAGTCAAGCACAATGTAGATGGATCTATGAGCAAATACAAAATAAGATTGGTTGCCAAAGGTTATGCCCAAACTTATGGCATAAACTATGAGGAGACATGTAGTCCAATTGCCAAAATGACAACTGTAAGAGTAATCATTGTTATGGCAGTAGCAAAAGGATGATTGTTACATCAAATGGATGTAAATAATGTTTTTCTTCATGGAGATTTACATGAAGATGTGTACATGGAACAACCACCAAATTATGTGGACCAAACATGTTCTAATTTGGTTTGTAGGTTGAAGAAAACTTTGTATGGTTTGAAACAAACACCTAAAGCTTAGTCAGACAAGATAGGTCAATATCTTGTCACAAGTGGATTTCAAACATCCAATGACACACTCCCAACTCCTTGAAGGACTCAAAAATGAGTCTAAGTACAAGATAGCGGAAAGGAGAGGAGTCGGGGCACGCTCCTTAGCTCACAACACTTTGAGGGGTAGAGGGGCGTGTTGGAGCTTTGGGATGGAACTAGGAAGAGTTGACAAGCTTCACTCACTCACATGGGCCTGCACACAACCCACACAAAGTGGTTAGTGCATAGTTGGAACACCTTTGGTGCTAGGAAGAGCCACGGGCAACACGGACACACAAGACTCACCACGGCCCGGACTTGGGGGAAGCCACCACTTTCCCCCTTATAGTATACTCTACACCTCCTCACGGGGCCTACATCCAAATGACTTTTCTTTCCCGGGACTCCCGAGTGGGAGTCCTGAAATCGCGCCAATCGGGACTCCCGCAACTTTGGCGCCCCATAACTTTGCGAGCAGACCTCAGATCGAGGTGCGGTCTGAAGCAAAAGTTGTAGCTCTCATCAAGAGCTTTCCAACGGTATGTTGCACGTTGTCTGAAGTCAAGTAAATCGGGTCGATTCCCGACTTTTTCTGGTCGGGAGTCAAACTAGCAGTTTGACTCCCGGCCCTTTTTTTGGCCATAACTTGTGTTTTAGATGTCCAAATGATGAATGCGAGCCCATTTTAGACATCTAAGTTCCAAGATATTTCTAATGATATAAAGAACTCCATAATCCATTGAATTTTGACCCCTGAAATTGCTTTTTAAAGTTTTGGAAGTCCACCGGGACTCCATCTCCCAAAGTGGGAGTTGCCTTGGGAGTGTGAGGGTTCACTCCCTCACACTTTCTCACACTCCCGGGAGTATGTGATGTGACTCCCGGGTTTCCTCTTGGCCTGCACTCTTACAACCCCTTCGCCTTGGTTGCAAGCCCAAAGCTAGGGTTGTGACATCCAATGCAAACTTTTCACTATATGTGAAAAAAACAGATCATGGGATTGTTGTCCTAGTCATCTATGTTGATGACTTGATTATCACGGGAGATAGTGATGCAGACATCTTTGATTTGATGAAGCTTTTGAAACAAAAATTTGAGATGAAAGATTTGGGAGAGTTGCGTTACTTCCTTGACATTGAGGTAATCCAATCCCCAAAAGGGATATGGTTACTACAAAGGCAATATGCATTGAACAAATTGTCTGAATATGGGATGACGGGTTACAAACCCATTTCAATTCCATTGGAGCAAAATGTGAAGTTAAGTGCAAATGAAGGAGACCTTGTGGAGGATACCACTAAGGCAATATGCATTGAACAAATTGTCCGAATATGGGATGACGGGTTGCAAACCCATTTCAATTCCATTGGAGCAAAATGTGAAGTTAAGTGCAAATGAAGGAGACCTTGTGGAGGATACCACTATGTACAAATGCATAATGGGGAGTTTGATTTACATGACCATCACAAGGCCAAATTTGAGTTATGTAGTTGGAGTGGTGAGTCAATTCATGTAAACACCATGAAAGTCACATTTGGATGTAGTGAGGCGCATACTGAGGTACATAAAACATACCTTGCAGTGTGGAATTTTTTATGAAGCCAAGAGCTAGTTACAAGTACATGGATACATGGATGTTGATTAGGTTGGCAATGTTTCAAATAAAAGATCAACTAGTGGTTTCATGTTTTCTTTTAAAAGTGGTGTTGTTAGTTGGAGCAGTAAGAAACAACCAACAATTGCACTATTAAGCATGGAGGCAGAATATAGAGGCGTAGTAATTGTTGCATGTGAAGTAGTTTGGTTACAAAAACTACTTTTAGATTTGGGACAATTAGTGGATGCTCCTGTTGTCATTTATTGTGATAACATTAGTAACATACTACTTGTTAACAATTCGATTTATCATGTTAGGACAAAGCACATTGAGGTGCACTACCATTTTATTAGATAAAAAGTTCTAGCAAAAGAAATTGACTTTATTCATGTCAGTATTAAAGATCAAGTTGCTAACATTTTCACAAAGGCTTTAGGTACATACAAGTTAAAGAAGTTTCGAAAAATGTTTGGTGTACTAGAAGTGGATTTGAGCTTGAGGGGGAATGTTGAGAATTCAAGCTCAACTAGTTAGGTTTCATTAGTTATTGGAGTAGGAAAGTAATTAGGTTACTTTCACAAGGTTTAATTACTTTCTTTACTTATATTAGTTTCGTTATTTATGGTTTGGTCTTGTAGTTAAATACCTTAGTGTTGATGGTTTGTTCCTTTTTTCTTCATTACACAAGTTTGTGTATTTCATGTGACAAGAACCTTGAAAAGTTGTTGATGCTATGTTCCATGTTGTGGGGATCATGTTTTAGTTTTCTTTCAATAAAATTTTATGTTTGCACTTGAGTAGATTTCCTATTTGTTAACACAATCTAGATATCAGCCGCAATTGACAAGGTGCAAGGAACTTTAGTCCTTGAGAAAATCCTTACGAAACATGGTGTTGTCCACTTTAAGATCATGCCCAAAAAAGAGGGGGAGTTAGTCAATGGCTCCCATGGGAAGGACATGATAAAATACCTACAAGAAATTTAAAAAGGTTCCAATAAGAAATTGGAGTTTTAAACTATTTTTCATCCTTTATTCTCAACACCGAAAGTAGGGGAATAATGGATGTGGTAAAGGAAGCAACAAAGTGGCAAACCTATACAAAATTTGTTTTAATGCCTTCTTCCCTCTTATCTATTACTCCTAAGATTTGTTTTTCCGCACACTATCCCTTGGCTTGAATTCACAAAAAAAATAGATCCCCCAAATAGTTTTTCGCCATTCCTAAATGTAAGATGCAAGTGAGATTCATGACTATATTGGCATAAAGCTTGAGAGCTTCAGCCTCCAATTGGATGAAACAATTAAATGGATTAACAACTAATGACACAACTACAACAAAGCAAGCAAGAGAGAAGAAGAAATGATACCTAGTGCTAGAAAGTGGCCTTGTGAAGCCATTTGTCAAATTGTTGGTTTGAAAATCCTTGCTTGGGGAAGTTCTTGGCCTCCCTAAGCACATTGGACTCATTCCACTACTTGAGCCAAAAAAAATTATGTTGTGGAATCACACAGGAGTATGCTAGCATTTGAAGCTTTTCTATGAATTTTTTTGGCTTTGAATTCATGTCATAATGAACTTGAATCTCCTTGAGGAAATCTAGACCAAGAGCCTGGTCACAAATAAGAAGGTGCTTGTAAAAAGCCGAATAATGGTCCTTATTGACTTGCTCCACAACCTTCTCCATGCACTGTTGAAGCTTGGTTGTGGACCTTTTTGTGGGGTCAAAAACTTCTTCATAGTAGAGCTTAACTACTACATTGGCAGTTGAAGAGATCTCTTGCTACAAGCAGAAGAAAAAAAACAAAACAAGTGAAACAAACACCAAAAAAACATGAAGATGAAACGAGGGGACTCCCCAATGAAGGATGGGGAAGAGAGGATTATAAACCTTGTATGTGTAGTCAAAATAAACCTCGAATGTAAGGGAGTGCCAAGTCTTGTGATTTATTTTGGCATTTCTTGAAAACATCCACCAAGAGGACATTTTGGAATAGCTCCATAGGATGATGCCAATGGATTGGATGCGGAAAAATTCATGCACAAGCCTTGACTGCACATGATCAAACTCCATGGACCTAGGAATAAGGAAGGAAGTCATTTGATGGAATCAGGAACAATAAAACATTGAAAGAAAACATACATTAAGGATTCATTGAAAGGTGGAAAACTAACTTGTTCATGTCTATCATGGTTGTGAGGAGCTTGACAAGACCATGCACAATATAGAGCACAATAAAGTCCATTGAGTAATGTCATTCAAGATTCTCATTATGCACAAGTTGGATGTAAGGCAACCAAGCTTGTAGCCTATGGTTGTCCCACACAAAAAAATATGCCTTGAGAGAAACTTGAGATCTAGATCTCCAAGAAGGAGGCTTTCAAATTTCTCATTTTCAAAATGCCAATGGGCATTCCAAGAATCAACCTAGGAATCAAGAAATTCCTCCTTTCCCTTGCAATTCAAGGGAGATATGTAGAATACCTTATATCCCTCACAATTTCCAGTTTGAAATGCATGCTCCATCTTCAAGACATCTATCTTGAATGCAAGATGCACAATAGGCATGGAGATCATCCTACACAAGGGGATGTTCATTCATGCCCTCCTCTTCAACATCAATATATCTTTAATAGGAACATGATATAAACATAACTCAAGTTCTAATCCAATACTAGACCCAAGCTTGAACTCTAGTTCCTCATGCACAAATTGAGCTACTTTTAAGCCAAGAGTAATTCAACAACGCCTAGAAAACAAAAAGAAACAAAAAACCCAAGTTCAAGCTTAAGTTCAATTTGGGACTTGAGCTTGAGCTCGGGTTTTTCTTACTTTGTTGAATTATTCTCAAGATTGAGAATAGCTTAACAATATCTATAGTAGAAAACAAAATCATGAACTTATGGTTGGTTTCTTCTTACACTGTTGAGTTACTCTTGGCACTAATAGTAATTCGACAATGTCTGTAACAAAACAAAAAAAACCCAAGCTCAAGCTTAAGTCCAAAATCAAAGCCGAATTTCAACTCAAGTTCTTCATGCACAACCGAGTTACTCTCGACACTAAGAGTAGTTCAACCACACCTACAAAAACAAGAGCACTCAAATTTAAAAATTAAAAAAAAAAAAAAAACTTGAGTTCGAGTTTAGGTTTGATTTGGGACCCAAGCTTGAACTTGGGTTATTCTTACACCACTAAGCTACTTTCGATGTTGAAAGTAGCTTGACAATCTTTGTAGCAAAAAAAAACTCAAATGAAGCTTGGAGAATCTTGGAGAAATTTATGCCTCGAAAATGGTCTTAGGAACTTTTGAGCTATCTCCTCCCTCCCTCCTCTTGCATCCAAAATTCCACAAAGAGACTTAATGAAAACTCAAACATTTTTTTATACTTTCAAAACCCTAAAATAATAACTCAAAGCCCCAAGATTTTTATTGAATGTTGGTTGCTTCTGAATTCAATGTTGGTTTCATCATCTGTTGATTCCTTGTTAGATCTTGCTCTTCCAACCTTTTAATGAATGGAAAGCAATGTCAACCCCCATATTAGTTGAGAGTGCATCCTAATATCTATTCACAATCTCTTTTAAACACAACTTCAAAAATTACAACTATAGGGTTCTACTACCTATAAGATCGGGGTGCATACCTTGTTGCCTCACACACATGCATTAAGTAATAAGCTTGTGTGCATCACCCCAAGTTTGAATTTTGTTATTCCAAAAGTACAAGAAGTTAAGCTTATTATAACTAAAAATTGGTCAAAAGATAATCACATTTCTTAACATTTCTTAACATTGAAAATTCCTTTTTAGAGAAAGAATTCACTTGGACTCTTAGTATCCTCATCGCATGTCCTCTTGCCCTTTTCTAAAACCATTGTAGATGTTTTCATTTGCACCCTTGTGTGTGTCTAGTTGTGCCATTTATGTCTTCTTGTTTTCTTGGGAGGTTGCCTACTACTTATAATAATTTTCTATATTTGGGAAATGACTAATTGAAAACATATTATTTGCTCTATTTATAGCATGAGTAGGGGGTTGGTTAGGGTTTCTATGGGAGTGTCTCCAATATTTTGCCATTGCACTGACCTAATTTTGGGACATAATGATTCTATATGTTGATGTCCTTTCGTTCATTCTCTAGTGTTTCCCTTTGATAATCATAGTGCCAATTTCAAGAAATGTTTTATTTATGCCTTAATTGTTGCATTGAATGTTTAACTTTTTGTTGACTAGCATTTCGTTATTGTTGAAACTTTATCACTCAAATATATGTGCTCAAATGTTTACTCTTTGATGATAATGAACTTGTCAGTACTTTCTCTAGGATTACAATGGTGATAAATTTGTTAGTACTTTTTCTAATAATACCATAATCATTCCCCTCCATTTAATGAATATCTTAAACTAGTCATTGGTGCAATTATAACTCTGTGTGTTTGTGCCCAAATGTGCCATTCTATTCTTTCCCATCATTTCATTATTGTTGGAAAGTGTATGATGAAAAACTCTCATTAACATTCCATTTTTTTCATATGTTGAAACTGAATATCATCTAGTTTTCGTCCTACTTCGGCACCTTGTCTTTTAGGTGTGAGGCTAAGGTTTGCAACTATAACCATCACTTGGTCCTCATGTTTGATGACACTTTGATATTGATTAAAATCCCAATTGGTTATTTGTAGTCACTTTCCTATCTGCTATTTTGTGGGATCTCTTTCCTATCTAAGGTCAGACAAATACTACGCCTTGTCTTATTCCATGTATTTATTATTAATTATTCTCTACTATTCTGTTGGATCCCTTTCCTATTTAAGATCAAATAGATATTACACATTGTCCTATTCCATATATTTATTGTTAATTCCTAATTATACTTTAAATTGTTTTTGAATTCACAAATTTTTTAATGATAATGTCTATTCCTTTCACATTTGTACAACCTAGCTTTGATACAATTAAAACATGTTTTACACCAAGAATTGGGGCCAAAAATACTTATGGCCAAGTTTGAACATTCTTGGGTTGTAAATGGGCCCTAATTTACTAACAACTATTAGAACATTAACGTCACAATATTAATACATGTTAGAACATTGGCCCTAGTGGTTACAAATTGGCCTCCCAAATTTGATGGTATCATTTTTTTGGGGTCAGGGTCAATAGATGGGCACAAACTTTAACTCTTATTAGTATTTTAGGTTGGCTCCAGCTTCTAAACAAATATGAATTTTAGATTTTGGTTGAACATTACCCCTAACTCCTAGTGTAAAGGGGGCTTAGATACAAAACCATGATATTATTGGGTATCATATCAAGATGAAAGAAGGATCTCAATGTCTAAAACATTTAGCAGGAATAGGTACTTGCATAGTTGTAGGTTTTTATTTTCTTACGATGTCTATGTGTTCTTTCCAATACATCCTCAATGTTTTTTTGCATATTTTTTAATTAATTAAAATCCAATGAATTTCTTGTTCCTCTACATATCAATGTATCTAATCATTGTTGCTTCCTTTCTAGATCAAGTATTTTAGATCTCATATTTGATTACAAAATATCCATGTTTTATAACAAATATACTTGTCTTCCTCCCTACTTCTTTATTTTCTTCATTTTTGCACCTATTTTTTATTGTTTTTTGTTCTGTCCTCTTGCTTTAGTTATACCCCTCGTTAAAAATAACTCTTTCATCCTTGTTCAAATCGTGAATAGTGTCACCAATCCAAGCAATTTCATTGGGGGTTCCATTCAACACCAAATAAATGTTATGTGATTTATATACGAAGGTTGGTTTTTCAAAGGTTTTTTTGAAGGTTGATCATGTGAAAAAACATCTTTTTTATATAGAAATTTATCACTTTCTTCTTTCTATCTTGTTTCATGCAACTTCCTACTACATTATTTGACATGTTCACTTTTCGTGGTTTTGAACTAAAATATAGTTATGTAGTTTAACAAACATTATTCCCTTTTTCATGCTTCTATTTTGTTCCCTACAATTTTCTTCATAACAATCTATAGTTTATGGATTAGAAATGGCAACATTTTATGCTAAAGGCAAGGTTGATCTTACGATCATAATTGACACTTTTTGGGAATGCAAGTCTTTAGAAAAAGTTTGTCTTACGTGTTTGGTTTTCATCTTGGTTCTATTTATGTCTTTAGAGGTGATGTTTACGATGACAACAATGGTGTCAAAAATTCATTATACCAAGAGTCTATTTCAAATCCTCATGGGGTCCATTAGGACATCAAGGTAGTGAGGTATAGGATTGTTGGTGACAACTTGACATAGTGTTTTCGAGGCACAATCCTCACCTAGGGACCACTACATATGTGGTGAATGTGGTTCATGTAGCTTTCATTGTGAAATAGGAAGCACCCAACAAAGAGGATATTCCAGTATCATCGTTGCATTTCTTTTCATCAACCTTTATTGATCTTAACAATTCTTTTGATGAGGATGTATCCTTGCTTATGGGATATAACATAAATGTATATGGTTCATTTCCACCCTTGGTTTTGGGAGTGTCCATTCTACATGGCATGCCTTTGAATCTGAATTAGGTTCAAGGTTGCAGCTTCGAAACTATAATCGATTGTTTGAAAGCAATGTCTGTTACACCACATTCATTAAATGAGTTAAGGTTTTTGGACTATAACAAGATCAAAAGTCAAAAGGTTTCTTTTTTGCCCATCACATTTAATGATGAATTAATCTTTGAATTCATGCCCATTTGTTTTCTAATTGGCCATTTTAAACAAATGCAAGGCATGGATCGCAAGTATGATGGTCATGCTTGGTGCAAAATGAAGACCTCCAACATCAAGAAAATTTTGGTTTGGGATTTAGAAGCAACTGGTGCTTGGGGCACTTATGTCGCCTTAACAATTCTTGCAAGCATTTCCTTCGTTCTATTATGTGCAAAAAGTGAGTTGGACCAATGATTATGCCCAAATTCCCTTGGCGAACCATTTTGCACTATGTCCTCATGTTTGTATAGTTGTTTGCAAGTTGTGTTCCATGTCCTTTTTGTGTTAATAATTACCCATGTTGGATGTATTATGTTATCCATAAATTCTAATTGCTTTCAAGAGCTATGGTTCACCTTGGCACGCATGAGCACCTTTTTATAAAGGGTGTGTGCAGGGATTCTTTGGAAGAAATGAAAGGTTTGGTAGAAGGTTAGGTTTGTCACACCTTTAAGGGGAAAATCTCTGCAATTACTGTGAATCCAAATAAAGCCTTTTTAGCACATCATTTTTTCAATGGGGATGGGGAAGAGCCTATGGAAATTCTTCAAGGTGAGAAACTTGACAAGGTGATGGACAAGTTCCAGCCCCTCTGTTCTCCCAACATTTGAAACCTCATTGCATCCTTTAAGCATAGTGCTAGTACTAGAGGCTCCATGGATAGCATATTTTTCAAGTTGAGAAATCCTTATGACTATATCCAAAATAGATGTTTCCTTAGACAAACAATTGGGCAAAAGGTGATTTTGTTTAAAATGTTGCTCTATAGGCCAACAAGTGGTGTTGATTTGGTGAGGTGCATGCAACCTAGAGGTAATTTGCAAAAAAATTGGTTGATGTTTGATCATGTCAAGCATGTTCATGAATGGACCACCATGGCTTGTAATGTTTACGACCCAATGTAATGTAAAGTGCTCACCATTGCAATTTGTGACATGTAATTTAAATCCATAGAAGCTCAATGTGTCATGTGGACAAAACTAAACCAGGTGACACTCAAGTTTGGTCTTGCAAACCTTAATTTCAAAGGTTTCATGGCAAATAGTGCACATGCCAATTAAAATGGTGTCCACATCGTGTATAGTTTTGGAAATGCATGTATGAAGATGGTTGACAAGGAACAAACTTGCTTGTTCCAATTGGACTTAGTCACTTGACAAAGACAAAAAATAGTTGATTGCACCAAAGTTACAAAAACAAACCAAGGCCTTGTGTTTTGAATACAAAAATGCAACATCTTTGGAAGAAAAAGATGTCAATATGTTGTAATTCAATGTTGGTGGTATTCTTCAAGGGTTGCTCGCAAGAATGTAATTCACGAACTTAATAATTGGTTGGGTTTTTGGCACATTCGTGTGAGACAATGGGAGGGCTTCATGTTGTGAGACATCTTTTTTTTCTTTATTATTATTATTATTATTATTATTATTGATGCCAATAACTAATTTGTCTTTTTGAAAATGCTTGTAGAAGTTTAACCGATTTGTAACTTGTTTCAAACAATCCATAACATTTGGCCATAACAATATGGGAAAAGGGGTGGATGCCTTTACACTACAACTTTTAATGATTATGTTTATGCTTTCATACAAAGTTTATTGTACAAGGTATATTTGAATGGTGGAAAATGCAATGAGGGTCTTAACAAAAATTAATTGTGAATGCGATGAGCAAGCCAATTTGGTGACCTATTACAAATGGCCAACAATGTCACAAAATGCACCAGCATGTCTTCCTTCATTACCAAGACACGTCATTTGGAGGGTCAAGAGGTTTTGGATCCATGAAATGGAGTGCTAACATAGTCCTAGGGTTAAAAGGGGATTCACACAAGCATGATTGTGTGAATTTCTTTTGACCAAAAGCTAATGCAATGTCAAGTGGCTTCACTAATTCGAATGTTGATGTTAGTAACTCTAGTGGGATTGTGAAGGATGAGGCAATTGTTCTAACTTTTCAAGGATTAAAGGTTCAAGAATGTGTGTGTGGGGATGGTGTGTATGTGGAGAATTGAAAGGTGCCCACCATCATCAAATACTCATTTTTTGCATTCAAAAAGATTTGATGAAGCATTGCGACACCCAAATCATTACAAGAAGAACAATTTGTGGCACACCTAGTCTATGTTATGATGCTTTGCAATCTGATTTGAAAGGGTCTGCATTAATCTGTCACAAATTTTGGTTTTGTGCATATGATTTAACTCATTGTGTTGGAAGAACTAGAAAGAAGTATTGTGTCGATAGACCACTTGTCCCACCAACATGGCCAATGTAAGTAGGGACCAACTTGATTCAATTTGAAATCACAACATTGGAAGAGGCATGATTTATTTTGTGTGAAGCGTGAAAATGTGCTCCTCACACCTTTTTTATGAGTGAGAGTACATCACTTCTTAATCGACATGTAGATCCAACCACTTGGCCAAAAACTTGCAATAATAAGGCAATTTGGTGAATAACAAATATGAAGTTTTCAACATAATAGACAAATAGGTGGGAGGTTGGATGACTTTGGAGGTTGTTTTGCCAACTACAAAAGTTCCTCCACCAAGGTATGGATAGATTTACATCGTGAGTTTCGATCCACCTCCTAACACAAAGCAATATGAAGTGACGATTGGAAATTTCCCTACTTGGACTTGTGTTGACTTCATAACAATGATGGCAAGTTCCTTGGGTGGTCGTGGTCATGGGTGCATTGCAAATTAACCTCTATTTCATCTTGCAAAATGTGATATACTGTGACCAAACAGAAAATTTCATTCATTTCCTGACACGAAGTCGAAATGAAATGCAACACTTAATGAGTTGTGGTAGGGTGGTAGTTTGCGAATAATTGGGAGTGCTACTATCAATTTGTATAGCATGCGATAATGGGAAATTTTCACTAAATACATTTTGAGGCAATTAATAGATATAAAATATTAGTATGAAATGCAAAATTCTCTTTCATTTTTTGAAACACTTTGAATGAATTGAAATTGTTTTCGTTTGTGCAAATGGATAGCCTAATGGGCATGGGTTTATGTGTGTGTAAATTATCCCAACTAGTACTGAATACATTGAATTTTTTGCAACAAAGAAAAATCTTATTTATCTTTGTCATGTGTCCTACCTCTTGTGTTTTGGTAAACAATCAAAATATGCTTGTTTCATAATTCAGTGATAAAATATCACCTGGAAATTTTGAATGTCCTTTCCACTTGTATAATTTTATGCATGAGATATTATATATATCCAACCCACAAACAAGCATTACTATTTTATTCAACAATATTTAGAATATGAAAAAGCCTAAATTTTACTAAACATTTTCAAAAATTAAGTTCATCCAGAAAGTTTTGTTGAAAAAGGTTTTTTTATGATGAGTTTCTTCCATTATCTTCATCCATGTCCACATGGCAAAATACTATGCCATGTCAATTTTGATTTAATCTTAAATGGCAAAAAAATTCCAAAAATATTTTGTCCACATCATCAAAGATTTTTTAAAAAATTATATCATGTTCACTTGCTCATATTGTTCACCTACTCACTCACGCTCACAAGATAATGTCATTGGTTGAAAACCACCCAAGGTAATAAAAGATGCATGAAGGTAATTAGTAGGTAAGCATTTTGGAGATATGATTACCAATTAGTTGGTCTAACACTTCAACATTCTATGTTGACATTCATGTATTTTTGCCTAATGAATTCACATCCTACCTTGTAAGGAAAATGAATCTTTCTTGCTTGAAGAGGAGATTTCCACTTTTCACTTAGAATATATGCAAACAAGCTCTTGTTGCGACTTTGAAGTTTCATATTATTACATAAACATTGAGAAAAATTAAATTGATTTTCATGTATGGAGACCCCCCACTTCAAAACTTCCAAAATATAACCATGGGGGAGGAGGGGAGATGTATTGACTAGTACATTGGTGAGTTTCTATTGATGGGATGCCATGGGGTTAAATAGTTCAACCTCACTTGACAAAAGAAATGTTATGCTCAATGGTTTATTTCACATTGCACATATGTGTAGGGGTTTCATCAAATTGAACCACTATCATGATCATTTTTTTTTTCCAATTTTCTATTTAAAGAAATTGAATTATGATAATTGATTTGCAAAAATTGCCCAAGATTTAACCAATAATTATCAAATTTATGATAACCATCCATATGAAAACCAAATAATAGTAATAATTGAAAATTTGGAACCCTAGAAGGTATTCTAAAGTCTAAATATTTAATATAAAAAATTGGGACAATTATTTAGAGCAACAAGAAGAAGCGAAACTAGTGATTTATTTTTTTAAATGAAATTTTTTCAACATTAATAGTGACATGATCATAGGTTTTGTAATAACAAGAAGAATGTTACATATGTTAACCAAAAGTTTTCTCACAAAGACTTTAATAACCAACTATTGAAAATTAAAAGCTATTAACTATATCATAATGAATACAACACCATTAAATCTTCATTATCCACTATTGTGACTTAATTGCCACAAATAGTAAATTGTGGAGCTACATAGAGATGCAAAGGAAGACGAGCAGTAGCAACTA